>WNFR01003012.1_pt1 | contig 17476 bp, 15 predicted proteins | sample 5400221 | NCBI WGS metagenome assembly WNFR01 (sample SAMN13153357, study PRJNA577476) | soil metagenome | isolation source: 40 cm soil under Madrone tree | place: USA:California | collected 2016-06-14
CGGTCGGACAATATTACGAATCTTCAATCCAACACCTCATTGTTTATTGTGCTCGAGGCGGGACGGCACCTAACCTCCGAGATCGGTCAGGTTCTGCTGTACGATCGGCGCGATAATCGGCTCGAGCCGACCGGCGGCTATTACGCCTCTCTCGGAAACGACTTTGCAGGGGCGGGCTTTGGTGTGGACTATGTACGCAATAAAGTAAATTTCGGATATTATTATTCCGTCCTGCCGGAGTGGGTGTTGAGCTTGACTGGGGAAGCTGGTTACATCTTTGGCTGGAACGGTCAGCAGGTGCTGATTCAGGATCGGTTCTTTGTCGGCGGTGATAACCTACGGGGCTTTCAAAGCGCTGGTATCGGACCCCGCGATTCGGTGAGCAATGATGCTCTTGGCGGCCAGAAGTACTATCTCGGGTCGGTCACCTTGGGCGTGCCATTGGGTCTACCCAAGGAACTTGGGGTTAGCGGACGCGTCTTCACCGATTTCGGCACCTTATACCACATCCAACCGACGAATATCGTGCTGACACCCGCCCAATTGGCGTCAACCGGAGGAGTTCAGCCGATGGTCGAGCAATCACCGGCGATCCGTGCGAGCGCCGGTGTGGGCGTGTCGTGGAAGTCGCCGGTCGGTCCTATTCGAATTGATCTCGCCTATCCGATCCGCAAGGAGGCATTCGACAAAACCCAGGTTTTTAGGGTCAGTTTCGGCACGAGGTTCTGATGTTGCTGTTGTATTTCCGGATCACGGCGCTGTTACTGCCGTTTGTCTGCGCCCCTCTCGGCAGTGCCCTCGCGCAAGCGCCACCTGCGCCCCCCGCGCCTGCACCTGCCCCCCCTGCGCCGGCGTCTCCGCCACAGTTGCCGCCAGGGCAGAACCTGACGGTGATGGTCGTTGATTACCAGGCACTGTTGCAGAACTCGAAAGCAGCGAAGATGGTTCGCAGCCAAATTGAGCAGAAGCGGGGCGAATATACGAAGGAGATTTCGCACCAGGAAGAGGTACTCCGCGCAGAGCGCGACACGCTGCAGCGACAACAGGCCTCCCTTTCACCGGAAGCCTTGAACCAGAAAGGGCGCGATTTCCAACAGAAGGTAAATGAACTCGAGCGAAACGTTCAAGGCAAGCGTCAAGCTCTCGAAAAGTCAAACGGCGATGCTCTCCAAAGAATTCAGGAGCAAATGCTAAAGATTATTGCTGATATTGCAAAGCAACGAAAGGCCAATCTAGTATTTCAGCGAGCCGATCTTGTATTATTCGACCAAGGATTCGATGTAACAGATGAAGTTCTCCAAAAGCTCGATGAGGAAATGCCGGCTCTCACAGTCAATTTTGTCGCGCCGACACCACCTCCCAGCGCCAGCGCGTCGACTCCGCCGGCTGCAGGAGCCCCAGCCGCTGCGAATCCGAAAACTAAGAAGAAATGAGGAACGCCTTACGGGGTAATCGGGATCGATGGCCGATCCGCGCTTCTTCAGCCGGGCAGGGCCCTTCACGCTCGGCGCGCTCGCCGAGCTGAGCCGGGCCAGACTGCTCCGTCCAGATGAGGGCGGGCGGCTTTTGTATGATGTGAGCCCGCTCGAGACCGCCGGCCCCGAAGAGGTAAGCTTTCTTGAGAATCGGAAATACGTCGAGGCATTTGTTCAGTCTGCGGCGGGCGCCGTCATCGCCGACCAGTGGGCGGCCGAACGGGCCCCGCCCGCGATGGCGCTGATCCTCAGCAATGCGCCGTACAAAGCGTATGCCCTGATTGCCCGCGCGTTCTACCCCGAACAAGCTGCCATTCCCAGTCGGGCATCATCGGCGCTGATCGATCCAGCGGCCCTGGTTCCGGACGATTGCGAGATCGGACCAAATGCCGTCATCGAGCGAGGTGTTGAACTCGGACGGCGCTGCCAGATTGGCGCCAACGTCGTGATAGCGGCGGGTGTCGTAATCGGCGACGACTGCATCATCGGCGCCAATGTAACACTCAGCCACTGCCTGATCGGATCGCGCGTGGTGCTGCACCCCGGGGCACGGATCGGCCAGGCCGGGTTCGGTTTCGCGCCCGATCCGGCCGGCCCGATCAAGGTTCCGCAGCTAGGGCGGGTTGTGATCGGCGACGATGTGGACATCGGCGCGAACACCACGATCGACCGCGGATCCGGTCGCGATACCGTGATCGGCTCGGGTTCAATGATTGATAATCTGGTGCAGATCGGGCACAACGTCGTTCTCGGCCGGTGCTGCATTCTCGCTGGGCAGGTTGGCATTTCCGGGAGCACAACACTCGACGACTTCGTCATGGTCGGGGGTCAGGGCGGGCTCGCCGGCCATCTCCATATCGGGCGCGGTGCGCGCATCGCCGCCAAGAGCGGGATCATGCGCGACGTGGCTGCGGGCGAAACGGTGTGCGGCAGTCCGGCGGTTCCACTCCCCGAGTTCATGAGGCAGACCGCGGCACTGCAACGCCTTGCCAAGAAGAAAGACCGGTGATGGTCGCTCCGGTGTGCACCGAACCGCAAGTCACACAAGTGGATGTTCAGCGGATCATGGAAATGATCCCGCATCGGCATCCCTTTCTGATGATCGACAAGGTCGTCGACATGGTGGCGAACGACCGGGCGACCGGGATCAAGAACGTATCCATCAACGAAGGTTATTTTCAGGGGCATTTCCCGGCGCGCCCGGTCATGCCGGGCGTGCTGATCATCGAAGCGATGGCGCAAACCGCGGCAGTGCTTGTGGTTCATACGCTCGGGCCCGAGTCGGAGGGCAAGCTCGTCTATTTCATGAGCGTCGACAGCGCTCGGTTCCGACGTCCAGTTTTTCCGGGCGATCGGCTTGATGTCTACGTCGTAAAGCAACGAAATCGCGGCAATGTTTGGAAGTTCGAAGGCCGGGCGAAGGTCGGCGACAATCTGATGGCGGAAGCAGTCTTTGCTGCGATGATCCTCAACGATTAGACATTCGCCAGATGCGTCAGATCCATCCGACGGCCATCGTTGCCCCCGGAGCCATGCTGTCCGAAGGAGTGACCGTCGGGCCATACTGCATGGTCGGCGAGCATGCCTCGCTCGGTGCTGGGGTAACGCTGGTGTCGCACGTCGTCGTCGACGGCCGGACGACGATTGGCGAGGGCACCCGCATTTTCCCGTTTGCTGCGATCGGGCTAGAGCCGCAGGATCTCAAGTATCGAGGTGAGAAATCGGCACTCGTCATCGGGCGCGGCAACACGATCCGCGAATACGTGACGATGAACCCCGGAACGACCGGGGGTGGGATGGTCACCCGGGTCGGCGACAACTGCTTGTTCATGGTCGGCGCCCATATCGCCCATGACTGTCAGATCGCAAACCACGTGGTAATGGCCAACAACGCTACTCTTGCCGGTCACGTCGTCATCGAAGATTACGCTGTTCTCGGCGGCCTCTGCGCGGTCCACCAATTTGTCCGGATCGGCCGGCACGCAATGATCGGCGGAATGTCGGGGGTCGAACGCGACGTCATTCCTTATGGCCAGGTGATGGGGGAGCGAGCGCGCCTCTGCGGGCTCAACATTATCGGCATGCAGCGACGCGGCTTCAGCCGTGATGATATCTTGAGCCTGCGCAACGCCTACCAATTTTTGTTCTTCTCGGACGGCACGCTGAGCGATCGCGTGAGCGAAACCGCCGAGCGTTTTGGCGGCATCGCTCCGGTCGAAGATATCCTCGAATTCATACGCGCCGATTCCAGCCGTGCTATCTGCCAGCCCAAGGAGGCGAATGGCGAATAGGCTCGGCATCGTGGCTGGCAATGGGGGCCTGCCGCTGCGTCTGATTGAAAGTTGTCGTGCAGCCGGACGAGATGTCTTTGTGCTCGCCCTCGAGGGAGAGGCCGAACCAGAGATCGTACGCGGCGTGCCGCATGCCTGGTGTCGCCTTGGCGCTGCCGCCACCGGTCTCTCCTTGCTGCGCGAAAACAGCGTGACCGAACTCGTGCTGGCTGGGGGGATTCGACGCCCTTCACTCCTCTCGCTCCGTCCGGACCGGCGTGCGGCCAAGCTTTTTGCCCGCATCGGCTATCGCGCGCTCGGCGACAATGGTTTGCTGTCGGCCGTGGTTGCCGAACTCGAGCATGAGGGTTTTCGGGTGATTGGGGCCGACCAGCTGCTTGGCCCCGAGATCGCGCGCGAGGGCCCGCTCGGTGCCATCCGGCCGAACGAGCAATCGCAGGCCGATATCGAGCACGGCTTGCGGATCGCGCAGACCTTGGGCGCTCTCGACATCGGGCAGGCCGTGATCGTTCAGCAAGGACTCGTGCTCGGTGTCGAGGCGATCGAGGGCACCGACGCACTTCTGAAGCGGTGCGCCACCTTGCGGCGCGAAGGGCTTGGCGGGGTGCTCATCAAGATCGAGAAGCCGGATCAGGAACGCCGTGCCGATCAGCCGACGATCGGGCTCCGCACCGTCGAGCTCGCCGCGGAGACCGGGTTGTTGGGCATCGCGGTCGAGGCTGAGGCGACCATCATACTCGATCGCCAACAGGTCATCCGAGCCGCCGATCGAGCCGGTCTGTTCGTGGTCGGCGTTCGTCGCTCTTGAGCGCATCCCGACCGCCTTTCATTTTCCTGGTTGCTGGAGAACCCTCAGGCGATGCCCTTGGCGGCGCTCTGATCGCCGCGTTGCGTCAGCGTACGGATGGCAATCTCCGAATCGCCGGGATCGGCGGGGAGCGCATGCAGGAGCAGGGTCTCACCAGCCTCGCCCCGCTCAGCGACATTGCCGTGGCGGGTATCGCCGAAGTCTTGCCGCGGGTGCCGATCATTTTACGGCGGGTGCGCGAGACCGTAGCGGCGATCCGGGCGCTCCGGCCTGATGCTGTCGTGACGATCGACAGCTCGGGCTTCAGCTGGCGCATCGCGCACCGCCTGCGCCGGAATGGCGAAGCCTTGCCGCTGATCCATTATGTTGCCCCAATGGTCTGGGCGTGGCGTGCCGGCCGAGCCCGGCGGATGGCCCGCTGGTACGATCATTTGCTGACCTTGCTTCCGTTCGAGCCGCCGTATTTCGAACGGGTCGGGCTGTCCTGTTGCTATGTGGGCCACCCGGTGCTCGAGAGCGGGGCCGACCGCGGTGATGGGAGGCGGTTTCGGACCTCGCATGGGCTCACGGCGGATGAGTTGCTGATTACAGTACTGCCCGGCAGCCGGAACGGAGAGGTAATGCGTCTGCTGCCGATTTTCGGCGCGGCCCTGGAGCGCTTGGAGAGCCAGATCGGCCCCTTCCGTGTAGCTGTGCCCACCGTGGCCACAGTGGCGGTGACGGTTACCGATGCGGTGCGGGCCTGGCCGGGAGCTCCGATCATCATCCGCCGGGTCGAGGCCAAATACGACGCTTTCGCCGCCAGCAGGGTGGCGCTCGCCGCGTCCGGTTCGGTCGCACTCGAACTGGCGTTGGCCCGGCTGCCGATGGTCGTGGGATACCGGCTCAACCCGCTGACCGAGGCATTTCTCGACCGGATCCTTAAAGTCCGGCAGGTCAACCTCATCAATCTCCTTGTCGGCAGACCGCTTGTCTGCGAGCTGCTCGGGCACAATTGCACGCCCGAGCGCGTAGCCGCCGCGGTCGGTGAACTCGTTCAGAACGAACGGGTTCGCGCCGCACACTACGAAGGGTATGATGAAGCGAGGCGGCAGCTCGAAACTGGTGATGTCCCACCCAGCCTTCGAGCAGCCGACCAGGTCCTGGATATTATCGCCGCACGCTGGCGGCGATTAGGCAACCACAGTCTTCCTATGGAGGAACCGATCATGGCGATGACCGAAACAGCCGAAGCCACAAGACCGACGGCCGGCACCGAAAGATTTCGGCTGTTGCACACGATGCTCCGCGTGCGCGACCTCGATGCCTCGTTGAAGTTCTACACCGACCTTCTCGGTATGAAGCTGCTGCGCAAGCGGGATTATCCAAGCGGGAAGTTCACTCTCGCTTTTGTCGGTTATGGTGACGAAGCCGACAACGCTGTCATCGAGCTGACCCACAACTGGGACCAAGCCGAGCCCTATACGTTAGGAAGCGCTTTCGGTCATCTCGCGGTCGGCGTGCCAGACGTCTCCAAGACTTGCGAGCGTCTCGCCGCGGCTGGAGTCAAGATCCCGCGCCCGGCCGGGCCGATGGCCCATGGCGGTTCGGTCATCGCCTTTATCGAGGATCCGGACGGCTATCGGATCGAGCTGATCCAGCGCTCCTAAAGAGCGACGAGGGTACCCTCATCCATCCATCCTCATTCCCCGCACGCGTGCGGGGAATGAGGAACCCAGGCTGGGGGCGGGAGCGCAACGTAGGAGGGTGAGGGGTTCCTATGAGGGGAACGGTCGAGGAAATAAGTGGGGGGTATTCCAAGGCAGCCTGTTTTCCAGCGACTTCTTGCAGGAATCGATCACCGGCTTACCCGGCTGGTCGCACTTTGATGATGCCGCCATTGAAGCCCTTCGCTTGGATCTCCGGCGCATCTTCGACCGGCAGTTCCCGAACGAAAACCAGACTGAGGACGACCTGATTTGGCCGATCCTAACCCGGCTCGGGTGGACTGAGAGCTTGCGTCAGCAGAATCTCGCGCCACGCCGCCGCGAGGACGTGCCCGACGGGCTTCTCTTCGAGGACGACGCAGCGAAGAGGCAAGCCAACACCTTCCCGCAGGAGTGGAGGCGCTACGAATTCGGCTTGGCCGTCGTCGAATCGAAAAGATGGCGAAGGCCGCTCAACCGCCGGTCTGGGCAACGGGGGGAGGAGACGGCCCCGTCAACGCAGATGTTGCGCTATCTGCGACGTGTGGAAGACCTCACCACCGGCAAACTGCGGTGGGGCATCCTCACAAACGGTGGTCAGTGGCGCCTTTATTATCAGGGTGCGCGATCGGTTTCAGAACAGTTTTTCGAGATCGATCTGGCCATGGTCCTGGCCATCTCCGGCCATGATGGCGGCCTGTTCGCTCTCAGCGAGCAAGAGCGCCGACACTGACTGAAGGTCTTTGCCCTCGTCTTCGCGCGTCCCGCCTTCCTGCCGACACCGAGCGATCGCCGGACCTTTCATTCATCAGCGAGCCCGCCAGGAAGCGCGATATTACGAAGAGCGGGTCGCAACCAACCTATCCAACCCGGTTTTTGGCCAAGTCTTTCCCGCTCTGGCGCGCGCCGTCGCCGATCGTTGGCATTAGGTCTTTGACAAATTGAGCAATGTATGTTATTTTACCAATATTGCTGATTGAGTTAGCAACGGACAATGGATGCGTCGCATGCGAAACACCACTCGGCGACATTTGCTTCTGCCAACTATCAGCGGGTTAACAGCGGGTAACAGCGCGCTGTTAGCCGCTGTTCTTTGCTCCGCCGCGCCGCCCGCGCTCAGGATTTCTGCGGCGAAGGCGATGTCGATCGCTGATAATTTTCTGCAGAAACAGCAAAAACAGCGTGGATACCGGCCGCTGTGCGAGAATCCTTCTGGCAACGCGGAGATGGCCGGCCAAGAGCTGCTTCCGGACGAAGCCGAAGCGCTAACCCGCACGGCCGTTGAGGCGGCGCTTGCCGGCGGCCTGATCACGCTGGGCGAGGCGCTCGCATCGCCAAGGCGGGGTCACGACGTTTGTGCAAATGATCGAGACCAGCGACTTCGACCGGCTCCTGCAGATGGTCAAGTCCCGCCAGGCCCAACGCTCACCAAGCCAGCCCACGGTCTCGCCGCATTCGAGACTCTACAACCTGAAGAGGAACGCCCCCTGCACACCCGCTGCAGGTGCAGCGGAACGTCATTTAGGGGACAACCGCAAGTCGCAGGATTCTCGGGTGCCGGCCTTTCCCCACGCAGGGGTCGGGATCAGCCCCGGCGCTCCACCGGCACGTAATGACGCGAGGCCGAACCGGTAAACAACTGACGGGGACGGCCGATCTTTGAATCCGGGTCCTCGATCATCTCGGTCCATTGTGCGACCCAGCCGACGGTGCGCGCGATGGCAAAGAGAACGGTAAACATCGAAACCGGAAACCCCATTGCCTTGAGGATAATCCCCGAATAGAAATCGACGTTTGGGTACAGCTTGCGTGTGATGAAATAATCGTCGTTGAGCGCAATTTTTTCGAGTTCCATTGCGAGGTCAAGCAATGGTTCGTCCTTTATCCCAAGTTCGTCGAGAACCTCGTGGCAGCTTTCGCGCAGCACATGGGCACGGGGATCGTAGTTTTTGTAAACCCGATGACCAAAGCCGAACAGGAGTTCGTGGTCGTTCTTGTCTTTTACGTGGCTCAAAAACTCCTTGATGCCGGACTTGTCGCCGATCCGAGCCAGCATTTTGAGCACTGCCTCGTTAGCGCCGCCATGTGCCGGACCCCACAAGGAAGCGATGCCGGCGGCAATGCAGGCAAACGGGTTGGCCCCGCTCGACCCCGCATTGCGCACCGTCGCGGTTGACGCATTCTGCTCATGATCGGCGTGCAAGATAAAGATCCGATCCATCGCCCGCGCCAAGACTGGATTGACTTTGTACTCCTCGCACGGTACTGCCCAGGTCATATGCAAAAAATTCTCTGCGTAACTCAGAGAATTGTTTGGATAGATGAAGGGCTGTCCGACAGAATACTTGAAGGCCATGGCAGCTATTGTCGGCATCTTGGCAATCAACCGATATGACGCGACCATCCGCTGATAGGGGTCATGGATATCGGTCGAATCGTGATAGAAGGCTGAGAGAGCACCGACGACACCGCAGAGGACCGCCATCGGATGCGCATCACGGCGGAAGCCGCGGAAGAAAGTCGTCAGCTGCTCGTGCACCATCGTGTGATGGGTAATGTCGTAGACGAACTGCTCCTTTTCCTTGGCGGTCGGCAGCTCCCCGTTGAGCAGGAGATAGGCGACCTCGAGGAAGTCGCTTTTGGCGGCAAGCTCCTCGATCGGGTATCCCCGGTAGAGCAGTATGCCCTCATCGCCATCGATGTAGGTGATGCTCGAGCGACAGGCGGCGGTGGCCATAAACCCGGGATCGTAAGTGAAATGGCCGGTTTGCGCGTACAGCTTGCGGACGTCGATCACGCGCGGCCCGATCGTCCCGCCCAGCACCGGAAGCTCGACCGATTTTCCGGTTGAGTTGTCGGTCAACGTCATCGTTCCGGTGACCATGTTGTTCCCGTCCATCGATCCACCTCTATCGCTGTGCCCGCAGGCGGTTGCCGGATTCGACCAGAAAAATAGGCTTCTCGCTCGCGATTGGCAAACCGCCCACTATATTGTACACGCCGCCTCGGCTACGTCGGCGATCCGGCCGAGGCTTTCCTCTCGCCCGAGCACCTCCATCACCCAGAAGATACCGGGCGAAGCCGCCGATCCGGTGAGCGCGGCGCGCAGCGGTTGCGCCACGGCGCCGAGCCCAATCTCCTTTCTTTCCGCGAAATTCCGGACCTGCTGTTCGAGCGAGCCGGCTTCCCAAACGGCATGCTCGAGCGCGTGCAGCAGCTCTGCAAGCAATTGGCGGGCTTCTCCGGCAAGTAGCTTCGCCGCCTTAGCATCCAAGGCGATAGGCCGCTTTGTGACAAAAAAGAGGGTGTTGGCCGTCAATTCCCCCAGGGTCTTTGGGCGCAACTTCAGTTCTGGCATCGCCAGGTGCAGCCGGGCTCGATCAGCCTCGGACAGCGGCCAATCCGTCGTTTTATCGATTCGCTCGGCGACTAAGTCCGCCAATCGACCGTCCTCGGCTAACCGAATATAATGGCCGTTGAGATTGTCCAACTTTGCAAAATCGAAGCGGGCAGGTGCCCGGCCGACGGCATCGAGGTCGAACCAGGCGATCGCCTGCTCGGTCGATATGATCTCCTCGTCGCCGTGGCTCCAGCCGAGGCGGAGCAGATAATTGCGCAGCGCCTCGGGCAGATAGCCGAGCTCACGATAGGCGTCCACGCCCAGAGCGCCGTGCCTCTTGGACAGCTTGGTACCGTCCGGCCCGTGGATCAATGGCACGTGGGCGAAATCCGGTACCGGCCAGCTTAGAGCGCGGTAAATCTGCGTCTGCCGAAAGGCATTGTTGAGGTGGTCGTCCCCGCGGATCACATGGGTGACCACCATATCGTGGTCGTCGACTACGACCGAAAGATTATAGGTTGGGCTGCCGTCGGCCCGCAGGATGATCAGATCGTCGAGCTCGGCGTTCGAGACGGTCACGTCGCCCTGAACGCGATCATGGATTGTCGTCGAGCCTTCTCGCGGTGCCTTTAGTCGGATCGCCGGCGGTACCCCGGGCGGCGCTTCGGCCGGATCGCGATCGCGCCACGTGCCGTCATAGCGCACCGACCGCCGCTCGGCGCGGGCCCGCTCGCGCATCGCCTCGAGGTCAGCCGGCGAGCAATAGCAATTATAGGCGCGGCCTGCGGCGAGGAGCTGCCGCGCGATCTCGGCATGCCGCTCGGCGCGGGCGGATTGGTAGAGGATTTCGCCGTCCCAGGAGAGACCGAGCCAGGCCAGGCCATCGATGATCGCGGAGACCGCCGCGGGCGTCGACCGCGTCCGGTCGGTATCCTCGATGCGCAGCCGAAAGATGCCGCCATGGTGCCGCGCGAAAAGCCAGTTGAAGAGCGCCGTGCGGGCGCCGCCGATGTGCAGAAAGCCGGTGGGCGAGGGGGCAAAGCGGACGGTAACGGTCATTCCCGGAGGATGGGGAGCGGCCGAGCCAATATCAACGATCGGGCAGCTCGTGGTCCCGAAACATCTCGCGCAGGCGGGTCTTCATCAGCTTGCCTGTCGCGGTGTGGGGAAGCTCGTCGACGATCACCACGTCGTCCGGCAGCATCCAGCGCGGAAACTGCTGGCTGAGAAACCCGATCAATTCGCCACGGTCCGGCCTCCTGCCCGGCCGCGACGACACGATCAGCAAGGGCCGCTCGCCCCAGTGGGGATGGGGTACTGCGATCACCGCGGCCTCGGCGATATCGTCATGCGCGACAGCCGCGTTCTCCAGGTCGATCGAGCTTATCCATTCGCCGCCCGATTTGATTACGTCTTTGCGGCGATCGGTGATCTGCATGTAGCCGTCGGGATCGATCGTCGCAACGTCGCCGGTATGAAACCAGCCGTCACTGTCGACCGCAGTCCCGCTCGCTTCGGCATCGTTAAAATAGCCGCAGACAATCCATGGGCCGCGCACCAGCAGCTCGCCCATCGACTTGCCGTCATGCGGCTGCGCCCGGCCATTATCGTCGACGATCTTCAACTGGACACCGAAGGGTGGTCGGCCCTGCTTCAATCTGACCGCGCGCTGCGCGTCGGGATCGAGACGGAAATGCTCGGCCTTCAGGGCAGCGACAGTCCCGAGCGGGCTCATTTCGGTCATCCCCCAGGCGTGCACCAACTCGATGCCTTGGCGTTCGAACGCCTCCATCAATGACGGCGGCACTGCTGACCCGCCGCAGACCAGCCGGCGCAGTGTCGAGCATTGCCGACCGTCAGCCGAGAGATATGCCTCGAAGGCGAGCCAGACGGTCGGCACACCGAGGCTCACGGTCACCCTTTCGGTTTCGAATAGCTCATAGAGGCTGGGTCCATCTAGGCGCGGGCCTGGGAGGACGAGCTTCACCCCGTTCATCGGCGCGGTATAGGCGACACCCCAGCCGCAGGCGTGAAACAGCGGCACCACCGGGCAAACGGTATCCCGCGCCGAGGCCGGTATTACATCCGGCAGAGAAGCACCCAATGCGTGCAGCACGGTGGAGCGGTGGCTGTAGAGCGCCCCCTTCGGATTGCCTGTGGTCCCGGAGGTATAGCAGAGCGACGCGGCAGTCCGCTCGTCGAACTCAGGCCATGCGAAGTCGTCCTCCTCGTCCGCAAGCAACCGTTCATAGCACGCAAGTACCGGCAAGTTGGTTTGCGGCTGGTTCTCCTCGTCAGTCATCAAGATTATCCGGCTATCCGCCGGCAGGCTCGGAGCCAAGCGCTCGAGCAACGGGAGAAAGGTCGTGTCGACAAACAGAAGCCGGTCCGCGGCGTGGTTCACGATGTATACGATCTGCTCATCAAACAGCCGCGGATTGATCGTGTGGCAAATGGCGCCAATGCCCGAAATGCCGTAATAAAGCTCGAAATGGCGAAAGGTATTCCACGCAAGAGTGCCCACTCGGTCGCCGGGCTTGATGCCGAGCCTCAGCAGTGCCTTGGCGAGGCGCTTGGACCGGCGCTCGGCCTCGGCATAGGTGTAGCGATGGATCGCCCCCTCGACGGTTCGCGACACGATCTCGGTATCGCGGTGATAAAGGCCGGCATGCGTGAGGATCGCAGATACGAGGAGTGGCCGGTCCGACATCAATCCATGCATCGTTTCCTCCCGCACTCAGCCCTCAGCCCGAAATTTGAGCGGCTCCCTAAAAGCGCCGCATCAGGGCAACGAGACGGCCCTGCACTTTGACGCGATCGGGTCCGAAGATGCGGGTCTCGTACGACTTGTTGGCCGGTTCGAGCGCGATCGAGGCGCCGCGGCGGCGCAACCGCTTCAGGGTGACTTCCTCGTTGTCGATCAGCGCGACGACGACCGCACCGCTTTCGGCGGTGTCGCTGCGTTGGATGATGACCGTGTCGCCGTCGAGGATCCCGGCATCGATCATGCTGTCGCCGGCGACCTGAAGAGCATAGTGCTCGCCGCCCCGCCCGAGCAGGCTCGTCGGCACACCGACCGTGGTGCTCTGATCGCGCAGCGCCTCGATCGGGGTGCCCGCGGCGATCCTGCCGTAGAGCGGCAGATCGACCGCTGCGACGTCCGGAGCGACCGGCGCACCCGGCAAAGAGCCGGTGAAATCGCCGCGAATGACCGTCGGCGAAAAGCGCGCCCGTTCAGCCGGCGCCGCGACCGCACTTTCCTCGGGCAGCTTCACCACCTCCAACGCTCGGGCACGGTGCGGCAGCCGCCGGATGAAACCGCGCTCCTCGAGCCCGCCGACGAGCCGGTGGATCCCGGATTTCGATTTGAGGCTCAACGCGTCCTTCATCTCGTCGAAGGACGGCGAGACACCCGTAGCGATCAGCCGTTGATTGATGAACATCAGCAGCTCGCGCTGCTTCTTGGTGAGCATGGCACCCCCAATTCCGCAATGCGGAACGAATCCTAAACGCCAGCCTATGTTCTACTTGCGTTCGCGCTGGCCGTCAAGCATCGGCCGGGTGGTTCAGATCGGCAGCGCCCCACCGGGGAATCGAACGATCGGCACCACGGTCCCGGCTGCGACAGCGGGGGCGTGGGGCGGGCGGACGACCAGGCAATCGGCGGCGGCGAGGATTCGCATCATCGAGCTGTCCTGCACCTCGAACGGGATGGCTTCGAGCCCGCCGTCGGCAGCCTGGACGAGGCGCGAGCGGAGATAATCCTGCCGCCTGTCGTTTTTCGGGAGCGCGGTGCCGAGGCGGGCGGTTGCCGGTGCTTCCGTCTCAGCTATGGCGCCGCTCAAGCGGTCGAGCGCCGGCTTCAGAAAGAGCAGAGAGCAGACCAGGGTCGAAACCGGATTGCCGGGGAGGCCCACCATCGGCGTCCCGCGATAGCGTCCGACCATCAGCGGCTTCCCCGGTCGCATCGCGATCTGCCAAAAATCGAGCTCGAACCCATCCGCCGCCAGCGCCTCGCGCACTAGGTCATGCTCGCCGACGGATACCCCGCCGGTCGTCACCAAGAGGTCGACCCCGCTCGTCGCGGCGGCGATCCGGCGCAACGCTTCGAGGTCATCGGGGGCATTGCCGGCCGACACCGGCACGCCGCCGCAGGCGGCGACAAAGGCGGCGAGCGAGAGGCTGTTGGAGCTGACGATCTGGTGCGGCCCGATGGGGTCCCCCGGCATGACAATCTCGTCGCCGGTCGACAGGATGCCGATGCGCGGCCGGCGGTGGACGAAGAGCCACGGCCGGTTCATCGCTGCCAAGAGACCGATGTCGCGCGCCGTGAGCCACCGCCCTGCACGCACCAAGATTTCGCCTTCGGCGAAGTCGAGCCCTTCGCGGCGGACATAGCGGCCGCGCGGCGCGCCCTCCAGCACGCGGACCCGGTCGCCGTCGCGCTCGGTGTCCTCCTGGATGACGATCGTGTCGGTGCCCGCCGGCAACGGCGCTCCGGTGAAGATGCGGGCCGCCTCGCCGGTGCCGACATGCCCGCCGAACCCCGCTCCGGCCGGGACCTCGGCGACGATGCGCAATTCGACCGGGACGCTGGCCACATCCTCGGCGCGCACGGCATAGCCGTCCATCGCCGAGACGGCAAAGGGCGGCTGTGTGCGGCGCGCCGCGACGTCTTCGGCGAGGACTCGGCCGAGCCCGTCGACCAGCGATACCTGCTCGGGCGGCAGTGCGGTGAGCGGCTCCAGCAGACGTGACAGCGCTTCTTCGACGGAAATCACGGCTCTGCCTCCCAGTCCCCCGACCGCCCGCCCGATTTGCGCAACAGGCGCAGATCGGTGACGACCATCGCGCGGTCGACGGCCTTGCACATGTCGTAAACAGTCAGGGCGGCGACAGCCGCTGCGGTCAGCGCTTCCATCTCGACCCCGGTGCGCCCGCGCAGTCGGCAGGTCGCGGTGATCTCGACGGCCGAGCACTCAGGCACGCAGGCGAGATCGACCCCTACCGAGCCCAGAGCGAGCGGGTGGCACAGCGGGATCAGCTCCGCGGTGCGCTTGGCCGCCATGATACCGGCGAGCCGCGCCACCGCGAGGACGTCGCCCTTGGCGACGTCGCCCGCGCGGATGCGCTCGAGCGTCTCAGGGCGCATCACGACGCGGGCACCGGCGACCGCCACCCGATCGGTCTCCGCTTTGTCGGAGACGTCGACCATCCGCGCGCGGCCCTCCGCGTCGAGATGCGTGAAGGCCGGACCACCCGGCGGAAGGCCCAGCAGGCGTCGCGTCGCTGTGGTAAGGTCGGGCTCGCGCATCAAGGTTTCGCCGACCAGAAAACAACGCGCCCCGGCGGCGGCGAGGCGGTCGAGATCCTCGGGCCGGCGGATCCCGCTTTCGGCGACAACGAGGCGGTCCCCGGGCACCTCGGGGGCCAGCCTCTCGGTCGTGGCGAGATCCGTCCGGAGCGTCTTCAGATCGCGGTTGTTGATGCCGATCATCCGCACTCCAAGCCGCAATGCGCGGTCGAGCTCGGCCCTGTCATGCACCTCGGCCAGCACGTCGAGACCGAGCTCGGCCGCCGTTGCCGCCAGCTCGGACGCCAGCGGGTCGGACAGCGCCGCCATGATCAGCAGGACGCAATCCGCCCCGATATGGCGGCTCTCGAGAACCTGGTACGGGTCGAGGATGAAATCCTTGCGCAGCACCGGCAATTGAACCGCCCCGCGCGCCGCCCGCAGATCGTCGTCGCTGCCCTGGAAATATGGCCCATCGGTCAGCACCGAGAGGCAGCTCGCCCCGCCGGCCGTGTAGGCCCGCGCCAAGGCGGACGGGTTGAAATCGCTGCGGATCAGCCCGGCGCTGGGCGAAGCCTTTTTGATCTCGGCGATCAGACCATACCGTCCCTCGGCGAGATGCCCCTCGAGCGCTGCCGCGAAGGGGTGCCGCGGCGGCGCATCGGCGAGCCGGGCGAGCAGCGCGTGCTCGGAAAGCACGGCCTTGGCCTGCGCGACATGGGCGCGCTTTGCGGTGCAGATTTCGGCGAGCACGTCCTTCATTCGGCGCTCGCCTCGGCTTCGACCGGTGCATTGGTGCGGGCGACGAGGTCGTGCAATACACGCCGTGCCGCACCCGAATCGAGTGATCGCGCCGCCCGCTCGATGCCGCTCTCGAGGTCGGATGCCTGCCCGGCGACCAGCAGGGCCGCTCCGCTGTTCAGCAGCACGATGTCGCGCAGCGGTCCGCCCGTACCGCCGAGCAAATCCCGCATCAGGGTGGCGTTGTGCTGCGGCGTGCCGCCGCGCAGATCATCGAGCCGTGCCCGCGGCAATCCGACATCCTCGACGACGATTTCGAAGGTCTCGACCTTGCCGTCTTCGAGTGCCGCAACCGTCGTCACCCCTGCGGTCGTCAGCTCGTCGAGACCCGAGCCGTGCACGACCCAGGCGCGCTCCAGCCCGAGCCTGCCCAGCACCTCGGCCATCGGGCGCACCCATTCGGGGGCAAATACTCCGACGAGCTGGCGCGGTGCGGAGGCCGGGCTCGACAACGGGCCGAGCAGGTTGAAGATCGTCCGGGTGCCGAGCTCGACGCGGGTGGGTGCGACGTGGCGGGTGGCGCTGTGGTGGCGCGGCGCCATCAGAAAGCCGATGCCGATCTCCCAGAGACAGCTTCGCACGATCCTGAGATCGGCCTCGATGTTGACGCCGAGTGCGATCAGCACATCGGCCGAGCCCGATTGCGAGGACAGCGCGCGGTTGCCGTGCTTGGCGACCGGCACCCCGCAGCCGGCGACGACCAAGGCACTCGCGGTTGAGATGTTGAAGCTGCCCGAGGCGTCCCCGCCGGTGCCGCAGGTGTCGATCGTCCCCGGTGGCGGGTCGACCGCGAGCGCCTTGGCGCGCATGATCCGAGCGGCGCCGGCGATCTCCTCGACGGTCTCGCCGCGCACCCGCAGCGCCATCAAAAAGGCGCCGATCTGCGAGGGCGTGGCGTTGCCGCTCATGATGATCTCGAAGGCCGCCTCGGCCTGGCTCTCGCTCAAGCTGCGGCCTTGGGCGACATGGGCGAGAAACAGTTTCAGGTCGCCGGTGTCGCCGGTCATCGGGCGGGCTCGTTATCGATCAACAGCATCTTGTCCATTATACCAGCCCGCAGCGGTGGACGGAAACGCCGCGCCCGGCTCTCCCTGAGAACAGGGAGGAAATGCCGATCCGGGCACCGGAGCGGCTTCTGCCGGTGCCTATTTTCCATTGATAGCAACGGCTTGCGAGCCGGTCGCGGGAATGAGCTGCGGCGCCATGAGGGAGGCTCTGAGGGAGGCGAGACGGCGTTTGAGGGACGGAGCAGGGAGGCAGTATCACGGGTGAGAGTAGCCTTTTCAAGTTGCGCATCCCAGGTGATGCCGCAAAGCTATATCATATTCAATGCCGATCTGTCAATATGATGTGTGCTTTTATCGCAAAATAAGGTAGCCAACGCGCTTTGGCTGAGTTGACCGGTAACGGGCCACTCGCCGGTCGCAACCTGAGCCTCGAACCATCGATTTCAGGGGCGCCATGGTAGAGTGCGAGCAGCACATCGCCGCCGCCGGCGCCGAGGATCAGCACGCGCCGGCGTGACCATATGGGCGAAGTGGTGCCACTGAGTGATCGAGAAGAGCCGCGTCAGCAGCACTTCATAGGCGAGGAGCCCAGTCGCGAATAGGCCCCTCACCCCGGCCCTCTCCCCGCGAGCGGGGCGAGGGAGAATTGCTCGGCTCTGACCCACCAATGTACTCTCTTACGGGCTCTAGCGCCGACCGAGGCCGGGCGAGCGCCGGCCGGTGGATCGCTACCGCGCAGACGCGGGCGTCTCGGAGGCATGCGTTACCCTACCTTA
>WNFR01003013.1_pt1 | contig 17472 bp, 13 predicted proteins | sample 5400221 | NCBI WGS metagenome assembly WNFR01 (sample SAMN13153357, study PRJNA577476) | soil metagenome | isolation source: 40 cm soil under Madrone tree | place: USA:California | collected 2016-06-14
CCTCTTTGATGAACGGAAGCAACACCCTGTATTCTTCGTCGGGGCTGTGGAAGAACGCGCAGACATGACGTTTCGCGTCAAGCACCGAGCCCGCGAACCGAATCGGTTGGCTGCTTTCACTCGAAGTTCGCCCACGGGACTTCACGGGATCATTGGTGGGATCCATAGGAATCCTCCTTCGACAGGCGCCACAGCGTCCGCCCGCCGGGATGGAGAGAACCGCCGCCTACTGTCACCTGCACCGCAGCGCCAAACACAGCGCAAACGGCACATCCTGCGGCTCGGCTGTTGCGGTTGTCAAAGGCGATTGTACGCTCATCGCGTCGTGCCGCGCCGCGAGGCTTCCGATTCTGCTAGTAAGGACGCCGGAGAGCCTGTGGTTTCAAACCGGTCGATGGTATCGAGAATCGTATCATCATAGAGAGGAGCGAGACTAGGATCTTCCCTGTCGCCTTTTGCGATTCTCTCGATGAGATCAACGGGTCTCGGGATACTGCCGATTGGCTCGGTAGGGATCGTGATTGGCGCAGGCTTGGCCATACTTACCGCCTTGCTCGAAAGTATAGTTGACCTCACCCTTTTAGGATTCAAAAGGATTCCGCTTGCCTTATCGGAAGCGTGCATCGACTAAGGTTAGAAACATATTGCATGCCTGGAAGAAAAAAGTTTCACTTGCTTTTGGGACTTGAGCCTTGCTAAGGTACGCCCCAGAAGTTGCAGCTGAGAAGTCGCCCATGTTGGGGGCGGCAACCTACCCTCTCAGCTGTCGTATCGGAGGGCCTCCCAAGCCCGTCCTTTTAGTTCTGTTGCGCTACCCCAGTCCTTTTTGAAGTCAGGTATACGTGTGTGTACTCGTGGAGGCCATTGTGACGGAGCGAGTGCTATTGTATTGTCAGCACGTTCTCGGAATCGGTCATCTTGTGCGCAGTGCCAAGATCGTGAAGGAGCTGTCCCGCGATTCTCAGATTCTCTTCATCTCCGGGGGAGAGAAACCGGCCGGTTTTCGATTTCCAGAGAATGAAAATATTGACATCCTCCAGCTTCCACCTCTAAAAACGGATCCCGATTTTTCAAATCTCCAGGTGTGTGGTTCCTGGCGAAGCATGGACGAAACCAAGACGCTTCGCCGTCACCTCTTGCTACAAGCTTTTGTTGAGTTCCAGCCGGATGTAGTGGTGACAGAGATGTTCCCTTTCGGGCGCAAACAATTCCGTTTTGAGTTGCTCCCCCTGTTGGAGCATATCCGGCAGCAGTCCCCTCAAACGATGGTGGTTTCGAGTGTCCGGGACATCCTGGTTACAAGAAAGGATCAGGAAGAGTACGAGCAGAGAGTCTGCGATCTTGTGAATGCTTTTTACGACTTGATTCTGGTCCATGGCGATAAAAACTTTCAGAAGTTTGATGAGACGTTTTCGCGTGTGAACGATCTGCGCTGTCCTGTGACCTACACCGGCTATGTTGTACAGCAGAAGGATCCCAACACGACGGAAGCGGGCCGTTTACAGTTGAGCGAACAAGGGCAGCCCATGATCGTCGCAAGCAATGGCAGTGGGCAGTACCTAACGGGCCAAATGCTTTTGGAGACGGTTTTGCGTGCCGCCCAGCTTTTGCAGAGCCGGATTCCTCATGAATTTCATGTTTTCGCAGGCCCCTTGATGCCGGAAGACGCGTACAGCCGTTTGCAAACTTTAGCGCACGAATCCAGGAACGTGAGACTTTCTCGCTACACTCCAGATCTCGCTGCGGCCCTGAAGCGTGCCGAGGTATCGGTCAGCATGGGTGGCTACAACACCATGATGGACGTTTTGTCCAGTCGTGTACGCGCGTTGGTTTACCCGGTCACTTCGAACGGCGATCAGGAACAAAGCGTGCGCGCGGAAAAGCTGGCTAGAGCGGGAATCATCGATGTGATCAGGACAGAGGAGCTGACACCAGAAGAATTGGCTCGCAAGTTTCAGCGAGCTCTGAGCAAGACGCCAACGCCGCTCACTGTGAATCGCGAGGGAGCCGTTAATAGCGTTCTGATTTTGAAAAAATATCTGGCCGCACACCGGGAGCGCGCGTTCGACACTCCTGGAACTATGCTCTGGTCGCAAGAAGAGAGCGTCAGACAGCGGCAAGTTTCTGAGTTAGGAAGAACGGGAAACTCCGAATAGGGAAGTCTCATGCGGCTAATGGTTTATTCACATGATACGTTCGGGCTCGGGAACATCCGGCGGATGCTGGCCATTTGCAAACACTTGCATGCGTCCATCCGGGATTTGTCCATCCTGATTGTGAGCGGATCGCCCATGCTGCAGAGTTTCCGTGTGGAGCCGGGGATCGATTACATCAAGTTGCCCTGCCTCAAGCGCACCGAATTGGGGGCGCTTGGCGTCCGTTTTCTGGATTTGGACCTGGCTGAAATTGTCCGCCTTCGGCGCGAGTTAATTCTCTCCACCGTCATGAGCTATCGCCCGGATGTTGTACTCGTGGACAAAAAGCCCGATGGTCTCGCTGGCGAGCTGGAGCCGAGCCTGCGCCACATCAAGTGCAGTCTACCCCAAACACGAATCCACCTTGTGCTGCGTGACATTCTCGACTCTTCGAGAGTCACGGTGGCCGCTTGGACGCGCCATGGTTACTACAACACCCTCCGATGGTTCTATGACGGCGTTCTCGTCCTTGGGGACCAAAGCATCTTCGACGTTTGCGAGGAATATCAATTTCCGCAGGACTTGCGGGAAATGGTTCATCACTGTGGCTACGTTCAGCGCCAGCTTCCTGGGCGCTCGCGCTCCGAGATCCGGAGGGAGCTCGGCGTTGAGGAAGAGGAGAGCTTGGTTTTCGTTACGGCAGGTGGAGGGGAGGATGGCTATGAGTTGTTCTCCGCTTCATTGGCGGCCACTAGCAGCCTGGCCCGAAGGCTTCCGCTCAAGACTCTGCTGGTTACAGGTCCCGAACTCGGTCCAGAACGGACCCAGGAATTCTCCAGTGCGGCGCAATCCTCGGATCACCTGCAGGTCATCGAGTTCACAGACGACCTAATGAGCTACATGAATGCGGCCGACATCGTCATTTCCATGGGTGGCTACAACACCATCTGCGAACTGCTCACTCTCGAGAAGAGATCCATCGTGGTTCCCCGCGTTAGGCCCGTCGAGGAACAGAAGATCCGGGCGGAACGGCTTGCCGGCTTCCGAGCGTTTCGGACCATTCTGCCCGATGAACTTACGCCACGCATTCTGGAAGACGCAATCGAGGAAGAGCTGCAATTGGCGCAAAGCACAGGCCCGCTGTCAACTCGCGTTGACCTCGGTGCACTTCCGCGCATTACAGCGATGCTGCAAAAAGAGGTATCGAGTACCGTTAGCGTTTTTGAGCCAGCGGCGATCCGGGAGATGCTGGCCCCGACGGGGAGCGAATGGTGAGCGAACGTATGCGCGTTGCCTATCTTGTGAAGACGTTTCCTCGGCTTTCGGAAACGTTCATCTTGAATGAGATCTTGGGTGTCGAAGAACTCGGCTTGGAGCTCGAGATCTTCTCCTTGCGTAAACTGCCACCGGAAAGCGAACCGGTACATCCGGACGTGGCGAAGGTCAAAGGGCGGGTCAGGTACATCCCATCCTTGGTCCGGCCTCTTTGGCCTCCCGGTCTGGCATTGCTGCTGTTCTCCCATTTAGCGCTTCTGTTCGCTCGACCGCGGCGATATTTCGCGGCCGTTCGGTTTCATTTCAGCTCTGGAAACAATCCACGGCTCAAGGATTTCCTACAGGCTGGATATCTCGGCAGGGCCCTCAGCAGGGGCAAATTCACGCACTTACACGCCCACTTCGCCAACGTGCCAACGACCGTGGCCGAAATTGTAAAACACCTCACCGGGATTGGTTACAGCTTCACAGCCCACGCGAAGGACGTCTACCTGACACCGCCTTCAGAGTTGGCTAAGAAGATTAGGGAAGCGAAATGCGTGTTGACCTGCACGGCGGTCAATCAGCGTTACCTAGCTGGACTCGCGGATCAAGATACACCGGTACGCTTGGCTTACCACGGGGTTGATGTCAACCGATTTCGTGTACTCCGCTCAGGAGACCCGCCGCGGAATGGTGAAGCCCCTCTTATTCTAAGTGTCGCACGTCTTTGCGAGAAAAAAGGCCTGGAATTCCTCATCGAAGCATGCCGCATCCTGGTGGATCGTGGAGTTAACTTTCAGTGCCAAATTGTGGGCTATGGGCCTCTCGATGACAAATTACGGAAGATGATAGCCAGTCTGGCTTTGCAAGACAGGGTATGCCTGCTGGGAAAGATGACTCAGGATCAGTTGGCGACGCTATATCCACAGGCGGACCTGTTCGTGCTCCCTTGTCTGGTTCTTGAAAATGGAGACCGGGACGGAATTCCTAACGTTTTGTTCGAGGCCATGGTCTGTGGGGTGCCGATCATTTCTACCGAGATTGCGGGCATACGCGAGCTCATCGAACACCAAAAGAATGGCGTCCTTGTGGAACAGCGCAACTCACCTGCTCTCGCCGATGCCATGGAACTTCTAATCGGTTCTCCAGAGTTGCGGAACGACCTCGCCCGCAAGGGACGTCAAACTGTGCTTGAGGGATTCACGCGGGAGTCCAGTGCGCGTAACGTTTATAACATTCTTTCGTCGGTGTTGGATTCTGCGGAGTCGCCTCGGAGCCTGCGGAAGCGGGTCGGTATGACTATTTCGGAATACGAGGAAGGATGACTAGCCCAACTCGAACACCTGGACGGACCGTAGCAGGCTGGCTGACGTTGATCCGTGCCTTCCAGACGGAGATAGGCCACGAGCGGCGGCTAATTTGGATATCCGCCGCCGCTGTGCTCGGTGGCGTGGTCTTGCGCGCGCTCGAACCCTGGCCACTGAAATTCATTTATAACGCCCTTTTTCTGGGCCACAAGCACGGGATGTCCCTGGCTTTTCTGCAGGGGTTGTCGCCCGAACTCCAAGTGGGCGTTTACACCGCGAGCATGGTTGTGATTACCGGGCTCGCAGCAACTTGCGAGTACGTGAGCACAGTGACGATGGGTGTGGCCGCTTCTCGCATCCTGGCGGATATTCGAGGACATCTCTTCCGGCATCTTGCGAATCTATCTGTCTCTTTTCACGGGCGGAACAGGACGGGTGACCTCATCACCCACGTGACTTACGACGTGGACCGCATGCGCGAAGTGACAGTCTCGTCTCTTCTCCCTTTCTTAGTCAATGTGCTGACCCTCACAGCAATGTTGGGAGTGATGCTGTGGATGAACTGGAAGTTGGGCTGCCTTGTGGCAGTCATGTTCCCAGTGTTTTTCCTTGCAGTGGACCGGCTGATGGCACGGATTAAAGAAGTTGCCCGGGAACAGCGTCGTCGGGAAGGGTCTGTAGCATCGACGACAGCAGAGACCATCGGGTCCATTCGCACGGTGCAGGCGCTTTCGTTGCAGTCCCGATTCATGGATATCTTCTCCGTCGCCAACCGCAGAAGTCTTCAGGCGGGAAATAGAGCGCAGCAGCTCTCTGCCGGGCTCGAGCGCGTCATCGATCTGATGGCCACTTCCACTACTGCGCTGGTGCTCTGGTTTGGAGCGCGAAATGTGCTTAGGAGCCAACTCACTCCGGGCGACCTTATCGTTTTTACCAGCTACCTACGAACCGGCTTCAAGCCTATCCGCCAACTCGCAAAGTACTTGGTTCAAATTGCGCGAGCACTTGCCTCCGGAGACCGGATTCTCGGCCTTCTAGCCACCCCTCTTGAAATCAAGGATGAAGTGGATGCAGTGGTTGCACCGCCGTTTAAGGGGCACATCCTTTTCGAGAACGTGTCTTTCGGCTACGAACCGCAGCGAGTGGTACTCCGGAATGTAAGTTTTGAGGTGAAGCCAGGCCAAAAAGCAGTTCTGACTGGCCCCTCGGGCAGCGGTAAATCCACCATCGCGAGCTTGCTGTTACGCCTCCACGATCCCTGTGAGGGAAGAATTCTGATAGATGGTTGGGATATACGTTCGTACACGCTTGAGTCCCTGCGTTCCAACATAAGCATTGTGATGCAGGATAGCCCGCTATTCGCCCTGAGCGTGCGGGACAACATTGCTCTGGGCAAGACATCCGGAACTGCGGAGGAGGTCATTCAGGCCGCGCAAATTGCGAATGCCCATGACTTCGTCATCCGAATGCCGAGTCAGTACGACACAGTGGTTGGCGAACGGGGCGCAACTTTGTCCGGTGGGCAGCGCCAACGCATCGCGATTGCGCGCGCCGCCATCCGCCGGGCCCCCATTATCATCCTTGATGAGCCCACGACGGGACTGGATCGGAAGAACGAACGGGAAGTCTCATCTGCCTTGGATCGCCTCAGCGAAGATTCGACCACGTTGCTCATCACTCATGACCTTCGATCTGCGGAACACGCAGATCTTGTGTTGTTTCTCTCGGAGGGCCGCATCGTGGAATCCGGCACACACGAGAGCCTGATGTCATTGGACCGTGAGTTCGCCGCAATGGTTCACCGCCGGAAGCTTTGCAACCTGCACGGGGAGGTGACCTGTGCGTGCAATGGCTGAAACTCAAGTTTGGCTCTTGCGCCATGGCGCAAGCACCTTTAATGCCCAACATCGGTGCCAGGGGTGCTGCGACGAATCGGAACTGACCCCGGTGGGACGAGAAGGGGCCTGCCTGAGTGGGGCGCGACTTTCTTCGGAAGGGATAGAAGCCGTCATTAGTAGCCCCTTGCGGCGCGCCTCCGATACTGCAGAAGAGCTTCTGAAAGGGATTGGTGCGCAGGATTGTAAAATTTCGTTTGAAACCGATGCTCGGTTGCGAGAGATCGAACTTTACCAGTGGGAAGGTTTGCCGCTTGAAGAAATACCCCGTCGCTTTCCCGGGGAATACTGCGATTGGCGTCTCCGACCGGGCGAGTTCCGGATGGAGTTAGCCAATAACGAGGTTCACTACCCTGTTCGCAGCCTTTATGAGCGAGTGAGCTCGTTTTGGAATTATCTCCTCACAGCTCACGCCGGCAAGTCCATCCTGTTGGTGTCGCACGGTGGAACTATTCGCGCGCTCATCGCCTCGGCTCTCGGCCTCGGCGCGGCGCACTTCCACAGTTTCCAGCAATCCAATTGTGGCGTCAGCCGGCTTCGCTTTCGGTCTGATTCGCAGCAAGCAAGACTGGACCTTCTCAATGACACTGCCCATCTGGGCGAGCGGCTCCCCAAGCTCAAAGAAGGGCGGCACGGGGTGCGATTACTTCTCATGCCAGTTAGCGACCAAAACCATACGGACATCGGGCATATCGCCCGAGCCTTCGAAGACATTGTGTTCGAAAATTTTCTCGTTGTGGGCTCGACTGCGCGCGACGTGGCGAGTGAGCTCCTACGAAACCGCTTCGATTCCTGCCGGGTGGTTTCCGAGGCCACTGTGGATACTGCCGTAGACCAAGTGCTTCACTGCGATTCTGGAGACCACCTTCGACACGTAGCTATCCTTGGCCCGCCGGCGGTTTTGCGGCGTACCCTTCAGCAACAACTACGAATTTCGGATACAGCAGCAGAATCTTTGGAGTTGCGCCCTCTTGAAATTACTGCCGTGCATCGCGCGAGAAATCTGGCGCCTGCGGTATTGCAAACAGTGAACATGTTGAAGTCAGCTTCGAGTCTTGTGGGGTACACGTCGTGAGAGTTTTGATTACAGGAGCGGCGGGCTTCATCGGCTTTCATCTGTCGAAGCGCTTGTTGGATGAAGACTGCCAAGTATTGGGAATAGATAATCTCAATAATTACTACGACACGAATCTGAAAAAAGCCCGGTTGGCGCGGCTTCCTCAGACCTCGCGGTTCATTTTTGATCAGTTGGACCTTGCCGATGGGGGAAACCTCTGCCGTTTGGTTGCGGATTTCGAACCGGAGGTGGTTGTAAATCTGGCAGCCCAGGCCGGTGTACGTTACTCCCTGGAGAATCCACTCGCCTACGTGAACAGTAATCTCGTGGGGTTTGTGAATCTGATGGAAGCTTGCATACGAGCTACAAGTTTGCGCCACTTTGTGTTTGCCTCGTCCAGTTCCGTTTACGGAGCCAACCGCAAGGTGCCCTTCTCGGAGCATGACAGCGTTGACCATCCGATTTCTCTATATGCCGCCACGAAGAAATCGAACGAATTAATCGCCCACTCCTATAGCCATCTCTACGGCATGCCCGTCACCGGCCTTCGCTTCTTCACCGTGTACGGGCCTTGGGGTCGCCCTGATATGGGCTATTTCAAGTTTACCGATGCGATTGTCCGCGGTAAACCTATCGAGATTTACAACCACGGCCGGATGCAGCGGGACTTCACCTACATCGATGACGTCGTGGAAGCGATTAAGCGTGTGCTCGAACATCCGCCCAAAAGCAGCGTTCTCGAAGAAAGTGCCGGAGCGGTTCTTAGCGATGCGCGCTACAAAATCTACAACCTGGGGAACCATCAACCGGTCGACCTGCTTAAGTTCATCGAGATTATCGAGCGGGCCGTAGGCCTCGAGGCACGCAAGCAGTTTCTGCCGATGCAGCCCGGAGATGTCGTTTCGACGTACGCACACATGGACGACTTGTATGCAGCCACGGGATTCCAGCCGACCACTCCCGTTGAGGAAGGATTACCGAAATTCGTCCAATGGTATCGCGAATACTACGCCAGAACTGGGGAATTTGCATGCGTAGCACATTCTTAAGAGCGAAATCTTTCTTTTGGTCCTTGTACGGTGCTTGTCTCTCGTGGGTGCGCTTGTGGTCCAGCAGTCGGCCCCAATACCGGTTCCGTGCATACAGGCCATTGACTATCGTGACGGTTTGCTGCGTGGTTCTCGCAGCCTTTGCGCTCGGACAGGGCAAGGGAGCGCTGCGAGGCACCGTAGAAGATTCGTCGGAGCAAATTGTAGTCGGAGCAAACGTAAAATTGCGAAACCAGACAACTGGCCAAGAACTCTCGATCAGTTCTGACGAGCAGGGTCGCTTCCGGTTTGAAGGGCTCGCTTTAGGCGAGTACATTCTCGTCGTAATGTGCCAGGGCTTCAAGCCGACGCAGCTGCCCGTGAGCGTTGGAGAGCCGAATGATGATCAAATACGCGTACTGTTACAAGTTGCCTCAGACGTAGAGAGTGTGAGGGTCTCCGCGAATGACGTCACGATGCCCTTGGCATCGCAAAATGCTGATGCCATCGAGTTAGATCGCCAATGGATGGAAAATCTTCCCTCGAAAGAAGCTGATCCGCTAGCTGTACCTTCTCTCTTCTTGAATCCGGCAGCCGCCGGCTCGCTGGGCCCGATGATCCTAGTTGACGGAGTGGAATCCAGCGCTCTGGAAGTGCCTCTGACGAGCATCAAAAGAATCCTCGTAAACAAGAGCCCCTATTCAGCCGAGTTTGCACGGCCAGGACGCGGTCGGATCGAAGTATTCACGCGAAAAGGCAATCTCCGCGATTATCATGGTAACATCACATTCCTGCTGCGGAACTCCGCCCTAGATGCACGCAATGCCTTTGCAGAGGTGCGGCCGCCCTCACAACGAGAAATCGCCGAGGTAGAACTCGACGGACCGCTGGGCCGGAGAGCACGGCTTCTTCTGGCGGGCCGATATTTCACGAGCGACGACAGTGGCGTCGTCCACGCTCACACGCCGACGGGCTTGCTGGTAGAGAATGTAGATGTTCCGGGACATAATACCCGGCTTTTCGGTCGGTTCGAGTTCGACTTGACTCCCAAACACACCTTGACGCTCATCTATAAATTTAAGAATAAATCCGAGGACAATCAGGGAATACGCAGCTTCGATCTCCCTGAGCGCGCAACCGATTTTTCCATCCACGAGAGTGAAGTGAAGGTATTCGAACGAGCGATCCTGTCTCCCGGGTTTCTAAATGATCTGCGTCTAACTTATAAAGACGAGCCCCAGCAAACAACCAGCATCTCAAGTCAGCAGGCAATCATTGTCTTGGGGGCCTTCAACTCCGGGGGAGCGCAAATCACACAACAAGAAGAAGAAAAAGCAGCAGCAATTCAGGATGTTGCCACGGTAGGTTGGGGGAAGCAGACGATTACGTTTGGAGGAGGGGCACGGCCACGATTTTTCCATGTGACGGATAGTTCGAACTTGGCAGGCACATTCACTTTTGCGAGCCTCGCTTCCTATTCCGCTGGGCAGCCTCAACTCTTCACCATGAACCTGGGGAACCCCCTGATCTCTTTCGCGCAAAAGGAGTACTTCACGTTCGTCCAGGACGAAGTGCAAGTCCGCCCCTCATTCTCGATGGCACTGGGTTTGCGCTACGAGTGGCAGTCCAACGTGGATTACCGAAACAATTTTGCGCCGCGCGTGGCCTTTGCCTATGCTCCCCGCCAAGGTCCGACGGTCCTGCGCGGAGGATTCGGAATTTTCTATGACCGTCAACCCGACATCATCCAGCAACAGGCCGCCCTTTACGATGGAAGGCAAGGCCACCAGATCGTTTTAACCAATCCAGGTTTCCCGACTCCTTTTGATCCTGCATCGCCGCCGCCGCCGAGTTTGCTGCGGATTGCTCCGGGCATCCGGACCCCCTATCTAATGCAGGCCAGCATCGGAATTGAACGCAAGCTTGGCCGCGGCAGGAACATCCTCGCGGTCGACTACACCATGGCGCGCGGGGTAAGGCTCTATCGCACTCGAAACGTCAACGCGCCCTTGCCTGACACCGGCGCAATACCAGACCCGAATTTTACGAATATCGATCAATTTGAATCTTCGGGTAGGTCGCGGAGCAACGCCCTCACCGCATCTTTGCAGACCGCTCTGAGAAACAGAGTGGACCTCCTCGCCCAGTACACTTTTTCTAAAAGTATGGACGACACTAGTGGATATGCTTCCCTGCCCGCCAATAACTACGACCTACGTCCGGAATACGGGCGCTCAGACTATGACCGCCGCCACCGTTTCACACTCATTGGCACCTATCATTTCTACAAGGGCTTCAGGGCTGGAACGGTCGTTAATCTCAATTCCGGAATCCCCTTCAATATCACCACCGGCTACCTTAACAACGGCGATCTGATTCCTACCGCCCGTCCACCGGGAGTCGGACGCAATACGGGAGTAGGGCCGGGTTACGCCAGTGTTGACTTTCATCTTGCAAAGCGGTTCACTTTCCGCAGAACCGAAGGCGGGAGCGGCAACGCCCGGGCTGCGGGAAGCAGCGAGGACCGTGTGTCCCAAGTGGAATTCGCGATTGATGCCTTCAACGCCTTCAACCATACCAACTTCAAGAACTACGTCGGCACACTAACCTCACCGTTCTTCGGGCGTGCCAACGCAGCGAATCCGCCACGCCAGGTGCAGGTTACCGCCAAATACCACTTCTGAATTGCCAGGATACGCTTCGACCTCAGATTCGCAGACTTGTTGCGACGCGTGGACTCGCGAAGCTAAACCGGATTGAAGCCCCGCAACCAGCGACGGACGGATGGGCCAACTCGCGGTTAGTTTGAATGTATAGGTCGAAGGAGGAGCGCTTGGTGTAAAAAAAGCTGAACTCAGCGGACGCTGATTCAGAGACACCAAGGAGGCTCCCCCGAGCCTGCTCCTGAGGCTAGTCGAGATCTTGAATCATCCAAATATCCCCATCCTGCGGTCGGAAGCGGTCAAAGAGCAACCACTTACCGTCCGGAGACCACACTGGATAGTCAATTCGGGTTTCGCCGTCGGGAAATTCGTAAACCTTCACCGCTTTGCCAGTCACCACAGGCGACACCCAGAGCGTTTTGTGGCCGACCACGTCCATGAGGAGCGAATAGTCAGGCGAAAAGGACACGTGCGAACCGCCGACGATCTCACTGTTCAGCGGAACCGGATCGCCTCCATCGAGAGGCGCATGATAAGTCCGCGGCTGTCCACCGCAAGGGCAGCGAAAGATCACGTTCTTACCGTCGCGCGACCAGCGCAGAAAATGTCCCGAAACCCCGAGCTTCGTAAGTTGACGCTGTTCGCTTCCGTCTGACTTCATCACCCAGGCCTCCATACGCCCGCTACGGTCTGATTGAAACGCGATGTAGGCGCCATCGGGAGAAAAGAAAGGATTGATATCGATGCTGGGATTTGAGGTCAGCTGCGTCAAGGCGCCTGTGGCAATGTCTAAGGACCAGATGTCAGCATTGCCTGTGCGGGAAGAGAAGAACACTAATCGCTTGCCGTCGAGTGACCATTGGGCTTGAAAGTCACCCCCCGGCCCCTTCGTGATTTGCCGATACGAGTGGTTTTGGAAGGAATATAGATAAAGGTTCATGTCGCCGTTGCGATCGGAATTAAATACGATCTGCGTTCCATCGGGTGACCACGATCCACGGCTGTCCTCCCGTGTGCTGGCGACGACTTCCTCGGGGTTGCCCGTGGCTAAGCCAGTTTGCGGAGAGACAGGTAGGCGCCAAAGGTCGGCGTTTTGCCGCAAAATCGCGAAGGCCAACTGCTCCCCGGTGGGAGACATCGCGAGTTGCAGGTCCTGACCTGAGCCCATAGTCACCTGTTGAGGGACCCCTATAGGCTCGTCGTTCGGAGAGACTCCCACGCGCCAGATGTTCAGCCCTCCGCCCCGGTAAGAAGAGAAGTAGATCTGTTTGCCGGAAAAAGACCACACCGGATTGAGATCCTGGAACCTGCCGTCGGTGAAAGTCGTTACCGTGCGCGTCGCAAGGTTGACAACTTTTACGCTGAACTTCGTGCGTTCGATATTCTGGAAGACGATGTTCTTCCCGTCAGGAGACCAGCTTGGTTCCACATGATCCACGGCTTCGGAACTCTCCGAAGTGATTTGCTGGGGGTTATGTCCATGTGCATCGACGATCCAGATACGTCGAGGGCCAGCCCACGAAGCATCCACGGCGACCGATTTCCCGTCAGCTGAGTAAGACGGATTGAAGGCTTTGTCGAGAAACTTCTCTTCCTTGCCCGAGGCGAGATCTTTCTTCCAGACGTCCCCGCCATCGTACTGGCCGAACACATCACCCGGTTGCAATTTTCCGCCCGTTTGAGTGGAGCGAACGAATAAGAGGCTCTGCGCATCGGGAGTCCAGGCAGGCTGGATATCGTCCTGGTCGCCAGTAGTCACCTGCTGCGGGTCTCCCTGCAACGGTTTGACAAAAATCTTTTTGTAACCATTGACGTCTCTGCTGTACGCGATGTGCTTTCCGTCGGGAGACCATGCGGGGAACTCATGGAGGCCCTCGGTGGTGGTGATCTGCACAAGTTTTGGGGCGAACGGCAAATTGGTATTGTTTCCCCTGTACGATTTTCGGAAAAAATAGCCGGCAAAGAGAACGACGAGAACTGCCACAACGGCCCACAGCTCTTTTCGGCTGCGAGCCCGGGGCTGTACGGCAACGGGCATTCCGCTGGTCGTGCCACCTCCGAGTTCCCTCTTCAGGCGCTTGAGATCCGCGTTGATCTCCGCGGCACTTTGGCAGCGCAGTTCGCGGCTCTTTTCCAAGGCTTTGCCGATGATTTCTTCCAACTTGGGTGGGAGACCACGCGTCAACTGTGAGGGAGGCACCGGGGCTTGATTGAGGATAGCGTTGAAGATGGCAGCATTGGTTGCCCCTTGGAAGGGCAGGACTCCCGTAGCCATTTCGTACAGCACAACGCCGAGAGAGAACAGATCCGAGCGGGCATCGAGTTCTTCGCCGAGCGCTTGTTCGGGAGACATATAGGCCACGGTACCCAGAGTCGTGCCCGGGAGGGTGTGCTGGGCGCCGTCATCATCCGTCAAGGTGGCGGCTTTACCGATGTTCGCAGCAGCTTCCGGAGAAGTCAGCTTGGCAAGGCCGAAATCAAGGATTTTGGCGTGACCGCGCTCGGTGATAAAAATATTTGAGGACTTGATGTCCCGGTGAATGATGCCCTTGGCGTGAGCGGCATCGAGGGCATCCGTGATTTCGATGGCCAGTGTGAGCAGAACATCCGTCTCGAGGGTCTTTCCGTTGATACGATTCTTCAATGTCATACCATCAAGGTGTTCCATGGCAATGAATGCCTGGCCGTCTTGCTCGCCGACGTCGTAAATCGTGCAAATGTCAGGGTGATTCAGCGCCGATGCGGCTTGCGCTTCGCGCTGGAAACGGGCCAGTGCCTGGGGATCGTGGGCAATGTCCTGCGGCAAAAACTTGAGCGCAACAAAGCGATGAAGGCGAGTGTCCTCAGCCTTGTAGACGACCCCCATACCGCCGCCGCCGAGCTTTTCGAGAATGCGGTAGTGCGAAAAGGTCTGGCCGATGAGCGAGTTGGTGCCCGGCATGTGTGGCTCATCTTAAGGTTAGGTCACGAGGCAAGTCAACGAAGAGTGTTAAGTCCTTGCTACGTCCTAACGGTGTACTCGTCAATGTGAATCAGGCGAAACGAGCAATAAGTCGTCTTACAGGGCTTAGCTCTGCAGTTACAGTTGCTGAACTAAACCGGGAAGTTTGAGCAGGGAAGTATGAATCTGGCAGCGGCAACACAAAGGAGAAGCCCCGCCGGAGCGGGCCTTCCTCATGATGGGTTTCAATGCAATCCTTGGCGGCCGTTATCGGTCGTCGTCCCCGTGGTGGACGATCACTTGTCCGCGAACTTCCCCGCCGGGGAAGTTCACCGAGTGCAAATTCACGTAACCGGCATCCTGACGAATGGCACGCAGAGCGCTGGCCAGGTCTCCGGCTGTAATGCCCTGCGCCGTCGGACCGGTGACGTTGGCAGGAGTGATACTGCCTGAGAAAGTTCCCGAAGTGGCTGCCGGGCACGCCGGTTGCCCGCCGCCTCCGCAAAGGAAGATCATGATTCCACCTGCAACGTGATTTTCTCCAAAGTGAATGTGAGAGAAGATCGCGTTGCTCGTGAGGTTTTGGAACGTCTCGGTGAAAGTGATGGAACCGTCATCGTGAATGGTGGCTTTGAACGAGGCCGTCGCATTCGAGTTGATTGCTGGTACCTCATTCACGCCACGCAGTTCGGCGGTGAGGGTGATGACATCGTCATTCCCCGCTACCGTCGAAATGCTAAGGGCCAGGACAAGCAGCACTAACAATAGAATTTTCTTCATAATGTTTATCTCCCTCTAGTGAGGACTCATGCGGGATTCTCGAAAGGCAGGGGGTGAAACAAGCCAGCGGGAATTCTGGGTCTGGACTCTCTCTAGTTGCGCCGCTCCTGTCAATCACAGATTCCCGGGGAGCCAGTTGGCAGGCGGTCTAACTACACCCGGCTAGGAGAGGAGCATCTGGCTGACGACAAACCCGCACAATATGTTCGCTTTACTCGCCGCTAAGGAAGCGTCTCAGCAGAAACCGCTTAGGGGGCGAACAGAAGCGTCGTTCAGGGAGATTGGCTCCGCCCCGGCCAGCACATTACCGCTGTTGGCGCCGATGACCATACCAAGTGCGAATTGGACGCGCGCTGCTTGCAACGTGCCCGGCTGATCGTGGATAGCCGAGAGTCCGCGCGGGATCATGGCGAAGTTCATCGTTGGCTCAAACAAGGTGCGTTAAGGATCGAGGCCATCCATGGCGAACTCGGTGAAGTGCTTGCGGGCACAGTGCCCGGGCGACGCTCAAGCGAAGAGATTAGTTCGCGGTGGAGTCCAAGTTCTCGTTCCAAGACCAAATGACGGATAGCGACTGAGGCTCCTTCCGCCTCTGCTTGACATGCCTGGGAGGTCGGCGTCATCTCGAATGTTGCCCCGCTCACATGGTCGCGTCACGGGCTATCCGTAGAAGTGGCCGGACTCGGGATTTCCATTCGAAACACCAATCCTCGCTACTGCTGCTGGGCCAGCACCGTCTGAGGTAGGGGATTACCTAAGCTGTCCTTCGTCAGCGTATCGTCAACATATACGATAGCTGCTAACCCATTGAACGGATCGATGCCCACCTGGAATAAGTCAAGCAAGTTACGTGTCCCTGGAGCGCAGCCTACGCCCCCAGTGCAGATCACGCCCACATGGTTCGGCTTATTGCTCACCAGGCTCTGCGTAAAGCTTGCGCCGTTGTCGGTCGTCTGCGCCAGGTAGACGTTCCACACCGCACCTGCCGTGTTCGCGGTCGTGGTGCCGTAATACACGACGTCAACGGTGCCAGAGCGCGCGGCAACCCACGGGAACACCGCTGCGTTTGCCGGCGCAACGTTGACGATAATTGGCGCGGACCAGCTTGTACCCGCATCGGCCGAGTGCGAAAAGTACACGTTGGTTCCAGCGTCGCTCGCGTTCGACCAGGTGGCATAGACATTGCCGTTCACGCGATCAACTGCCACCGCCGGAAATACATTTATGTTCGTGCTGAACAGCGGCCCCGCGAACACAAGAACGGGCGTCCAATGCTTGCCTGCATCCGTACTGCGGGATACAAATATGTTGTTAAAGTCAGTCGTCTTAGCTTTGAGGATGCCCACCTCGCCGGAGGCGAAGACCGAGTACGCGTTATGGTTGACTGGATCGGCGACGATTGGCCCCGCGATGTTGTTAAATGTGGCGCTTCCGGTCGTCGGCCCGGCACCGGTGACCGCATCGCCCACCCGGGTCCACGTAAGGCCGTCGTCATCGGAGCGCTGCACACGGATAAGCACTGAGTTAGCTGCATCGTGGTAGGAGATATACACGCGCGCTCCGTCCGAAGTAATCCACGGGCGGTCGTTACCGGCAAGATCGATGATCTGCGCAGTGCAACTGCTGATGCCGAAAGACGGTGAAGTAGCGCCCGGGCAAGTGATCGCCGCAACCGAGATTTGCGCTGCGCGGAAGGGTTTGTTGACCGGAATAACCAGCGTAGTTGCGTGTAGCGTGCCAGTCGAGCCCAGATCCACATCGGCGTCGCCGCCGCCAAACACGACAGCAAACCCGGCCTTGGTCAACGCGCTGTCTATCGGACCTTGAAGGTTCGGCGTAGAGCCGAAATCACCGGTCCAAAGTTGCGTGCCGAAGGGGAACAACCAGCCCAATGACGTTATTGCCATGAAATCTCCATTGAACGCGATCTCAGGTTCGCTGCTGCCTTTCGGCGACAGCAACGGTGTGTTCGAAAAAGTAAGAGTTCCGGCGGTCGTGGCTGCGATCAGGGGCAGTGTCAAGAAGACAAGCGCAGATACTACAACTGTTCGGTTTAACATTGCGAGGACCTCCTGGTGAGTGGGAAGAAGACATGCTACTCAGTGCATACAGGCACCTCAACGCGGAAGGGGTAGTGCTGGTGAGGCCTATAAAGCGACCCGGTCCGAGTTTACCACTTTCGACAGGGAGCAATGGTAAGTTTGAATGGACAACTCCCGGATGGCCGGCAAGCCGGAAGTAACGATTCTTCTAGTGCCAACTTCCGGTTGGCCCGTAATTCGACAAGAATCCGGCTTGGGGCGTGGTTTTGAGCGCTATTCACGCTAAATATCTTCACATGAGATGCGAGGCTTCACGGCGATGCACCTTCGGCGCTATAATCGCGCGCATGAGCAGCCCTGCCTTGAG
>WNFR01004696.1_pt1 | contig 17471 bp, 16 predicted proteins | sample 5400221 | NCBI WGS metagenome assembly WNFR01 (sample SAMN13153357, study PRJNA577476) | soil metagenome | isolation source: 40 cm soil under Madrone tree | place: USA:California | collected 2016-06-14
CACGTGACGTTCTTCGCCCGTAACCACCAGGGCGACAACATCCGCCGCATCATCGCCCGTTGCCGCAACTTCATCAACGAGAACCCGATGGACAAGGCGACGTTCCGGCTCGCCGGCGGCCTGATCGGCGTGCTCGCGGCGGCCAACGAGGAGCTCGTCCGAAACGACATTCTGATGAACTTCCTCGGCTTCTTCACGATCTGGGTGATCTTGCTCTTCACGTACCGATCGTTCAGCTGCGGCCTCTATCTCCTCGGCCCGCTCATCGCGTCGAACATCATCGTCAACGCGTACATGGCGGTGCAGGGGATCGGCGTGAACATCCACACCCTGCCGCTCGTCACCGTCGGCGTCGGCTTCGGCATCGACTACGGCCTCTACATCGTGAGCCGCATCATCGAGGAGATCCGCATCAAGGGCGATCTCGTCGAGTCGACGCGTGAAGCGCTCGTCACCTCCGGCAAGGCCGTGACCTTCACCGCGGTGACGATGATCGTCAGCACCGCCTTTTGGACGTCCTCTCACATCCGCTTCAATGCCGAGATGGGCCTCTTGCTGGCGATCTGGATGGGCATCAGCTACGTCGGCTCGCAGACGCTGCTGCCGATCCTCATCCTCACCTTCAAGCCGAAGTTCATCATGAAGGAAGCGCACTACACCCAGACTCAGGCGCAGGGCGCCGCGGCGAAGCGGGCATAAGGACGGTTATGGAACTCGGTCTCTATTCATCGATCGCGATCGTCCTCGGCTTCAGCTTCCTCGTCGTCGGCCTCGACGAGTACGTCGCCAAGCCGTGGCGCAAGAAGAACTGGGAGAAGCGCGCCGCCTCCGGCGACAAAGAGGCGCAGGAGATGCTGCGCATCGCGCGCTCGGCGCACGTCGTCGACGAGTGACCGCGTGAGATGACGAAGGCGGCTCGCGCGCTCCGCATCGGCGGCTTCGCGCTCGCCTTCGTCATCGTCTTCACGGTCTCGCAGCAAGCGACGCTCGCGCGCAGCGGCGAGACCGTCCCCGGCACGTTGTGGGCGATCGGCGCGCTCTCCGTCTTCTTCTTGGTCGGTGCGTTCGCGACCGAGAGCAGCCAGGGCCCGGAGGCCAACGTCCGCAAAGACCTCCTGTGGGGGCTCGGCCTCGGCGGCATCCTCGCGATCGCGACGCGACTCGTCGCGTGATGTTCCAGCTACGGCGTCGCTTCGCCGCCGCCCTACCGGCACGCGCGTCAACGAAGCAGGGGAAAATCTCGGTTTTTCCTTGACTTCGCGCCGCTAGTCTTCCATACGCGAAGAGCGAGATTCAGCGCGCAGAGGTGGGGTGGTGGATGAGGATGGTGAGTGCGCGAGGCGCCGCGTGTCGGCGCACCGTGACCGAACAGTCGTGCGCGGCTTCGTGATACCGCGGCCGCGATGCTCGATCGCGACCGCGGCGACGACGCGGCTCGGGTTCGGAGTAGGGAGCGTCGTGGGAGGTGGAGGTTGCCGCGTCGCCGATTCCATCGAGCAATGGAGGTGCCACCGCGCCGGCGCCCGTCGCTGCGATGCTGCGCTGGCGGCCGACACCGCGCCGCGCGCGTGCACCGATCGCCGTCCGCGCTACGTTTTTCGATGCCGCGTGCTGCTATCCCGACCGCGCAGAGCGCACAGAGCCGCGGATGGCGCTCGCGCGGTAGCCGCGGTCGTGCACGGCGGCGACGGCGCTGAAATTGTTTGCGCATCTGCACGGCGCGGGCCGCAGGCGCCGGCGCATTCGCGCTGCCTGCGAGGACCGCGCTGATGGCTGCGATCGCCGGCATTCTCTCGCGCGCCGCCGATGCCGATCGCGAGTCGCTGGCGACGGCGCTCGCGAGCGCCGGCGATGCGATGCGGCGGCGCGCGCCGATCGAAGGGGGGATGGCGATCGCGTATGACGCCTCCATCGGCCTCGCGCATCGTGCCAGCGAAGGGCCCGGAGGTGAGGCGGTACTGCAGCCGCTGCGCAATGAGAGCGGGACGCTCTGGCTCGTCGCCGACGGTGAGCCGTCGAACGCCGCCGACCTGCGTCTCGAGCTGATCGGCGCCGGGCACCAGTTCCAATCGTCGTCCGGCAGCGAGGTGATCCTGCACCTTTACGAGCACGAGGGCGTGAGCGCGTTCGAGCGCCTGACCGGGGCGTTCGCGTTTGCGCTGTGGGACCGCGAGCAGCATCAGCTCGTCCTCGGACGCGACCGCTTCGGCGAGAAGCCGCTCTTCATCGTCGACGGCGCGGAGCGCTTCACGTTCGCCTCGGAGGTGCAAGCGCTGGTCGCGGGGTCGCCGATCGCGCCGCCGGCGATCGCGGCGTTTCTCGCGCTCGGCTACGTTCCCGAGCCGCTGACGATGGCGCCGACGGTGCGCGCGGTGCCGCCGGGCACGTTCGTGCGTGTCCGCGGCTCGCGACCACGCGGCGAGAGCTTCTGGGATCACGCGAGCGTACAACCGAGCGGCGATCGCACCGCCGATCGCGTCGTGCTCGGACGTCTCGTGCGTGAGAGCGTGCAAGCGGCCGTCGCCGGCGAGGAGGACATCGGCATCATCCTCGACGGCAGCATCACGCGCGCGGCGCTGCTCGCGCTCGTGAGCCCGACGCTCGCGCGCGGCCTGCGGACCCACACGTTCGTGTTCGACGCTGAGAACCGCTCGGCGGGCGAGTTGCGCGCGGCGCACGCCGTCGCGGCGAGGACGCGTGCGCTCGCGGACTGGTTTCGCAGCGAGCATTGCGAGCACCACGTCGGGGCGGCCGAGTTCGCCACGGCGTTCGAGGCGGCCGCGGCGGGCGATCAGCCGTCGATGGGGGCGACGCTCGCGCACCTGATGGCGGCATACGTGAGCGGGAGCGGCGACCGGGTGCTGCTCTCCGGTCTCGGCGGCTCGGAGCTCCTCGGCGTCACTCGCGGGCGCTGGTCGCCATGGGTATGGCGCGCGAGCCGGCGCGCATCGTCGCGGGCGCTGGCTCGTGTGACGTCACGGATCGCGGCGCGGATGCGGCCGTTCGGCGCGGCGGGGCGCGTCGCCGACGCACTCGCCGGTGCCGACGCGGTCGCCGCGGCGCACCTCGTTGCCCGTGGGCTTCTCGGCTCGCGCGCGCTCGCGCGCGTGCTGCGTCTCGAGGTTGCCGCGGAAGGGCGCGCCGGATTCGATGCGCTCGCGTATGTGCGTGGGCTCACGTCGCGCGTCCCGGAGGCCGCGTTCCTGCCGGCGACACGGTCGCCGCGCGACGCGGCGGTGCGTGTCACCGCGGCCATCGAGCGCGGCGGCCGTCTGACGTTCGGGCGGCTGCGCGAGATGGAAGCCGCGGCGGCGGCGCTCGGCCTGGCGCTGCGCACGCCCTATCTCGACCACCGTCTCTGCGATTGGCTCGACGCGGCGACGAGCCCCCGCGGCGGTACGACGCTGCTCGCCGAGGTGCTCGCGGGGACGCTGCCGCCGCCGCTCCGGCCGCAGCTGCCGCCGACGCTGCCGCCGATCGATGCGTGGATGCGCGCGGAGCTGCGTCCGCTCACCGAGCGCCATCTGCTCGGCGACGATCCCGAAGGGCTCTTCGTGGCCGCCGGCGTGGACGAGCTGTGGCGCGCCTTTCTCGGCGGCCGCGCGCTCGACGAGCCGCGCCCAGTCGTCGAGCGCCGACTCGCGGCCGGGAACGAGCTGGAACGCGAGCTGGTGATAGCCGGCCGCGGCAAGCGCGCCGATGCGCTCGCGCAGCTCGTCGCGCGTGCCGGTGAACGTCGCCATGCGGATCAGCTCGGGGGTGACGAACCGCTCCTCCTCCGGCCGCACCCACATGAGATGGCCGGTATGCATGCGGAGATACCGTGCCCCGGCAGGCGTGTACGTTGCGTATTGCGCCCGGTACTCCGCGACCGCGCCGCGGAGATCCGGCGGCAGCGCGGTGTCATCGAGCGCGCGCTCGACGAGACCGTGGAAAATCACCGGCACCAGCGGACCGGCCTCGGCCCGTGCGCGCGGACTCCCGGCGTCCTCACCGGGCGCGAGGACGCAGCCGAGCGTGAACGCGGTCGCGTAGAGACTCTCGGGTGCGCGGCCGGCGGTTCGGCACGCGGTCTGCATCTCGCCGATCTCGTGCAGCGCACGCGGCATGATGGAGAGAAACGTCATCCACCCGTCGGCGATCTCCGCCGTCAAAGCCCGCGCTTTGGTGGCGAACGCGGAGAGATGGAGCGGGATCGGATCGCGAACGTTGATGAGACCCGCCTCGGGATTGAGGAACCGCACGAGGTGCGTCCCGCCTTCCTCGTGCCACTCCACCGTCTCGCCGGCGAGGAGCGCGCGCACCACGCGGACGTACTCACGCAGGTCGCGGAGCTTCATCGGCCCCAGTCCCATCGTGTTCCTCGCCGTGAAGCCGGTGCCGACGCCGAACACGATGCGGCCGGGCGCGAGCGCGTTCAGCGAGGCGAGCGCGTTCGCCGCCACCGGCGCGATGCGGTTCGTCGGCACCAGTACGCCCGTCCCCAGCGCGATGCGCGAGGTGTGGGCGGCGGCGAGCGCCATCGCGACGAACACGTCGGCGCACAGCATCTGCGTGTCGTAGAACCACGCGTGCGAGAACCCGAGTCGCTCGGCGCGCTCGACGACTTTCCATGCGTCGACCCCGGGTGCGAGCGCGATCCCGAAGTCCATGCGCGTCAGACCCGCCGCCCGGCCGCGCGCCGCTCGGCCTCGGCCTTGAACTCGAGGACGGACTGGCGGAGCGCCGTCGCCTCGAGCGTCCGCCGCAAGATCCCCGGCACCCAGAATCCGAGGGCGACCGCCTGCGAGCACGTGGCGTCGGTTCGGCGCGCGTCGAGCGGCGCGAAGACGTAGCTGCCGACGATGTCCTCGACGTCGCCGCCGCCGTACGTCCAGTCGAGGCGGTGCGGGGGTGACCACGTGTACTCGAGAATGTAGCGGACCGTCCGCAGCTTCATGTCGAGGAAGAACTCGACGCGGTGGGCGAACCCGTCGGGGTGACGGTCGAGGACGGCGATCTGGGTGATCGGCGACGACCACGACGGATACGCGTCGAAGTCGGCGATCGCCGCATAACAGAGGTCGGCCGGCGCCTCGATCGGCGTCGAGAAGCTCTGCTGCACGTCCGGCATCGCCGGCACCGTAAGGAACACGTCGTCGCGCTGTCAAGCGCGACGTCGTCGACTGTCGTCGACGACACACGCACGAAGAGAAAGAGCGTCGGCGCGTGCGGCGGCGCGCGGTCGCGCGGCGCCAGTTCGTTGGCGCGCGGTCGCGGTGGTTCGCGCTGGGACGGCGAGCTTGTCGCACCGGACGGGGCTCGTTATGGTCGCGCGATGAGCGAGGGTGGAGGACGCCGCCGCGCACCGCGCGCACGCGTCGTTGCGCTCACGGGCGTCCATGGCGTCCCCGGTGCGCGCCTGCTGCGGCGTCTCGACGAGGACGAGCAGGTGAGCCGCATCGTGCTGCTCGATCGTCACGCACCGGCGCTGCCGCTGCGCAAAGGGGTCAGCGTCGTCGTCGACCTGACGGCAACGTTCGCCGACGCGGCGATCGCGGAAACGCTCGCCCGCGAGCGCGTGCAGACGGTCGTGCACGCGGCGTTCCACGCGGCCCCCGTTCACGCGCTCGAGGCGGCACACGAGCTCGAGGTGATCGGCACCCGGACGCTGCTGCACGCGATCGCGCACAACGTTGCGCACGCGGGAACCGTGGAGGGCCTCGTCGTGCTCGGCAGCGCGATGGCGTACGGCGCGATGCCCGATAATCCGCAATACTTGACCGAGGACGCGCCGCTCCGCGGCGGTGCCGACTATCCGTTCGTTGCCGACAAGGTCGCCGTCGAGCGCGAGGTCGTCGCGTTTCGCCGTCGCACCGGCCTGCCGACGAGCGTGCTGCGAGCCGCGTGGACGGTGGGCGAGCTCGAGTCCGTCGCGGGTCGGATGTTCGCTCCCGTAGTCGTGCCGGCGGTGCTCGGGGCCGATCCGCTCGTGCAGGTGATCCACGTCGACGACGTCGTCGATGCGGCGCGCCTCGCCGTGCATGCGGGACAGGATGGTACCTACAATGTTGCGGGCGACGGCGTGCTTCCGCTCTCCACCGTCATTAAGCTCGTGGGCCGCCTGCGCGCGGCCGCGCCCGAGTCGGCGACGCACGCGGCGCTGAGCGCGCTCTGGGTCGCCGGCGTCGGCAGCGTGCCGGGTGCGCATGTCGCGTACCTGCGCGATACGTTCGTCACCGACGCGTCACGCGCGGGCGACGTGCTCCATTTTCGACCACGCTACGCGATCCGCGACGCGATCGCGCACCACGTCGCCACGCGCCGCGGCAGCGCGCGCGCCGCGTGAGCTCCCGACAGAAGACGACACAACCGACGCACGTTTACCCCTGTCGCGTCCGGTCGCGCATGGTATAGTTTCGGGCCTGCAACTCAATTTGTTCGGAGGACGGTAGCTCCATGCCTCAATCGCATCGAACGCGCGTACGCACCATCGAATGGAACAACGGGCGCGTCGTGATGATCGACCAGCGTCTGCTTCCCACGCGCGAGGTTTACCGCGTGTACACGACCTATCGCGAGGTCGCGCGGGCGATCAAAGAGATGGTGATTCGCGGCGCACCGGCGATCGGAGTCGCGGCGGCGATGGGGATCGCGCTCGGCGTGCGGTCGCTCAGACGTGAGGAGCTGCGGCGCGAGTTCGATCGCATTTGCCGGACGTTCGCGGCGACGCGCCCGACGGCCGTCAATCTCTTTTGGGCGATCGATCGCATGCGACGCGTCTATGCGGAGAACCAGAACCGTGACGTCGAGACCCTGCGCTTGGTCCTCGAGCGCGAGGCGCGCGCGATCCACGAGGAGGACGTCGCCGCGAACCGCAGTCTCGGTGCGCACGGCGCGGGGTTGATCGAGGATGGGACGACCGTGCTCACCCACTGCAACGCCGGCGCGCTCGCCACTGCCGGCTACGGCACGGCGCTCGGCGTGATCCGCGCCGCGATCGAAGCCGGCAAGCGGATCAACGTCTTTTGCAGCGAGACCCGCCCGTTCCTGCAAGGCGCGCGGCTGACGGCATGGGAGCTGAAGAAGGACCACATCCCGGCGACACTCATCACCGACAGCATGGTCGGCCATTTCATGAAGGCGGGCGCGATCGATTGCGTCGTCGTCGGCACGGACCGTACCGCCGCGAACGGCGACGTCGCGAACAAGATCGGTACGTACACGGTGGCCGTCCTCGCGCATCGGCACGGCATCCCGTTCTACGTCGCCGCGCCGACGTCCTCGATCGACCTCGGCTGCCCGCGTGGTAGCAAGATCCCGATCGAGGAGCGCGACAGCCGCGAGGTGACGCACATCTTCGACCGCCAGATCGCGCCCTCCGGCATCAAGATCGCAAACCCGGCATTCGACGTCACCCCACACGACCTCGTCACCGCGATCGTCACCGAGCGCGGCATCGCGCGGCCGCCGTATTGGCGGAGCTTGCCGCGCATCGTGAAGGGCGAGCTGGCGCGTGCCGACGTCAAGCCGCGCGTGAAGACGGCCGCCAAGCGCGAGGGTCGCGAGAAGGCGCGCGGGCCGGCGCGCTGAGCGACCCCCCGGTCGCCGGATGACGTCGCCACGCGGCGCGCTGGAGACGCGCGGGCAGCACGTTCATCGGTGATCCGCGCGGAGTCTCTCAGCGAGCTGGCGGTGGGCGCGGGAGCCGATCGCCGAGGGTGGCACCGATCGGCGGTGGCGGGTGCGCCAGCGCGTGAGCGCGACGACTCGCCGGTACGCGTCGGCGATGCGGCGCTCGTTTAGGCGACCTTGCGCGACGGCGCGCTCGACGGCGGTGATTGCGGTGCGGAGGTCGTCTTGGCGGTGGCAGTAGAGGAGGAGGTCGGCTCCGGCGGCGATCGCCGCGACGGCGGCCTCGCTGGGACCGTAGTGATCGGCGATGGCGCGCATCTCGAGGTCGTCGGTGCAGACGACGCCGCGAAAGCCGAGACGCCGGCGCAGGAGGCCGGTCAGGATCGCCGGTGAGAGCGTCGCCGGATGCTCGCGGTCGAGCGCCGGGTACATGACGTGCGCCGACATCAGCATCGGAATCCCGGCCGCGATCGCGCGCCGAAACGGCACCAGCTCCGTCCGCGCGAGCTCACGCCGCGTCTTCTCGACGGTCGGCAGCTCGAGATGCGAGTCCGCCGCGGTATCGCCGTGCCCGGGAAAGTGCTTGCCGCACGTGAGCAGCCCGACCGCACTGGTCGCGCGAACCGCCGCCACCGCCAGCCCCGTCGCGCCCTCTGGCTCCGCCGCGAACGCCCGGTCCCCGATCACCGGATTCGCCGGATTGCTCGCAACATCGAGCACCGGCGCGAACGTCAGATCGACTCCAATCGCCGCCAGCTCCCGCGCCATCGCCGTCCCGACGGCGCGCACCGCGTCCACCCCATGCGCCGCGACCACCGCCGCCGCCGGAAACCGCGTGAACGGCGCATCCAGCCGATGCACGCGCCCCCCCTCGTGATCGATCGCTACGATCGGCGGCAACGTCCGATCGAGCCGATGAACCGCGTCGGTAAGTCGCCGCATCGCCCCCGGCCCTCCACCGTTATGGCGAAACAAAACGACACCGCCGAACGGCATCTCCGCGTACAACGCCACCGTCGCCGCATCGAGCGCCGGCTCAGGAATGCCCGCAAAAAACAACCGCGCAATCGCCGCGCGCAATTCAGGCACGTTCCTCCGACGAACGTCTTTGCTCGCCATGTTGGCCGCGAGCGTTAGCAAGCGCCACCCGACCGCTCAATCCTACGCGCGACAACATCGACCTCGTCTAATGACAGTCGACGTTGCGTATGCGCCCACGTCAACGCTGCGCGACGCGCAGCCCGTCCGTCGCGCGAGGTCGCGAGCGTCGCGCGACGCCGCGTTCTTCGGCGCCCTGGAGGTCGGCGGTCGAGGGTGGGCCAGATGCAAGGCGCGAGGAAGCCGGGCGCGCAGACGTAGCGGAGCTACGTCGAGCAGCCCGGCGCCCGAGCAACGCAGCAGATGGCCCGCCATCGGCCGCCGACCGATAGACAGCTTGGCGGAGCCATGTTACCGGCGACCCATGCAGCGGCGATACATTGCCCTCGAAGGCCCAATCGGGGTCGGCAAGACGAGTCTTGCGCGCCGCCTAGCCGATGCGTTCGAGTGTACGTTGATTGAAGAGCTGGCCGACACCAACCCCTTTCTCGGCCGCTTTTACGAGGATCCGCCGCGTTGGAGCCTGCAGACGCAGCTCGCGTTTCTCCTCACCCGCTATCGCCAGCAGCGGAGCCTCGCCGCGACACCACGCGACCGCGGGGCGATCGCCGATTATCTCTTCGCCAAGGACCGGATCTTCGCCGAGATGAACCTCGTCGGCGACGAGCTCGCTCTCTATAGGGAGGTCCAGGGCCTGCTCACCGACCCCGTTCCGGCGCCCGACCTCGTCATTTACTTAGAGGCGCGGCCTGAGGTATTGTTGCGCCGCTTACGGAAGCGCAACCGGGAATTCGAGCGGCGCATCACCCCGCAGTATCTCGAAGGGCTGATCGAAGCGTACCGGAAGTTCTTTCATGAGTATTCGGAGGCACCGCTTCTCGTGGTCAACTGCTCGGCGATCGACTTCGTCGAGCAGGGCAGCGACCTCGCTGACCTGATCCGCGAGATTCGGGGCGTGAAGCAGGGAGTGCAGCACTACATACCGCTTGGATCTCAGTAGCCGGCCCACGCCGGCGAGAGGGACCGAGACGGAGCGCGAGGTGCGCTGGAGACGGCGCGCCGCAACCCGCGACGAGGCCGACCTGAGCGGCCATCGGAACCACGCGGGGAGCGGGCGCAGACCGGCTCAGACGCTCGAAGCCTTCCGGATCGGTCCGGGAGGCTTTTTTATGGAGCGGAAGATCACGGTACCCGACCTTCAGCGCATGAAGGACGCGGGAACGAAGATCACGGCGCTTACCGCCTACGACTTCTCCTTCGGCCGCATCGTCGACGCGGCGGGGATCGACGTCATCCTCGTCGGCGACTCCCTCGGTATGGTCGTGCAGGGGCTCGACACGACTCTACCGGTCACGCTCGACGAGACGATCTACCACTGCCGCATGGTGGCGCGCGCGCGCCAGCGCGCCCTGCTCGTCGCGGACCTGCCGTTCCTCACCTACCAGGTGAGCGTGCAGGACGCGCTCCGCAACGCCGGCCGGCTCATCAAAGAGGGCGGCGCCCAGGCGGTGAAGCTCGAGGGTGGGATCGCCATGGCGGAGACGATCGCGGCGCTCGCCGCCGTCGACATTCCCGTGATGGGACACGTCGGCTTGACGCCGCAGTCGGTGCACCGCATGGGCGGACATCGTGTCCAGGGCCGGCGCCGCGGGCAGGCCCCCGGTGAGCGCGAGCGCGTCATCGCCGATGCGCGCGCCGTCGCCGAGGCGGGCGCGTTCGCCGTCGTCCTCGAGGGCATTCCGCTCGACCTCGCGGCCGAGATCACGGCGCAGATCGACATCCCGACGATCGGGATCGGCGCCGGCCGTCACTGCGACGGCCAGATCCTCGTGCTGCACGACGTCCTCGGCCTCTGCGGTGACTTCGCGCCGAAGTTCGCGAAGCGCTACGCCGACCTCGGCCGCGCCGCCGTCGAAGCCATCGCCGCATATGCCGGCGAGGTGCGGGGAAGCGTCTTCCCCGACGAGGCGCATTCGTTCTTGCTGCGGGCGGAGCAGCCGGGCGCCGCGACGATCGACGTCACGCCGCCCTCGGCGATTAGCGTCGCGTCCCAGCCGGCGCTCGAGCACACCCCGCCGACGCCGATCGGTGGCGCGCCGACCCGCGCACGGCGCCGCCGCGCCGTCGGGTGAGCGCGGGAGCACGAGCATGCGGACGATCGAGCAGGTGAGCGCGATGCAGGCGTGGAGCCATGAGGCGCGACGGCGCGATGGCGCGCGGATCGCGCTCGTGCCGACGATGGGCGCGCTCCACGCCGGGCACCTGTCGCTCATCGACGTCGCGCGCCGCCACGCAGACGTCGTCGTCGCCTCGGTATTCGTGAACCCGACGCAGTTCGACCGCACCGACGACTTTGCCCGCTACCCGCGCGACGTGGACGCCGATGGGGCGCTGCTCGCCGGCGCCGGTGTCGACGTCCTCTTCGCGCCCGACGCCGACGACATCTACCCGGACGGCGCGCAGACGACGGTCACCGTGGAGCAGCTCGCGGAGCCACTCTGCGGCGCGCATCGACCCGGGCACTTCCGCGGCGTCGCGACCGTCGTCTTGAAGCTCTTCAGCGCCGTCCAGCCGCACGTGGCCGTCTTCGGCGAGAAGGACTACCAGCAGCTCGCCCTCATCCGCCGCATGGTGCGCGACCTGCACCTCGAGATCGACGTCATCGGCGCGCCCATCGTGCGCGAAGCGGACGGCGTGGCGATGAGCTCGCGCAACCGCCACCTCGACGCCGACGAGCGCGCCGCCGCGACGTGTCTGGCGCGCGCGCTCGCCGCGGCCGAAGAGCGGGTCGCGGCGGGCGAGCGGGACGGGGCGGCGATCGTCGCCGCCGCGACGTCCGAGCTGGCGCGCGAGCCGCGGGCCCGTGTCGAGTACGTTGCGGCGGTGCACCCCGACACGTTGCAGCCGCTCGCACGCCTCGACGATGCCCCAGACGTCGCGGATCGCGCGCTGCTGGCGCTCGCCGTATGGATCGGCGCCACCCGTCTCATCGACAACCGAGTGCTCACCGTGCCGGCCGCGAGCCGGGAGAGGAGAACCGCATGACGCGCAACATGCTCAAGTCGAAAATCCACCGCGCCACCGTGACCGACGCGGACCTCAACTACGATGGCAGCATCACCGTCGACGCCGGGCTGATGGACGCCGCGAACATGATTCCGCACGAGCTCGTGCACGTGTGGAACGTCAACAACGGCGAGCGCTTCGAGACCTACGTCATCCCCGGCGATCGCGGCTCGGGGACGATCTGCGTCAACGGCTCGGCGGCGCGGCGTGTCCATCGCGGCGACCTCCTGATCATCGCGAGCTTCACGTGGCTCGACGAGGCGGAAGCGCAGCGCCACGCGCCCGAGGTGGTGCTCGTCGACGAGCAGAACCACATTCGGAAGAAGAACGGCGTCGCCGTCGAGGCGGCCTGAGCGAACGGCTCCGTGCGGCTTCTGAGATTGACACCTGCAGCGCTCGGGCGGGCTGCCGCCGCAGCGCGATCCACCCTCGCGTCATCGCATCGTGGCTGAGCCGCGCAACATCGCGATCAATCGCAAGGCGCGCCACGACTACTTCGTCGACGAGACCTTCGAGGCGGGGCTCGTCCTCACCGGCAGCGAGGTGAAATCGCTGCGCGACGGCCGCGCCAATTTGAAGGACAGCTTCGCGCGTTTCAACGGCAGCGATCTTGTGCTGATGAACGCGCACATCAGCCCGTACGATCCGGCGTCGCGGGAGAACCACGAGGCGACGCGCAGCCGGAAGTTGTTGATGCATCGTCGCGAGCTCGACCGGCTCATGGGCAAGCTGCGCGAAAAAGGCTTGACGTTGATTCCGCTTCGCCTCTATTTCAACGCACGCGGCCGCGCCAAGGTCGAGCTCGGGCTCGCGCACGGCAAGCGCCAGTACGACAAACGGCAGACGATCAAGGAACGCGAGGCGCGTCGCGAGACGGCCCGCGCGCTGCGCAGCGCCCACCGCGGCTAGCCGCTGGCGGGTGGAGGAGGGGAGGGAAGCATGGCACGGCTGCTCGTCGCGGTGACTCTGGTGATGGCGCTCACGACGTCGGCGTCCGCGAAGTCGCCGGTGCGCTTCACGCCGGACGGCACCACGATCCTCGTCAACAAGAACGTCGGCACCGAGCGCTGGACGATCAGTCTCGACGCCGAGCGCGCGACCGTCTCCGGCAACGTGCTGATCGGCGACGACGACGCGCGCTTTCTCTGGTGCGGCATCACCGACGCCATCGGCGACCCAGGCGACCTCGCGAGCCAGACGCTAGTGATGCACTGCTTCTACGGCGACCCGTGTACCGACGTCGCGAGCTGCGGCGCGGGGTTCTCGGGCTGGCACTCGATCGGCGAGGTGCAGATTCCGGGGACGTTCTTCCTGCCCTGAGTCAGTCGTCGGGCGGCGGCTCGTCCGGCGGATCGTACGCGATGCTCTCTTCCTCGGCGCGCAGCGGATCGTGTGTACGTGGTCGCCGATCTCTTCGAGGCCTTCGACGTCGGTGAGCAGCTTGCGGCCGATCTGCAGCTCGCGCTCGCTCGGCACCTCCGTGTCTTGCGAAACGCAGCTCTCAGCGAACGACGACTGGCGGCTTGTACTGGAGGCCTGGGGCGGTTCCATTCTCCCACCTCTCATTTCCCGGGAAGTCCCGCCGAGCGATCACTTTCTATCGCGCGACGGTGAGCGCCGCGTGTGAAACCGGATCGCAGTGGACGAAATCGTCGCGCGATTCGCGCTCGCGGCGCGTGCCACGCGCATGCTCTCGACCGCGCGACTGCGCGACCGAACGAACGGGCCGGGAAACATGCCGCCGAGTACCAGCAGCGCGGCGAGAGAGACGAACGCGACCTGCTCACGCGGCCGTAACCTCTGCGGGAGACGCCCGGGCTCCTCACGGCCACAAAACAGCACGAAGTACGTGCGCAGCACCGCGATCCCGTTCAGCATCGACGCGATCAGGATGGCGAACCCGAGATGGGGAAAGTCGCTCACGACGCCGTGCACGAGCGCTTCCTGCCCGACGAAACCGAGCGTGCCGGGAAACCCGACGCTCGCGAGCCCGAGGAGGAGAAAACAGGCGGCGAGCAGCGGCTTGCGCTCGTAGCCACCGGCGAATTGCCGCAATGAGAGCGGGCCGCGGCGCGCCTCGAGGGCGGCGATGGTCATGCCGAAGCCCGCGAGCGCGAGGCCGCTCGAGATCCAGATGGACAGCCCGCCGGCGCGCCCGATCGAGGCCTGCGACTCGAGCCCGACGAGGACGAGCGCGGACTGACTGAGGAAGAGCCAGGCGAACATGCGCCGGGCGTCGACCTGCACGAGCGCGAGGCCAGCGCCGTAGACCGCCGTTGCGAGCGAGGTGAGGGAGATGACCTCGAGGATCCACAGCGGCGCGTGCGGCGCGACCAGGCGCACCGCTACCCAGGCGCCGATCTGTGGCGCGTTGAAGAGGACGGAGGCGGGGAGCGGCGCGTGCGCGAACAGCTCCGGCATCCACGAGTGCAGTGGCGCGATTCCCTTGCGGACCATGAGGGCGAGCGCGATCAGCGCGGTCGCCGCGCCGCGGGTCGACGCGGAATCGCTCTGAAGAAGCGCCGCGCCGAGGAGCAGGAGCACGCAGCTCGACGCGAGGTAGAGCGCGAACACGCGCGCGGCGCCGCGCCCCTGCGCGCCCTGAAGTCGGAGCTCGAGCCACCCGCCGGCGGCCGACAGGCACCACAGTACGGCGAGCACGACGGGGCCGGAGCTGAGAAAGGTCGCGAGCGTTACGGCCTCCGTGAGGAGCGCGCGGCGCAGCGTCGCTTCGATCGCAAGCGTGTTCGGCTGCACGAGCAGGACGAACGCAAAGATCGAGGCGGTGAACGGCAGCAAGAGGGAGTTGAGCTCGTCGACGGCGAAGAGCGGAGCGCCGCCAATCCAGTGGCCCGGATCAATCACGTCGGACGTCGGAGCGCCGCCCGAGAGATGCCAGACGATCGAGACGGAGACGGCCAACAGCACGACGGCGAGCCCCGTCGCGACGCCGAGCCGCCGCGCCGCTCGCCGGCTCAGCGACGGCGACGCGAAGATCGCAGCGAGCGCCGGGGTGAGGACGACGAGCGTCGTGGCGGGAATCGGCCACGCGTTCACGGCGCTGGATTCTCCTGCGGCGCCTCCGACGTTCGCCGGCCCGTGATCCGCTCCACCCACCGGCGCTCGACCCGGTCGAAGAGCTCGAACGTCCGCACGAACGGCCGCACCAACGCCGCGTCGAGTATCGCGTCGAGACCGCCGCGCTCGAGCGCCCAGACGTAGAGGCGGCGCTGCGCCGCCGCTGGAACCGAGCGCTCGAGATGCAGCCCCGTGCGGGCGAGATGGCCGCCGACCGCGCTTTGCACCTGATGGAAATCGTGCAGCAGCGAGGGCGCGCGCAGGAATTGCAAGCTGCGCATGCACGCGTGTCCGGCGATGTGCACGAGCGCGAGGAATCGGAAGCCGAGTCCGACCTCGACGAGGATGATTCCGACCTGCGTCAGCGACGCGTAGGCGAGCGCGCACTTGATGTCGGTCTGCACGCGGCCGACGATCGTGGCGTGCAGCGCCGTCGCGAGGCCGATGATCACCACGGCGGCTGCGACGAGCGGCGCGCGGTCGAGCAGCGGCCCGATGCGCAGCAACAGATAGGCGCCGGCATGCACCGAGAGCGCGCCGTAGAAGATCGCGCTCGACGGCGTCGGGCCCTCCATCGCGCGCGGCAACCATCCGGAGAACGGCACCTGCGCGGATTTTCCCATCGCGGCGACGAGGATCGCAGCCGCGATGACGGTTGCGCGCAGGTCCGTCAGCGGCACGGTACCGGCCGGCCAGGGGCCGGCGCCGAGCAGCACGGTGAGATCGCCCGTTCCGCACCAATGATGGACCAGCACCGCAGCTGCGAGCAGGCCGGCGTCGCAGCCGCGATAGACGATGAACGCGCGCAAACCGTTGCGCACGGGCAACGGCCGATCGTGAAAGAACGCGATCAGGAGCGCCGAGCTGAGGCCGACGAGCTCCCAGCCGGCGCACGCCATCTCGATGGTGCTCGCGAGCGTGGTGACGAGCATGCCCGTCACGAAGAGCGCGAGCATGACGAAGAAGCGATTGTACCCGGGCTCGCGATGCAGATAGCGCTCGGCGAAGCTGCCGACGACCGCGCCGAGCGTGATCGTCAGCGCGGCGAACGGGAGCGAGAGCCGATCGTAGAGCAGGCTCACGTGGAACTCGTAGCCGGGCGCCGCGAACCATGTGCCGGCATCCACGAGGAACGCATGCACGCCGGCCGCCACCGCGCACGACGCGACGATCATCAGGGCGGTGAGCGCGACGGTCAACGCGATCCGCACCAAGGCGGCGGTGACCCGCTCGTCGAACGGGCGCCCCGCCAGCGACGTGACACCGAGCGCCGCGAGCAGCAGCGCCGGAGCGGCGACGACCGCCAATCCGAACACGGCGACCATCAGAGTGGGCATGCCGCCCCGGTCGCGGTTGCGCCGACGATGCGGGCGCAGGCGAGGAAGCCGCGCTTGCCGCCGTACCAGTCGACGGAACGCGCAACGCTCGGCAACGTCTCCGATCCGGCATCGTGACGCACGAAGCCCCGACGGGTGAAGAGCGAGAGGTCGCCCGTCTCCGGGCTCCACGCCGCCAGCCGAATCCAGCGGTTCTGCAGGAGGCGAGCGAGGTCGTCGTTGCGGCCGATGATCCGGCGCAGGTGATCGGGCGCGGCTTCGACGACGACGAGGAGGCGCACCGGCTCGTGGACCTCGACCATCTGCCAGGGCAGCCCGGTGCGCAGATCGCTGGCGTGTCCGTCCATGACGCCGAGCAGCGCCGTGATGTTGTGCGGCAGCTTCGTCGCGCACCCGTAGCCGGCGGGGTCGACGCGCGAGAAGTAGTACTCGAGGTTGATGCCCGCCGCGACCGGCACCACGGCGGCGAGAACGCGTGCGAGCGTGGCACCGTCGGCGTCGTCGGTCTCGGGGTCGTACGAGACGAGGAACGCGCGGCGGTCGAGAAAGAGGCCGCGCGTACGGGCGCGCCGGCCGATGATGCACACCGCGTTGGTGGCGTGCCCGTATTCGGGGCGCGGCTGCGCGAGATCTTCGCAGCGCGCCTCGACGTGCGCCAGCGCCTGCCGCGGAGAGAGCGAGAGCGGAGCCGACTCGAATCGCCGGCAGCGCTCGTGGGCGTTGCGCTCGCGTGCCCGCTCGAGCACCGCGCGCAGATGCGCGAGATCGGCGGCGTGGGTCGCGGGAACGTCCTCGAGGTCGTACAGCGCGACGGCGTCGTTGCACGAGTCGTGATACGCGCCGACGAACAGCGTGCCCGGCGGGACGTCCAGTCCGCGGGCGCTCAGGTGTGCGCGTACGCGGACGTCGTTGGCCATGCGCGCGAACGCGCGCGCGTTCGGACCGCCGCGTCCGCCGCCGCACGCGCCGCAATCGTGCGCCGATTCGTGGGGGTTGTTGAGGCTCGACGAGCCGTGCCCGACGATCGCGATCACCGGCGCGAATCCACGCGTGAGACCGATGTCGATGAGCACGCCGCCGACGATGTCAGCCATCTCTTCGACCGTGAAGCCGGCATGGCTGCCGAGCATCACCGGTCGCTCGCTGCGCTCGAGCAATAGGCTGGATCGTTGCGGTGCGCGCACGAAGCTCCCGGCCCGACGGCGCAGGCGCGCCGTCCAGCGTGGGAGCAGGACGCGAAAGATGAGCGGCACGGCGGCTCCGAGGCCGAGCGCGAAG
>WNFR01003015.1_pt1 | contig 17469 bp, 15 predicted proteins | sample 5400221 | NCBI WGS metagenome assembly WNFR01 (sample SAMN13153357, study PRJNA577476) | soil metagenome | isolation source: 40 cm soil under Madrone tree | place: USA:California | collected 2016-06-14
CGCAGCTCAGGTGGTCTGAGCGCGAAGTTTGATAGCGCAAGATTACTCATTTCTGTTTAAAGAAGCCTTCCTTCTCGAGATCCCGCAAAACATGGGTGTTGACGAAGTCCTCGGGTTTCTTGTTCTTTATCGCAGGGACGCGCATTGCCACCTCGTCCATGGCATTGCGCATGCCCTCCATATTCGGATAGCAGCTAGGATCGGTGACCTGCACGAAGCTCTGGTAAGTCGCTTCGAGAATTTCAGGATCGGTAGTCTTCAGGTATTTGGTGATTATTTTCTTGGTCTCTTCTTTGTGGGTAAGCGCATAGCGGACACCCTCGATGAAACCCTTGAGGAAGCTCTTGACCGTGTGCGGACTTTCCCGGGTGAAGCGGTCGGTTGTTTCAATCACCTGTTGAGGATAGGGAATTCCGAGTTCCGTGATGTTCACGACAATCGGATAGCCTTGTTTTTTAGCGGCGATATCCAAGGGCGGCGAGATGATCGTAGCATCGATGGCGCCGGCCGCCAGGGCCTGGAAACGGTTAGGTTGCGTACCGAGCTGAACAATGATGACATCCTTGGCCGGGTCGAGGCCGTATTTTTTAAGGACCAATCGAACGGCGGTATCCGTTCCCGAGCCAAAGCGGCTGATCGCTAATTTCTTTCCTTTGAGCTGACTCCACTCGGTTATATCCTTGGCGGCAACTAGGCTGTAGGGAAGGATATTGACACAGGCAGCAACAATGATGGTGTCCGCGCCTTGGGAGCGCGAAGCAATCGTGGCCGGTCCCGATGATACGGAGATTTTCACCTCACCGGAAAGCGCGGCTTGGGCCAAGATAGAGCCGGCATCAAAAACGACGATGCGAGCGTCGAGGCCGTACTTCGACAAAAAGCCCGCGTCTCTTGCGACAAAAGAATAGACCATGTTAATTGCCGGTCCGGCAACGCCCACGATTATCGAATCAGCGGAGCGAACAGAAACCGGGCAGGCGAGCAAGAATGCAAATACTAGGAAGCCAGCCGGGAAAGTAATAGTTGTTTTATTCATTCATTCTCCAGTTGGATTTAGAAATTTTCAATTTTTCGATGTATGAGGAGGATGGAATGATGCATGGCTGTGCCCACCGCCCTATATCCCATACCAATTATAGGCCAAATTTCAATCGGTTGGCCAGATTACAGCAACTGCGTCAAAAAAACCGCGCTACTCCTCGTGTCGTCGGTGAACGCGGCTTGCAAAAGCGGAACCGCATAGCTAATTATGTCTTGCGTTAACAAAAGGAGCGATTCATGGCGGACAATTTGAAACCCAGGAGTAGTGTTGTCACGGACGGGCCGGATCGGGCGCCCTCGCGGGCGATGTTCAAGGCTATTGGCTTTTCGGATGAGGATTTGTCGCGGCCCATTGTCGGCGTCGCCAACACATGGATCGAGATCGGTCCGTGCAATTTCCATCTCCGGCGTCTTGCGGCAAAGGTTAAGGAGGGTATCCGAGCCGCGGGCGGAACGCCCATGGAATTCAACACTGTGTCGATCTCCGATGGGATTAGCATGGGCGTGGAAGGGATGAAGTGCTCGCTTGTCAGCCGTGAGGTGATTGCGGATTCCATCGAGCTGGTCGCGCGGGGCAATCACTTCGATGCGTTGGTTTGCCTATCGGGCTGCGACAAGACTAATCCCGGCGTTGTCATGGCGCTGGCTCGCCTCGACATTCCAGGGCTAGCTCTCTACGGCGGCTCCATCGCGCCGGGGCATCTCGGCGACCGCGATCTAACGATTCAAGATGTTTTTGAAGCGGTAGGGGCGTACGGAAGCGGCAGGATTAGCGCGGATCAATTCAAGGCCGTCGAAAATACGGCGTGCCCGGGCGCGGGCGCGTGCGGCGGGCAGTTCACTGCTAATACCATGTCTACGGTTATGGAGTTTCTGGGTATCTCGCCCATGGGGAGCAATGGCATTCCCGCAACCGTGGAGGAGAAGCAAGCAGCGGCGTTTAACGCCGGCAAACTTGTGATGGATATCTTGCGGCGCGACCTGCGACCTTCTCAAATCATCACGCGCAAAGCCATTGAGAATGCTATTGCCTCGGTGGCTGCCACAGGCGGTTCTACGAATGCCGTACTGCATTTACTCGCCATCGCGCGGGAAGCGGGAGTTGATTTGAACATCGATGACTTCGACCGGATCAGCGAGCGGACACCGCTGATCGCCGATCTCAAACCGGGTGGCCGATTTGTCGCTAACGATCTTTACAAAGCGGGTGGAATACAGCTTGTCGCAAAGCGACTTATCGATGGCGGTTTCATTCGTGGAGATGCTCTCACAGTGACCGGCGAAACCATTGGGGCGGCTTCGCAGATCACCAAGGAAACTCCAGGACAGGAAGTGGTCCGGCCGCTGTCACATCCGCTCAAGTCCACCGGAGGTCTGGTCATTCTAAAAGGTAATTTGGCGCCGGAAGGCTGCGTGGTTAAGGTCGCGGGGCATGAAAGAATGATCCACAAAGGCCCGGCCCGTGTGTTCGACCGCGAGGAGGACGCTTTTCAAGCGGTGCAAAAAGGGCAAATCCAGCCTAACGACGTTGTTGTCATTCGCTATGAAGGCCCGAAAGGTGGACCCGGGATGCGCGAGATGCTCGGTGTTACAGCCGCTCTCGTGGGCGCCGGCTTGGGTGATTCGGTGGCGCTGCTTACCGATGGCCGGTTCTCCGGGGCGACCCATGGTTTGATGGCCGGTCATGTCGCGCCGGAGGCTGCCCAAGGTGGTCCCATCGCGCTGGTGCATGACGGCGATACCATCGTTTTTGATATCAAAGCGAGGCGGCTCGACCTGGAGATCTCGGAAGAAGAGATGCACGTGCGGCTGCGCCAATGGTCACCTCCTCCACCGCGCTATACGACGGGCGTCATGGCGAAATATGCCAAGCTTGTTTCTTCGGCATCCCAAGGAGCCGTCACAAACTAAGCGGGTGGGAAATTTCGCCCTCCGAGGGCACCATGACGACAGTATCGCCTCGAGGCGATGCCGATCGCAGTCCACGGTGTAACCGGGCCGGCGTTTATCAATGGCTACATTCATCTCTCTGGCTGTGGCACAGCACAAGGCGGCAGCAGCGGCTCGACGATGCCACCTGACCACGAACTGCAAATAGAACGATGACTTGTGACACGTTGGAGCATTGGTTGAGATGCCACGAGGAACAGCTGCCGTTTTCAGCTTCATTGACTCAAAATGATTTGACATCCGTGCGGCGGGTTGGATAGTGTTCCGGCCATCGCACTACAGCGCAATTTTTTGTGTGATGGTGTTCGGGAAACGTTGCGATGAATTTAATGCGAAGTCATCTACAGGAGGAGGGACAATGAGCCTCGATTACGTCAGTAACCAAGAAGTCATCCAAGCGGCGCGGCGCAATCTTCCACAGGATGTTTGGGATTATCTAACCGGCGGCGCCGAGTCGGAAACCACCATGCGTCGCAACCGTTTCGGCTTTGACAGCCTGGGATTGCGGCCGCGCGTGCTGGTGGACGTTTCAAAGATCGACACTTCGACGACTTTCTTGGGGCAGAAACTGCGCATTCCCGTTATGATGGCGCCCATCGGTTCGTTACAGACGATCACTCCCGAGGGTGGGGTCGCTGTGGCGAAGGCCGCGGCTGAGTTCGGTACGATGAATTTCGTCAGCTCCGTCACCCAGCCGAGCCTGGAAGAGATCGCCGCGAGCACCAACCACCCGAAGATCTTTCAGCTCTACGTCCGTGGCGGTTTGGACTGGTGCGCAGAAATCCTCGGGCGCGTGAAGAAGGCGGGGTATACGGCCCTCTGCCTTACCGTCGATACTGCTCATTACAGCCGCCGCGAACGGCCGCTGCTCAACCGTTGGCAGCCGCCCAGCCGACGATCCGAGACAAACCGGCACTTTCAAGCCATGTTGACTTGGGAGACTATGGATGCGATCAAAAAAATCGCCGGTCTGCCGTTCATTTTGAAAGGAGTCGCCACCGCCGAAGATGCCAAATTGGCGGTAGAGCATGGAGTCGATGTGATTTACGTCTCTAATCACGGCGGACGGCAGTTGGATCACGGCCGAGGTACTATCGATGTGCTTCCTGAAATCGTCGAAGCCGCAGGGGGAAAGGCGGACATCGTGCTAGACGGAGGTGTGACCCGCGGCACCGACGTTTTAAAGGCGTTGGCGCTAGGATGCAAAGCCGTAACTATCGGAAAACTTCAAGGCTGGGGCTTGGGCGCAGGAGGGCAGGCGGGCTTGGTGCGCGTGCTCGAGCTGCTCGAAGAAGAGATCATCATCGATATGGCTTTGTTGGGCGTAACGCAGGTCGATAAGATCACACCGAATTATGTCTGCAAGGCTCCGGCGGTGACTTTCTCGCATGAGATGAGCGCTTTTGTGCACCTGCCCGGCGGGCAATTGCGCTGACCTTTTTTAACCGATTTGAACTGTTTGAGCGATTGGCCATGTTCGAAGGACTGGGTCCGAGCGATCTTTGCATTGTCGACACGCGACGAACTGATTATTAGATGGCGGACTCTCCGTTTATTTCCGGCACAATTGGGAAGGCTGTTGGCGCGCGCCTCCGCCAAGAGGACGACCGTATCGTGGTCGAAGAGCCTTTGGAACTGCGTTTAGGGCGCACGCCGATCGCTGTTACCATGCGCACTCCGGGTGAAGATCGAGAATTGGCTGCCGGTTTTTTGCTGACCGAGGGTATTATCCGAAAATTTTCCGACATCGAAAAGATAACCGGGCCGGTGCGCAGCTTGCCCAACGTTGTTTCCATCAAGCTGCGTCGTGGCATCCGGTTTAGACGCGATCGGCTGATGCGCCATTTCCACGCTACCTCAAGCTGCGGACTTTGCGGCAAAACGACCCTCGAGTCCATTCGCGTGAGAACACAGCCCGTTTCGGCTGATTTCAAAGTATCTCTCAAATTCTTTTACGCTTTGCCAGAACACTTGCGCGAAGCACAGGATACGTTCGAAGAGACCGGCGGGTTGCACGCCGCGGCGTTGTTCGATGCGGAGGGCACACTGCTACTCTTGCGGGAAGACGTAGGCCGGCACAATGCCGTCGATAAGCTGATCGGCGCCGCGCTCATGCAGAGCCGATTCCCTCTGGACCGTTGCATTTTGCTCGTCAGCGGCCGGGCGAGCTTTGAGATCTTGCAAAAAGCCTTGGTAGCAAGGGTTCCGGTGGTAGCGGCGGTTTCTGCGCCGTCGAGTCTGGCGATCGCGTTGGCGCGAAAGTTCGGGATGACGTTGATAGGATTTCTACGTGGCGAGAGCTGCAATGTCTACGCCGGCGCCGAGCGGGTCGACGGCGACCCGGGAAATCAAGGATAAGGATTTTCGATCGCCGCCTGTTTCATTTGGACATGGAGATCGACCATCGTCAACGCACAGTACTCCATCGAATAGCCGGCGCGAAATTCTACCCCGTCTTGGAGGGCACGCGTGAGCACCGTGCGGTTGAAGGCGCCATGTCCCATGGCTTCTTCGCCGCCTTCTCCCAATTGGTGCGTATCCATATCGGCCTCTTCATGAGTGGAGAAATAGACCGCTTGCGGCTTGGTAAACCCGTATTTTGTCGTGAGTGCGGTGTACCACTCACCGGACCAGTGGGACAGTGATTCTTCAAACACGTGCAGTCCCCACAGCTCGACGATGGATCCGTCGATGAAAATTTTGTGGCAAAAGTCATTGATCGCGCGCGCCGCTGGAAGATAGGGATCTTCCAAAACCTCCTTGCGGCTCAATCCCATCGCCTCGGCGGTTTGTAAAAGCACGAGCACATGTCCAGGAGCCCTGGGCGAGATCAACTCGTCGGCAATCTTGGCGCAAAAGGGACCCAAGAGGTCGAAGTTCCGGACGAAGAATGGAAGATGCGTATAGTAGGAGACCGCGTTGAGCCCGTTCACCTCCATTGAGAAGTGCCCCCAGTTCTTGAAGAACTGCCGGATCACCGGCATCGGCAATTTGCCCTCGCGAAGTTGAGTCATGAAGGGACCATTGTGGATTTTCTCGTGCCAGACTTTGTAGAGCGTAGAGTAAAGATAATCCACGTATGCTTTGGCTTCCTCTGCGGTCAATTTTTCTCCGGCTCTCGGTTCTTTCGGTTTACTCACGTTCTACCCCCTAGAACGACAATATTTACATAGATAACGGGCATTACCATCGCCGTATTGGGTTGTCAAGGTAGTGAAGGAGAATTGGAATAATCTTATGGCTGCGTTAAGATCATTTCTATTATGGTGACGATGCCGACCAAACAACTCGAGACTTTTCCCAATCCGCGTCCGGAACGGGACTTTGAGATCTCGATGGAGTGCCCCGAATTTACCTGCCTCTGTCCGCGCACAGGACAACCGGACTTCGCCACAATCCGTATTCGTTATGTGCCTGCAGAACTCTGCGTCGAGCTTAAGTCACTCAAGCTTTACCTTTGGTCGTATCGCGACGAAGGAGCGTTTCACGAAGCGGTCATCAATAGGATTTTGGACGATCTCGTGCAGGCCTGCCGTCCGAAGGCGATGACGGTCATCGGCGATTTCAATGTCCGCGGTGGCATTCACACGACAATAACCGCCGAGTATAAGGTTCCGTAAAAGTTCTCGACTAACAGGCCGCTACTTTCATTCCTTGGGATGTCTGACCCACTTTTCCTTCCCCAGCTTATTATTCTATTGACGGCGACCATCGCCATTGTCTTTGTCTTTCAGAAATTACGCCTGCCCACTATCGTAGGATTTCTTCTCTCCGGAGTGATCATCGGCCCCTATGGGTTTCAGCTGATCCAAAGCATCGGCCAAGTGGAGACGTTGGCCGAAATCGGCGTGGTGCTCTTGCTTTTTACCATCGGCCTCGAGTTTTCTTTAGAGACGATCCTTTCGGTGCAGCGCCGAGTCGTGTGGGCCGGACTCCTGCAGGTGGTGCTGACGACTCTGGTTGTGTTGGCTGTGGCTCGTTTTCTCGGCGCGTCGCTGGAAGTCGGGATTTTCTACGGCTTTCTACTCTCCTTGAGCAGTACAGCCATCGTACTGAGGATTTATCATGATCGCGGCGAGATCAATTCCCTCCAGGGTCGTTTGGCCAGCGGCATGCTTTTGTTTCAGGATCTGTGTGTCGTGCCGATGATGCTGCTATTGCCGGTCTTGGCCGGCTCGGGAGGAGACTCAATCGTTTTGATCGGCTGGGTCTTGGCAAAGTCCCTGATCACGCTGGTTGTGATTGTCTGGACGGCGCGTAAGCTACTGCCCAGACTCCTCCATCAGGTTGCTTTGCTCCGAAATCGAGAGATCTTTGTTCTTTTCATAGTTCTGATTTGTTTTGGAACTGCCTGGTTAACGTCCGAATCCGGACTCTCGCTGGCACTGGGAGCGCTGGTTGCGGGTCTGGTCATCTCTGAATCCGAACTTAGTCACCAAATCGTCGCCGACATTCTCCCCCTGCGCGACTGTTTCAGCGGTATTTTCTTTATTTCGGTAGGCATGTTGTTAAATCTCAATCTTTTGTCCCAAGACTTTCGCATAGCTCTGCTGGATTTGATGCTGATGATTGGCATCAAGAGTTTGGTGCTCTTTGTCGTCTTCTGGTGGTTATATCGTTCCGTTCGCTTAGGAGTTGTACTGGGTCTAAGCTTAGCTCAGATCGGCGAGTTTTCATTTATCCTGGCGAAGGCCGGTATCAACTATAAACTTCTAAGCCCGTCAGACGAACAAATTTTCTTGGCGGCTTCGATCTTAAGCATGATGGCAACACCGTTCCTCATCCAGTGGGCGCATGGTTTGGCCTTCGGTCTCGACGGGCTATTCAAGAATATTGCATTCAAGAGGTCAACGAGCCGTGAGACAAGTGAAACAAGCGCAGCAGCGGGGCACGTCATTGTCGTCGGCTACGGATTGAACGGGCAAAATCTCGCGCGGGTTCTAAAAGAAGTCAGCATCCCCTACCGCGTTCTCGAAATGGACCCCGATCTAATGCATTCGGCGAAAACTGGAGGAGAACCGATCTCCTTCGGTGATGGGACCCGGCCAGAAATATTACGCCAAGCGGGTATCGAAAGGGCCCGTGTCTTGGTCGTTGCGATTTCTGATCCGGCTGCCACGGCCCGGCTAGTGTCTCAAGCGCGCCGGCTCAGGGCCGATTTGTACATCATCGTTCGCACCCGCTATGTGGCGGAGATCGATCATCTCTACCGGCTGGGGGCCAATCAGGTTATACCTGAAGAGTTCGAGACGTCCGTGGAGATTTTTGCCCGGGTTTTGCAAGAATACCACGTTCCGCGCAATGTGATCTCACTTCAGGTGGATCTTATCCGAAGGGAACACTACGGCACCTTGCGAGGCCTCCGGCTACAGGGAAAACAGTTGGATGCGTTAAGTCAATTTCTTATTGGAACCACAAGCGATATTTTTTCGGTTGTTGAAAACTCACCTGCTGTGGGCAAGAGCTTGGAAGAGATGGATCTGCCTTCGCGAAGCGGCGTGTCGGTCATCGCCGTGGTTCGGGAGGGCAAATCCTACCACAACGTGGGAAACGACTTTAAGTTGGCAGCAGGTGACCTGCTTGTGCTACTGGGCGGCCATAAAGCGTTGGATGATGCCGGGCGGATGCTGAGTCCCGCCGGCGATAACCATGAATCTTGACGACCTCATCGTTGGAAAAGCTCTCGCTGTCTCCGTGATGGCTTCGAAGGAAACCAAAGTTATTGTCCGGTACGGTCCAACGTACACTAAAACATTTCTCGGAAGGCAAGATTCTCCTTGCAATTTATTTCTTTTGGTGTAGCTTCTCTAGTCTATTCTTGGATCAGCCAGTAGTAGAGACAAACGATGGTTTCGCTTCCTGGTCTTATAAATCAAACTCATGGCGACAATAGACGACAATCTCCGTAGGGTTCCACCCCAAAATCTCGAGGCCGAATCCTCTGTATTGGGCGGCATCTTGCTCGAGAACGATGCAGTCAATCTCGTCTTGGAGCTGCTTCGCGCCGAGGACTTTTATCGAGAATCCCACCGTAAAATCTTCCGTGCCATGATCGAACTCTCCAACCGCAACGAACCGGTGGATGTGATCACCCTCAGTGAGTGTCTCACCGGCCGTGGAGAGCTCGAAGCGGTAGGCGGTTCGGCTTACTTGGCCTCGCTCAATGATTTTGTTCCAACCGCGGCAAATATTTCTTATTACGCCCGTATCGTCCGGGAGAAATCGATCCTGCGTCATCTGATTAATGCGGCCACTGAGGTCGCCACCAAAGGATACGAGGGGCGGGATAACGTCGAGGAGCTTTTAGACTCCGCGGAAAAAGTGATCTTCGATATCACGGAGCAGAGAATCAAAAGCTCTTTTGTGAAAATCGGCGACATGATGAAAGACTCCATCAAAATGGTGGAGAAACTGTTTGAGCGCAAAACGATGATCACCGGTGTGCCGACAGGTTTTAAGGACCTGGACACCAAAACAGCCGGTCTACAACCGTCCGATCTCATTATTGTTGCCGCCCGGCCGGGCATGGGTAAAACCGCTTTTAGTTTAAATGTTGCTAGTCACGCAGCGTTTTCAGGCTACGGAGTGGCCGTCTTTTCATTGGAAATGGCGAAAGAACAGTTGGCATTGAGGCTATTGTGCTCAGAGGCACGAGTCGACAATTCAAAAGTGAGGACGGGGTATCTGTCGGACCGAGATTTTCCGAAGTTAGCGACTGCCGCAGGCAAACTTCACGATGCGCTCATCTACATCGATGACACGCCGGCAATTTCCATCTTGGAATTGCGCGCTAAAGCGCGACGTTTAGCTCGGGACCGGGACAAGAAGCTAGGTCTTATCATTGTGGACTATCTCCAGCTCATGAGGGGAACGGGCGCAGCCCAAAATAGGGAACAGGAGATCTCTGAAATTTCTCGGTCACTTAAGGCGCTTGCAAAAGAACTGAGGGTTCCCGTGCTGGCAATTTCGCAACTCAATCGTCGTGTAGAGGATCGCAATGACAAGACGCCCCAATTGTCCGACCTCCGAGAGTCCGGTGCCATCGAGCAAGATGCCGATGTGATTGCCTTTATTTACCGTGAAGCCGCGTATAATCCGAAATCAGATGATAATACGGCGACCATCACTATCGCTAAACAGCGAAATGGCCCCACGGGCGAGCTCAATTTGACGTTCTTGAGAGAATTTACGCGCTTCGAAGACTATACGGCGCGTGACGACGAATTCTACGAAGAGGCCGAAGAGGCATAGGGACAGACAGCAATCCCGCCCGCATCCAATCATCGAGGAACATTTCCGTCACTCCGGCTCTGCACGAAATTCACCATCTTGACGTTCATCACCACTGCGCGCCTCTGATCAGCACTTCGACAAACGAGCGGACAATGCCGCGGTCCGGCTTGGACTCGGAGCGACGAGTCTCCAGAACCGTCACACGAATCGACAGGGTATCGCCGGGGAACACGGGCTTATCCCATTTGAGCTCGTCGCAGCCTGGGGAACCGAGGTTCGCCACCTTGGATAGGTAGTGGTCCGTGTACAGCCGCATCATGAGTGCAGCGGTATGCCAGCCGCTAGCAATCAAACCGCCATAGATACTCTTTTTCGCTGTTTCCTTATCGACGTGATAGGACAACGGAACAAAGCGCCGGCCAAAGTCGAGCACTTCTTTTTCTTCGACCCTGATGGCGCCGAATTCGTGCACCGAGCCGGTGACATAGTCTTCGAAATAACGGCTATCAGGGGATGAATAAAAACTGTTGCTTATGTTGCCTGCCAAAGTTTTTCAAATCGCTGGATGACAGGCCAAAATTCGTTTCGTTTTCGTGACGATATCCTCGGCACTCAAGAGGTCACTGATAATGGCCGCGGAATCGGCGCCGGCTTGCCAGACCTCGTTGACGTTGTCTTCCGTGATCCCTCCAATCGCAACGATGGGGATGCTCACCGCTTCACGAACTCGGCGCAGCATGTCCAAACCGCGCGCGCTGTAACCGGTTTCCTTTGTGGTTGTCCCAAACATGGGGCCGAAGCCGATGTAATCGGCGCCGCCGCGTTCGGCTTCTCGCGCCTGTTTCACTTCGTGAGTCGAGACGCCGATTATTTTGTCGCCCGTTAACTTTCTCGCGGCGTGCAGGGGTAAGTCTTCTTGTCCGAGATGCACGCCGTCGGCCGCGCACCCAAGCGCGACGTCCACCCGGTCGTTGACGATCAGCCGGCAAGCATAGGAACGCGTGAGCGTGCGCGCCGTGTGCGCTAGCTGGAGAAACTCTGCGGCGGACATCGCCTTGACTCGCAATTGCAGAATCCTAATACCGCCCTCCAGAAGCTCCTGCAGCACTGTCTCTGGGGCGCGGCTCTTGGTTTGCTCCGGGTCGAGAATAGCGTAAAGCGGCGGCGGCAAAAGCCTTCGTGAAGGCTGTGGCATGAAGCTGTTAATTACTTTCTTTCTTGACCTCGATGCGCAGGTCGACGATCTTCTTACGCAGGGTATTTCGGTTGATGCCGAGAATCTGCGCAGCCCTGATTTGGTTGCCGCGGGTTTTCTTTAGGGTCAGCTCGATCAAGGGCCGCTCGATTCTCTCGATGACCAAGGAGTAAAGGTTATCCAATTCGACGTCGCCGGTTCTACGAAAATAGTCCTCGAGTTTGTGGCGGATAATCTCTTCCAGCGACAACTGGTCCACCTCAAGATTTGCGACAGCGGGTTTATTCTGCAGGGTGAAATCTTTGGGAAACAGGATGGGGCCCGAAGAGAGCACCGCCGCCCGGATCAGCGTGTTCTCCAGCTCGCGAACGTTGCCGGGCCAGGAGTGTTCTTCCAAAAGTTTCTGGGTCTCCGGAGAAATGCCGGAGACCTGGATGCCCATTTCCCGGTTGATCTTTTCGATGAAGTAGCCGATCAAGAGGGGAATGTCGCCCTTGCGGTCACGTAGCGGCGGCAGATAGATCGGGATCACTTTGAGACGAAAATAGAGATCTTCTCGGAAGCGTTTCTCTTTGACAGCTCTATCTAGGTCTTGGTTCGTTGCGGCCAGAATCCGAACATCGGCCTTTAACACCTCTCTGCCGCCGACCCGGCTATACTCACGATCCTGGAGCACTCTCAGGAGCTTGGTTTGGAGCTCCAGCGGAATGTCGCCCACTTCGTCGAGAAAGAGGGTTCCCGCCTCGGCCAATTCGAATTTACCGATCCGCCGATCCAAGGCACCGGTGAAAGCGCCTCTTTCATGACCGAAGAGCTCACTTTCCAACAGGTCACGCGGGATGGCCGCGCAGTTGATAGCGACAAACGGCTGATTCCAGCGCGGCGAATTATAATGAATCGTCTTTGCGACTAGCTCTTTGCCCGTGCCGCTCTCCCCCTGAATCAAAATCGTGGCATGAGTGTCAACCACCTGCCCGATGGTCTTGTAAACCTTCTGCATATTGGAGCTGGTGCCGATGATGTTGACGCCGGGTTCAAAGCGCTTTTTCACTTCTTCTTTGAGTTCCCGGAAATCACGGGTCAACTTGCGGCTGTCGATGGCCCGTTTGACCAGGACCAAAACCTCGTCAAGGTCGAAGGGCTTGGTAATGTAATCGAAGGCGCCGTTTTTCATGGCACCGATGGCGTTGCGCATGGTGTTCTGGGCCGTCATGAGAATCATCGCGGTATCGATACCGGTTTCCTTGATTTCTTTCAGCAAGGTTAGGCCATCGGCATCCGGCAACTTAATGTCCATGAGAGAGACATCGAAATGTGTTTCTGTGAGTAACAGGCGCGCCGTGTTACCATTCGCCGTGGTTTGCACCCAATAGCCTTCGTTTTCGAGGGCCTTCTTGAGAACAAAGCGCAACGATTCTTCGTCTTCCGTAATCAGGATCTTTCCCTGATCCATCGTGTTAGCTTAGCACCATTAGAGAAACCCTAAAGGTGGTTCCTTTCCCTTCTACGCTCTCTACGCGGATGAGCCCGCCGTGCTCCTTGACGATCCGATAGCAGACCGCGAGGCCGAGACCCGTACCACTGTTCTTTGTGCTAAAAAACGGGGAGAAGATATGGGGTAGGTCTTCCTCTTTGATTCCGCCTCCCTCGTCCTCGATGTCCACCCAAATCAACTGGCTTCGGTCGGTTCCTTGGCCGCGAATGTGAAAGTCGGTTTCCAGCCGCGTCGTGACGGTTAAAACGCCGCTCCCATTCATGGCCTGAAAGGCGTTCTTCACCAGGTTGAGAAAAACCTGCGTTAGTTGTGCTCGGTCGCCGCGGATCGGCGGTAGGCTCGGGTCGAATCGTTTCTTGACGCTGATGCTCTGCTCCTCGACTGTTTGCGCCTCGAGTAATAGAACGTCTTCCAACACCTCGTGGATATTCAGAGCCGTGAGTTCCAGTTTTGCAGGCCGGGCTAGATCGAGAAGCTGCTCGATGAGTTTGTCCACACGATCGACTTCGCGAATCATAATGTTGGCGTATTCCAGCAGCGATGAATCACGGTCTAGGGAGCGTTTCAGCAACTGAGCAGCACCCTTAATTCCGCCTAAGGGATTGCGAATCTCATGGGCCAGACCGGCAGCGAGCGTCCCCACCATGGCCAAACGATCCGCCCGTTTCAAATCTTCCTCCAACTCTTTCCGATGCTTCAGATCTCTCAGGACGAGGATACTGCCAAGAAAATTGCCGTGGCGGTCTTGCAGCGGAGAGACCGTGAGTCCAACCGGCACCTTGTGTCCCCAGCGCGTGACCAAATCCCCTTCGCCCCGGGTGGTCTCTTGCCGCGGCGGCCGACTCTTGTTGAGCAGTTCGATGAGCCAATGTTCGCGCTTGAAGAGGTCGATCATGGGCTTTTGTATAGCCTGAGACGAAGAGAGTTCCGTGAGTACCTCGGCGCCTTCGTTGAAATAAGAGACCTTTCCATCGCGGTCTACCGTAATGACGCCATCTTCCAGGCCGGCAAGAATCTGCTCCCAGGAGATTTTGTCGGGCGCCTGTTTCTTACTCTGAAGGTTCAAGACTTTCATCACAAAAGATTGCCGAAATTCAAAAAATCATAGCAGATCTGCCTCGGCAAGCAAATGCGACGATTGCTGGCCAGGCCTTGCAATTACAACGGTCGCTGTGGTAAAAAATTCTTACACTTTAGGAGTTTACACTCGAAGTGGGCTTTGCCCGCTTTTTTTGTTTTTGGGACCTGGAGTTCTGATGGATGCGACCATCACGCGAGTCTGGCTGCTCGCGGCCCCGCTAGCCGAAGGCGAGGGTATGGAGATTGTGGATATCGAATTTCGGCACGAGGGGAGCCGCGGCGGGCGAATTCTGCGATTGTATCTCGACAAAGAGGGGGGTACCAACGTGGATGATTTGACCCGGGTGAGTCGCCAGCTGAGTGAGTTGCTGGACGCTCAAGATACCATTGACGGCGCCTATACCCTGGAGGTTTCGTCCCCCGGCATCAATCGGCCGCTCAAGAAACCGGAACATTTTGCGCGATTTATCGGTAAGCGAATCCGTATTCGAACTCGGGATATGATCGATGGTCGGAGATCGTTTTTGGGAATTCTCGGGAAGGTTGTCGAAGACAGTGTGACTTTAACCCAAGAAGGCAAACAATATCTGATTCCATTCTCTATGATTGAAAAGTCGAATTACGAGCACGATTGGAGCGCTTAACATGCAGCAAGACCTCAATCGAGTCATTGAGCAAGTAAGCAAAGAAAAAGGCATCGACAAGTCTATTCTCATCAGCGCTTTGGAAAATGCCATGATCTCCGCCGCCAAGAAGACTTTCGGCCATCAGCGAAAGATCGAGGCTCAGTTCAATCCCGAGATCGGCGAAGTGGAACTCTTCGAGGCCAAGACCGTGGTAGAAAACGTGCAAGATGCGGCTGTGGAAGTGACCCTGGAGGAAGCTCGAGAGACTCTTGATCCCGATGCCGAGATCGGCGACGAGCTCCTGAGTAAACTGGACTCAAGCATGTTCGGCCGTATCGCCGCCCAAGCTGCCAAACAGAATATTGTCCAACGGGTTCGCGATGCGGAGCGGGAGATTATCTATAACGAGTTTAAGGGGCGGGAGGGACAATTGGTCAATGGCATCGTGCAGCGTTTTGAGAAGCGCAACATTATTGTGAATCTGGGCCGGACCGACGCGATTCTCCCGGAAAAAGAACAAGTGCCGCGGGAGCGATACCGGCAGGGGGATCGGATTCGAGCCTACATCGTAAGCGTGGAGATCACTAGTCGCGGGCCGCAGATTGTGCTGTCGCGTACCCATCCCGGCATGCTCATTAAGCTCTTCGAGCAGGAAGTTCCGGAGATCTACGAAAGTATCGTCGAAGTGAAAGGCGCGGCACGTGAACCCGGAGGCCGGGCGAAAATTGCCGTGATATCCAACGATCAGGATGTCGATCCTGTGGGCGCCTGCGTCGGGATGAAGGGGACGCGGGTGCAGGCGGTGGTTCAGGAGTTGCGCGGTGAGAAAATCGACATCGTTCACTGGATACCGGACCAAGCGGAATATGTGTGCCGTGCCCTGGCTCCGGCAAAAGTCTCCAAGATTATTATCGATGACGACGAGCACAGCATGGAGGTCATTGTTCCCGATGATCAGCTTTCTCTCGCCATCGGCAAGAAGGGCCAAAACGTGCGCCTGGCGTCGCGCTTAACCGGATGGCGCATCGATGTGCGTAGCGAAGCGGAGGCCGAGGAGGAGACCCGCCGGGCGCGTCAGTCGATCGGCGCTATTCCCGGCATCAACGACTTAGTCGCCGAACTACTCCATCAAGCCGGATTTAAATCGGCGGAGGAAGTGGCCGACAGCGAAGTGGAAGATATTCTTGATGTCGAGGGGATCAGTAAAGACAAAGCGGAAGCGACACACAAGTCCGCTAGGGAGTATGTAGCCGAGAAGCGTAGGCTGGAACAAGAGGCACATGCAGCCGCACAGGAACCGGTAGCCCCTCCTACAGACGCAGAAGGGCAGTTCGGCGAGAAAGAGACGCAGGAGCCCTAGGTGCTCCGTTGTCGAAACGGGGCCATCTTGCGCAACGAACATGCCTGGGCTGTGGTGCGCGGGAGGAGCAGAATAAACTGATTCGCCTGGTGGTTGAGGAGGAGGGTGAGCTGAGAATTGATCGATCAGCTAGCGGCCGAGGAGGATATCTGCACCCGGCTCGTCCCTGTTGGCAGGCTTTTTTGCGGAGAAAGAGTCTCCATCGAGCGTTTCATGCGGAAATCGGCAAGGACGCAAAAGAAAAACTGGTTCGAGAACTGACGAAGCGATACGGGGAGTAAGCGATGGGAAAAACGAGAGTTCATTTACTAGCTAAGGAGCTTGGGATCGAGACCAAAGATCTCATTGCCCAACTTGACAAGCTGGGAATCCGGGGCCGTAAGGCCCAGAGTTCCCTCGAAGATGATGAAGTTGCTCGTCTTAGGGCGGCCTTAGCGGGACAAGAAAAGCCCCAGGTGCACGTTGGCGAAGAGAAAGTTGTCGCTGACCGTGTCGTGACCGCAGAGAATGAGAACCTTGGAGAAATCCAGGCACGAGAAACGATAGTTGAGCGCAGAGTTCGGGCCAACGTGATTCGTCGCCGTACCAGCCGAGTGGAGGTTGTTTCCCAAGTTACTGAAAAGCCTCAAGGGGAAGTCGAACCCGGGCCAGCGGAAGCACCGGTTGCGGCTGTTGAAACGGCGTCGCAGGTTCCAACGGCCGAGGAATTGCCTGGGCCTGCGCCTGAAATCGAAGTTCCGGAGCAACTGGCCGGTGACATCGAGGCGATTTTTCAGGAAGAACCGATTCCCGCCGACGACATCGCAGCGGAGGCTATGCCTAGGGCAGTCCCTGCACAAGAGGAACCTATCCTCAAGGCCACTCCAGAAGCGAAACCAACTATACAAGAAGAAGCGCCCCGCGGCGCGCGCGTCCTTGGCCGCATCGATCTCAGGCGAACGATGAGAGTCGAGCCGGCTCCGACGCCCGTGGCTCGGCGTCCGATGCCCGGTGCACCCGCTGTATCTCCGGCTCCGGGAGCAGAGGCTCTAAAACCTGGCGAGGCGGCAAAACCACAAGGAGCCGAAGGGGATAAACCCGTCAAGGCAGGCCGGCATAAGAAGCGCGTCGTCAAGAAACAAGATGTCTTGGAGTTTAGAGAAAAAGAACTTCGCTCCGGGCGTATTCCAAGGAAGAAGAGAGCGCTTCCTGGCAAGGAGCAAAGAAAAACTGAGATTACTGTCCCTAGGGCCAGCAAGCGCATTATCAAGATCTCCGAAGTTATTACGGTCGGTGACTTGGCGCGTGACATGGGCGTCAAGGCTGGAGAGGTCATTAAGAAATTAATGGGTCTCGGGATGATGGCGACGATTAACCAGGTTTTGGACGCGGACACCGCAACCCTAATTGCTTCGGAGTTCGATCATCAAGTTGAAAATGTGGCATTCGATGCTGACAGCGCGCTTGAAGTCGAACACCAAGTGGAAGAACAGGAGACGGCGCTTACGCC
>WNFR01003218.1_pt1 | contig 17463 bp, 17 predicted proteins | sample 5400221 | NCBI WGS metagenome assembly WNFR01 (sample SAMN13153357, study PRJNA577476) | soil metagenome | isolation source: 40 cm soil under Madrone tree | place: USA:California | collected 2016-06-14
AGCGCGGGCGGCATGGCGATTTGCTGGCCCGCGATGGCCTCTACGCCGATATGTGGCGTCGCCAGCAGGAAGACGCCGCCGAAGCCGCGCGACAGGTCGAAGAACCGCCCTCGTTACGCGCCGAAGGCCATCTGCGTGCAACCGTCGAATAGCATTGCCGCGCCGTCGATGTGGCGATCGCTGCTGCCAATCCTGGCCGCCTGCGCCGCCATTGGCCTGCAGGCCGGCGTAGCCTTGCCACTGGTGCCGCTGGCGCTGGAGCGGCAGGGTGTCGACAGGCTGACGATCGGCATCATTTCAGCGGCGTGGGGCGTGGGCATGCTGGCCACGGCCACGCGCATTCCACATCTGGCGGGACGGCTGGGCGCGGTGCCGCTGATTTTCCTCTCGCTGGTGATCGGCGCCGCCATCTCGGTCGCCTACACATTGACCGAAAGTCCCGCGATCTGGTTCTGCCTCAGCCTGGCGCACGGCGTGGTCGGCGGCGTGCCCTGGGTGGTGAGCGAGATCTGGATCAACACTGTGGTCGACGAGCGCCGCCGCGGCCGCGCTGTGGGCGTCTACGCCATGCTGGTGGCGGGCGGCATGGCGCTGGGGCCGTTCATCCTCCAGGTCGTCGGCGTCTATGGCCCCATCCCGTTCCTCACCAGCGCCGCGCTGGCGCTGATGGTCGCCGTGCCGCTGCTGACCTCCTGGAAAAGCGCGCCGGCGATCGCACCCACCACCGATGGCGGCTTCGCCACGGTGGTGACCGTGGCTCCCCTGGCGATGCTGGCGGCCTTCGCCTGCGGCCTGGGTGAACAGGTGGCGTTCAGCTTCCTGCCGGTTTACGCCGTCGGCTCCGGCGTCTCGCCGCAGAGCGGCGCGATGTGGCTCTCGCTCTTCGTGATCGGCAATCTGGTACTGCAATGGCCGATCGGCTGGCTGGCCGACCACCTCGATCGCCGCGCCGTGCTGGCGGGCTGCGCGCTGGCCAGTGCGGCGCTGGTGATGTTGCTGTCGGTCCTGCCGGCCAGCTCTATCGTGGTCCTGGGAGTGGTGCTGCTATGGGGCGGCATCTCCTTCGCAATCTATCCGGTCGGACTGGCGCTGCTTGGTCGGCGCTTCCGAGGCGGCGACATCGCCCGGGCCAATACCGCCTTCACCATGCTCTACATCCTGGGTGGCCTGGTCGGCCGGCCGGTCGTGGGCGCGGCGATGGACGCGCTGGGCAACCCGGGGCTCGGTTGGTCGTTGGCATTTTTCTATGCCCTTGCCGGTGTCGCGGCGTTGCTGGCGCTTCGCCGCCGCCGCTGATAATCCTGCCGTCATGAGTGCTGTTGCCGCCCCGACAGAGAGATTCGACGACCCTCTTTTCAGGCCCTTGCTGGCTGGGGACCGCCGAGCGCTGGCCCAGGCCATTACCCTGATCGAATCGACCCGTGGCGACCACCGCGAGCGCGCCGACGCGCTGTTGGGCGCCGTGCTGCCCTATACCGGCAGATCCGTGCGACTCGGCATCACGGGGGTTCCGGGGGTCGGCAAATCGACCTTCATCGAACGCTTTGGCCTCACGCTGCTCGAGCGTGGCCGGTCGCTCGCCGTGTTGGCGATTGATCCCTCGTCCAAGCGCGCCGGCGGCTCGATCCTGGGTGACAAGACGCGGATGGAAGAACTGTCGCGCCACACAGGTGCTTTCATCCGGCCATCACCTGCCGGCAACACCCTGGGCGGTGTCGCCCGACGTACCCGCGAGGCCATGCTGCTGGTCGAGGCCGCGGGTTTCGACACGGTGCTGGTCGAGACGGTGGGTGTGGGCCAATCGGAGACGGCCGTCGCCGACATGGTCGACATGTTCATCGTCTTGCTGCTGCCCGGCGGCGGCGACGATCTGCAGGGCATCAAGCGCGGTGTGATCGAGCTTGCCGACCTGATCGTGGTCAATAAGGCCGACGGCGACATGCTGGCCGCAGCCAGGCGATCGGCCGCCGACTATCGGCATGCGCTGCGCATGTTGCGCTCGCCCACCGCCGGCTGGACGCCCGAGGTCGCGACCTGCTCAGCGATCACCGGCGAGGGCGTGGCCGAGGTCTGGGACATTGTCGGCCGCTTCCGCGCCGCCGTGGGCGAGAAGGGCATCGCCCGTCGCCGTGCCGAGCCGGCGCGCGCCTGGATGTGGACCGAAGTTGGCGAAACCTTGCTGATGGAGCTGCGTAAACACCCCGAGATCAAGCGCCAGATGGGCGCCCTCGAACGCGAAGTCGAAGCCGGCCGCCTCACCCCCGCGGTCGCTGCACGCCGCATGCTGGAGATTTTCCATGGCCGGTAAAGGAGCTGCCAGGTCGATCGTCGACAAGGCCCGCAAGGCGGGTGGTGCCGAAGAGCTGCCCTTCTGGAAGCGCAAGACGCTGGCGCGGATGACCAAGGAAGAGTGGGAATCGATTTGCGACGGCTGCGGCATGTGCTGCGTGAACAAGCTCGAATACGAGGGCACCGGCGAACTCGCGCAGACCGACACCTGCTGCCGTCTGCTCGACCCCAAGACGGCGCGCTGCAAGGACTACAAGAACCGAAAAAAGATCGTCCCGGACTGCATCCAGCTCACTCCAAAGGTGGTGGCCAAGATGGACTGGCTGCCCAAGACCTGCGGCTATCGCCTGGTCCATGCCGGCAAGGACCTGCTGTGGTGGCATCCGCTGGTCTCCGGTGACCCGGAAACCGTGCACCAGGCCGGGATTTCAGCCCGCGGACGGGTGATTCCGGAGGATCAGGTCGATGATATCAGCGAGCGGGTGGTCGACTGGTTCGCTTGACGGGGGCCCCCTCGGCCCGTAAAAAGCCGGCCTCCCGCCTTCCGGCGGGATCGTCATTTTCAGCGGATTACGCCATGCCTCGTCGTTGCGCCCTCTCGGGCAAAGCCGTCCAGTACGGTAACAATGTGAGCCACGCCAACAACAAGACCCGGCGTCGGTTCATGGCCAACCTGCAGGTGGCCTCGGTCCTGTCCGATGCGCTCGGTCATGCCGTGCGCCTGCGCCTCACCCCGCGTGGCATCAAGACGATCGAGCACAACGGCGGCATCGACGCCTATCTGACCGGCACCAGCGACAGCAAGCTGTCGCCGGAAATGAAGGTGCTGAAGCGCCGCGTCATTTCTGCCAAGACCAAGAAAGACGCCAAGGCCCCGGCCGCCGCAGCTTAAGGCACCTCTACGGCGCCAGCTCGAACAGCAGCAAGAGGGTGCGCTGGAGCGGATTGAAGTTGTCGTCCGACACCAGCCACAGCAGCGTCTCTCCCCGCGGCCCCTTGGTGGCCGCAAGCCCCTCCAGATTGTCGACCGCGTAGGGCGATGCAAGGCGCACCAGCTCCTGGGCACGCACCGTTGCGCCGGGTTTCAGCTCGGCCGCGTCGAAGCGCATGATCCGGCAGCGCACGCCACGCAGCACATCATAGGCGCGCTCGATCACGCCATAGGAGCCGTCCGGGAGCGGCGCGATCGAGGTCGGCACGAAGTCGGGGATGGTGGCGTAGTTGAACGACGTCCACGTCCAGCCTTTGCCGGCGGGCGTGCCGATCCAGCCCACCGACGTGCCGGGCTGCACGGAATATTCCTCGCTCAGCAATACCAGGCGGCCATCGGGCCCGACATTCATGGCTTCCAGCCCGCCATTTTCTGGTTGCTTCACGAGATCGGCCGGCCCTTCGACGGCCGTCGGCGTGCCGGCAAATCCGCCGCCCGTGGCCTCGTCGCCTGCGGGATAGTGCCAGATACGGTGGCGCCGCTCGAAGCCCACCAGCCAGGAGCCGTCCGGCAGGCGCGCCATCGATTCCGAGTCGGAGTCGCGTTTTTTGACGAGCGGCTTGCCCACGAGATCGTGCAGCTGACCGATGCGGGCGGCGCTCAAGCCGTGCAGATTACCGTCGGCGTCATAGTCGATGGCAGCCGTCATCCAGCCGCCGACATCGGAGATCGACGTCAGCGATTTGCCGTCGGGCGCCACATAGAGATCGGACCAGCCGCCGAAATGGTGCGAATTCGCTGTCAGCGAGATGCCGCCGCGCCAGATCAGCTGGCCCACGCGCTTGAGCTTGGCGTCTTCGAGCGAAAGCGGCAGGGTGCTCGCGTGCACCTCCAGCGCCGCCTGGTCCTGCGCCAGGGCGGTGGGGGGTGGGCCCGCGCAGGCCACAGTCAGCAGGAGGGCGAGAAAGGGCAGGCGGCGAAGGGGAAGACGCATGCGTCTTCGTATCATGGCGGGGCTTGTAGCGTCATCGGATCTGGCAACGTAGATTGGCCGTCATGAGCTTCGCTCGCTTGCTCCGCCGACGAACGGTGCTCCCCGGCCTTGGCCTGCTCGCCAGTCCGGTTGTTGCGCGCGCGCAAAATCCTGTCCGGCCTTCGCCCTCCGTCGAAAGCGTGTCGATGGTGATGCCGGGCGACATCACTTATCGCGGCCGGCTGTTCAAACCGCTCAACAAAGGCGCACCCAGCGTCGTGCTGGTGCCGGACGGCTGGGGATTGACGCCAGGCTTCGAGGCCATGGGCGCGGCGCTGGCCACCGAGGGGATACTTGGGCTGGTCGTCGATATGCTGGGCGGCAAGACCGCGCGCGACCCGCAAGAGGCCGAGAAACTCGCGCGCGGGATCAATGCGGACGATGCCGGCGAAGCCGTTTCCGCCTGGTACGACTGGCTGCGCAACCGGGTCGAAGGCAGCCAGCGCGTCGCTGCCTTCGGCTTCGGCCCGGGCGGTCGCTGGGCGGTAGAAGGCAGCCTGCGCAAAGCCGCGCATGGCGTGACGATCTGGAGTACGCGAATCGACACGCCGCCCGCCGATCTGGCCTCGCTCTATGAGCCCTCCCTCATCGGCCACTATAGCGACCACGACACGCCGTCCGGCGCCGTGATCGTGGCCGAACTCGAGGCCCGCCTGCGCGCTGCGAACCGCACGGGATATTTCTTTCGCTATGGTGCGCGCCCGTTTTTCTACAATCCGCGCTCGCCCGACTACGACAAGCTCGACGCCGCCCTGGCCTGGCGGCGCACCATCAACATCTATCGCAGGATCTGGGACCTGCCGTCGCCGGGCTGAGCGGCGCCGCGCTTCTATGCCGCGCGCTTGCCTGAGGCTTTGCCGCTGCTTTTGCCGCCGCGCTTGGTGTCGCGGGCGGCGCGGGTATCGCGCTTTTCTTCCTCGTCGAACAGGCCTGCGAGCTGCTCCATCATGGTGCCGCCCAACTGGTCGGCGTCGACGATGGTGACGGCCTTGCGGTAGTAGCGCGTGACATCGTGGCCGATGCCGATGGCCACCAACTCGACCGGCGAACGTGTCTCGATCCAGTCGATGACGTCGCGCAGGTGGCGCTCGAGATAGTTGCCGGGATTGACCGAGAGGGTGGAGTCGTCGACCGGGGCGCCGTCAGAGATCACCATCATGATCTTGCGTTCCTCGGGGCGCGGCAGCAGGCGATTGTGCGCCCACAGCAGGGCTTCGCCGTCGATATTTTCCTTGAGGATGCCCTCGCGCAGCATCAGGCCGAGGTTCTTGCGCACCCGCCGCCACGGCGCGTCGGCCGATTTGTAGACGATGTGGCGCAGATCGTTGAGGCGGCCCGGATTGGCGGGCTTGCCGGCGGCGAGCCATTGCTCGCGGCTCTGGCCGCCCTTCCAGGCGCGCGTGGTGAAACCCAGGATCTCGACCTTGACGCCGCAGCGCTCGAGCGTGCGAGCCAGGATATCGGCGCTCATTGCCGCCACCGTGATCGGCCGGCCGCGCATCGAACCCGAGTTGTCGATCAGCAGCGACACCACGGTGTCGCGGAAATTGGTTTCTTTCTCCTTCTTGAAGGAGAGCGAGTGCATCGGGTTAGCGACGATGCGGGCAAGGCGCGCCGCATCGATCATGCCCTCGTCGAGGTCGAACTCCCAGGCGCGGTTCTGCTGGGCCAGCAGGCGGCGCTGCAGGCGGTTGGCGAGCTTGCCGATGACACCCTGCAGATGGGAGAGTTGCTGGTCGAGGTGGTTGCGCAGGCGGCCGAGCTCCTCGGCGTCGCATAGCTCATGGGCCTCGACCGTCTCGTCGAATTTCACGGTGTAGGCGTGATACTGCTGGCCGGCCGGCTCGTTCGACATGGCGCCCGGCGGCAGCCACGGCCGCTCGGCGCGACCCGGCTCCTCCTCGTCGCCCGAGCCCATCTGCATCTCGGCCTGAGCCTGGTCGGCGGAGGTCTCCGAGGAGTCCTCCTGCTCGCTGGAATCCTCGGATTCCTCGCCCTGGGCGCCGTAGCCCTGGGTCTCGCTCGAATCACTTTGGTCGTCGCCGGTCTCGTTGGACTGGCCGTCGGCGTTGTCCTGGTCCTTCGACTCCTCGGGATCGTCATCCTGCAGGTCCGAATTGTCGTCGCCGAGCTTGAGGTCGCGGATCAGCTGGCGGGCGGCGCGGGCGAAGGCCTCCTGGTTGCCAAGCGAATCCTTGAGCTTCTGGAAGTCGCGGCCGGCCGCCGATTCGACGTCGGCGCGCCACATATCGACCATTGCCCTGGCCGCTTCCGGCGGCATGGCGCCTAAAAGCTGCTCGCGGGCGATCAAGCCGATCACGTCGGCGATCGGGGCGTCATCCTTGGCCTTGATGCGGGCATGGCCGCGCTGGTCGGAGCGCTGGCGCCACAGTGCCGAGAGATTGTCGGCGACGCCGGCCATGCGGCGCGCGCCCAGAGCCTCGACGCGGACTTGCTCGACGGCCTCGAAGATGGCCCGTGCCGTCTCGCCACGCGGGACGCGGCGCAGATGGGTCTTGCGGTCGTGATGGCGCAGCTTGAGCGCCATGGAATCGGCCTCGCCGCGCACCCGCGAGACATCCTCGACTGGCAGGTCGCGGGCCGGCACGGTGATGCGCGCCTCCTCGCCCATCAGCGAGCCGCCGTCGGGCACGAAAGCCACGTTCACATCCTTGCGCGACACCGCCCTCATGGTGGTGGCGGTGACGCGCCGGAATTCCTCAAGCGGGGTCGAATCCTTGGCCATGCGGCCCTCTTGTCAGTGCGGCCCGTTTTTTCAGTGAGGCTTGGAGCTCTTGCCGCTGCCCGAGGGCAGTTCCTTGCCGAAGCAACGCTGATAATACTCGGCCAGGGTGGCGCGTTCGACCTCGTCGCACTTGTTGAGGAAGGTCAGGCGGAAGGCAAAGCCTACGTCGCCGCCGAAGATACGGGCATTCTCGGCCCAGGTGATGACCGTGCGCGGCGACATGACGGTTGAGATGTCGCCCGCGATGAAGCCCGCGCGCGACAGGTCGGCCAAGGCCACCATCGCCGAGACGATCTTGCGGCCCTCGTCGTTGTCGTATTGCGATGCCTTGGCGGTGACGATGTTCACTTCCTGATCGTGCGGCAGGTAGTTAAGCGTGGTCACGATCGACCAGCGGTCCATCTGGCCCTGGTTGATCTGCTGGGTGCCGTGATAGAGGCCGGTCGTGTCGCCCAGGCCCACCGTGTTGGCGGTCGAGAACAGCCGGAACGACGGATGCGGGCGGATCACCTTGTTCTGGTCGAGAAGGGTGAGCTTGCCGTCGACTTCGAGCACGCGCTGGATGACGAACATCACGTCGGCGCGGCCGGCGTCGTATTCGTCGAAAACCAGCGCCGTTGGATTCTGCAGCGCCCAAGGCAGGATGCCCTCACGGAACTCGGTGACCTGCATGCCTTCGCGCAGCACGATGGCGTCCTTGCCAATCAGATCGATGCGCGAAATGTGGCTGTCGAGATTGACGCGCAGGCAGGGCCAGTTGAGGCGGGCCGCGACCTGCTCGATATGAGTCGACTTGCCGGTGCCGTGATAGCCCTGGACCATGACGCGGCGGTTATGGGCAAAGCCCGCCAGGATGGCCAGGGTGGTGTCCTGGTCGAACAGATAGGCGTCGTCGATCTCGGGCACGTGCTCGGTCGGGGTGCTGAAGGCGGGGACATCCATGTCGATGTCCAGCCCGAAGAGCTGGCGCGCGGAAACCTTGATATCCGGCATGCCCGAGACGTTCTCGCGGGCTGCGGTCGTCGTAGAAGCCATCTCACGAAATCCCAAAACAAAGCCCGCCAAAGCGCGGGCCTACAATACTCGCAGGCCATTTTGTACGCCGCAAGCGGCCAATTGCGCACGGCCCCCGATAAGACCTGCGTCAATCGACTGGCAGGTGCTCCGAAACCCGCAGGGTGGAATAGGCGGCATTGATTTCTTTGAATTTTTCTTCCGCCGTCCGGTTTCCGCCGTTGGCATCGGGATGGTGGCGCTTGACCAGCTCCTTGTAGCGGGCCTTGAGGTTGGTCTGGGATACCGGCCAGGAGAGTTCCAGCACCTCCAACGCATCTTTTTCCGCGTTATTGAGCAATTCGCTGCCGTCCATGCGTGGCGGCGGCTTGTCGCCCATGCCGTCGTCCGTTAGACCAAACGGGTCCTTGATATGGACATAGGAGCCGCTGCGGCGGGCGCCCAAGGGCCAGGTCTGGCGCCGCCAGGTCGTGTCGGCGCGGATATGGGCCTCGATCTGCTCGGCGTCGAGGCCAGCGAAATAGTCCCAGTTCTTGTTATATTCGCGGACATGGCCCAGGCAGAACCAGCGATACTGGTCGAGCTGGTCGCGGGCGCGCGGCGCACGGTATTCGCCCGCCAGACGGCAGCCCGGCAACTCGCACACGCGCTGGTGCGATTGCAGGCTCTCCATCTCCATCAGAACTTTGTCTCGCCGTCTGCTCATCGCTGCAATATGAGTTCTGCGGTTTTGCCGGGCAAGTAGAAGGGCAAAGAAGATGGGCACCGTCGCGATGGCTATTGACAGCAAGCTCCGCGCGCGTTTCGCGCCAACGCGGCTCGCCGTGGAGGACGAATCGTCGCGTCATCACGGTCATGCCGGCTGGCGCGAAGGCGGCGAGACCCATTTCAAGGTCGAGATCGTCTCGGCGGCCTTCGACGGCCAGAGCCGAGTCGCCCGCCAGCGGCTGGTCTACCAGGCGCTCGACGCGGAATTCACCGGCGGCCTGCATGCGCTCGCGCTCACGACGCTAACGCCGGCCGAGGACGCGGCACGGGGCTAGGCTTGCTGACGAGGCCCGAGCGCGCGCACCGCCTCCTCGACCGAGTGGAAGATATGGTCGGTGCCGAGCACGTCCAGCAATCCGCTGCGGGCGGCGGACTCGGCGGCGCGCTCTGCCTCGAGCCGGGCGATCGCCACGTCGATGCCGCGCTTGCGCACCCGGGCGATCGAATCGATGAGGGACCGGGCGGCGGTATAGTCGATCTGCGTGATGCCGCTCGCCTCGATCACCACCAGCCGGACATTCTCCGTCGCGGCGAGCGCCCTGTCGAACTGGGCGCGGATATAGCTCGCATTAATGAAGGTGAGCGGCGCGGCCGGCGCAAAGACCAGCACGCCGGGAACGGTCTCACCCGAATGAACGCGGCTCGGTGACCACCAGATCGTGGTGTTCGGCAGCCGCACCAGCGTGGCGCATTTCGGGCGCGCCAGCAGATAGGTGCTGTGTGCGAGCGACAGCAGGATGGCGAGCGAGACGCCGCGGTCGACCGGCAGCAGGGCTACCAGGGCGGTGGAAGCCACGACCAGGAAGATTTCGTTGTCGCCCCGGCGGGCGATCGACACCATCTCCTCGACCCGGAAGATGCGTACACCGATGAACACCAGGATACCGGCCAGCGCCGCCTCCGGCACATAGACGAAAGCGACGCCCGCGACGGCGACCAGGACGGAAATGACGATGACGGCGGTCAAGCCCGCAAGCTGCGAGCGTCCGCCCGATTCGGCCACCGCCGCCGTGTTGGGCGGGCTGGCATCCACGGCAAAGCTGCCCATGAAGGCGGCAAGGACGTTGCCGGCGCCGAGGCCGATGAAATCGCGGCCGACGTCTTCCTGGATGTCGGGATCGGACGGGAAGGCGCGCACCACCACCGCCATCTGCATCATGCAGATCAGCGCGATCGTGAAGGCGAGCGGCAAGAGCCGGGCGAGGTCGTCGAAGGTGATGGCCGGCACGGAGAGGACCGGCAGCGCGGTCGATAGCGGTCCTAGGGTCTTGATCCCGCGCTCGGCCAGGCCGAGTTGCCACGTCGCCAGCGCCGCGCCGACAAGGCCGATCAACGCGCCGGGCAGGCGGGCGCTTAGTTTGCCCGCGCCGAAGGTCACGGCGAAGACCAGGACGCCGATCAGCGTGGTGGCGATGTTGGCCTGCGGGACGTCGCGGACGATCGCCCACAGGCGCTGGAAGAGATTGCCGTCGGCAGGGGGGATACCGAGGATCACCGGAAGCTGCCCCACAATGATGTGGATCGAGATGCCGGCGAGAAAGCCAGTGGTCACCGGCACGGAAAGCATGTCGGCGATCCATCCCGCCCGCAATACACCGGCCACGATCAGGATCGCTCCGACCATCAGCGCCAGCAGGCCGGCATAGCCGGCATAGGCCGGCGTGCCGGTTGCCGCGATAAGCGCCAATGAGCCGGCGAAGATGGGCGCGATGGTCGAATCCGCGCCCACGGACATGAACCGGTTGGCGCCGAAGATGGCAAAAGCGATGGTGCCGGCGGCGAACGCAAACAATCCGGTCTCCGCCGCCATGCCGGCAAGGTGGGCGGTGGCCAGCTGCGACGGAAGGGCGATCGCGGCCAAAGTCAGTCCGGCGATCAGGTCGGCCGGCAGTGCATGCAGTTCCAGGCCGCGCAGCGATGCGAACAACCAGTGCGCGCGTCGCGGCATGGGTTCCGGTTTCATTGTTGCCACTGTCGGGTCCCTCTCGTCGCGAGCATCGACAGGTCGAGGCCCAAAGTCTACATCGGTGACGCTGGCACGGGCACGGTGAGGCGGATCATCCGCGATCGCCGGTGACTTCGATGTCATCGAGCCCCGTGTAGCGATAGAGCACGATCGATCCGATCCAGGCGGCGATGAATACGCCGATGACGACGAAGCCGAGGCTGTTGAAATTGTCGTTCAGCGCCGCGATTGCATCCCAGAACCAACCCGACAGGTTGAGCCGGCCGCCCAGCAGACCAAGCACTTCGATGCCGCCGATCAGGAAGGCCACGACCACCGAAACCAAGGTGATGGTGAGGTTGTAGTAGAGCTTGCGCATCGGCTTCACGAACGCCCAGTTATAGACGCCCAGCATCAAGACGCCGTCGGTCGTGTCGATCAGCGACATGCCCGCCGCGAACAGAGCAGGGAACACCATGATCGACCAGATGGACACGCCCTTGGCGGCTTCGGTCGCCGAGATGCCGAGTAGCGCCACCTCCGTCGCCGTGTCGAAGCCCAGTCCGAACAGGAAGCCGAGCGGAAACATGTGCCAGCCCTTGGTTACCAGCCGGAACAAGGGCCGGAACAGCCGCGCGAGCAGGCCGCGGTTGTTGAGCAGGAGGTCGAAGTCGTCATCGACATAGCGCCCGCCGCCGCGCACGTGTTGGAAGATGCGCCACACCGAGCGCAGGATGATCAGGTTGGCGGTGGCGAGGACAAAGAGGAATAGCGCCGAGACCAGCGGGCCGATGATGCCGCCGACGCTCCTGAACTGCTCGAAATGCGCGGTCAGGAGCGTTGCCGTCGCGGCAACGCCGGCCGCGGCCAGCGTGACCACGGCCGAATGCCCCATGGCGAAGAACAAGCCCACGCTGACCGGCCGCTTGCCCTCCTGCATGAGCTTGCGCGTCACATTGTCGATCGCCGCGATATGGTCGGCATCCACGGCGTGGCGCAGGCCGAAGCCGTAAGCGAGCAGCGCCGTGCCCAGCAGGATGGGTTGCTCGCGGAACACCAGAAGCGCCCAGGCCCAGGCGGCCAGATTGCCGGCGATGAGCAGGCCGTAGATACCGACGAGCGGCGCACGCAGACTTCCCGCGCGCCCGTCGAAAATCCATTTGATCAGGGCCGGCACGGTCCGCGGGCTCTAGCAATCGCCGACGCGCTTGCCCGTGAGTGCCACGTTTCCGCTGGGCGTGAGGCCGGTCGCCGACTTCGACAACAGCTTGGCGATGCCATCGTAGCCGTCCTGGCGGTAGTGGACTTCCATCTCGATGCGTTCCTCGGGCAGGCCATTGATGCCAGGGCAGGTCCAGACCTCGCGGAAGACTCCATCGGCCTGCGACTGCTCTCCGGCTTTGCAGTCCTGGCGCTGCTCGACGGGATTCACCAGGCGCTCGAGCGTGGCATCGGTGCCTTTCAGGCAGAGGAGGCCGCGATTGATCTCCGACGTGCCGCCGTTCACCTTGCGCACCGCCGTGGTTTCCCAGCGCCCGGCCTGAACCGGCGGCGGCGGCTTGGGACGCATGACGAACGTCGCCCCCGCGACAATCGCCAAGCCGGCGGCCGCCGCGATCTTCCAGGGTCTCATCCTAGCCTTCCATCTCGATCGTCTTGCCGGCGGCGGCGGCGCGCACCGCTTCGGCATCGGGACCACTATAGAAATCCGGCACCCAGCGTTTCACGACCTCGCTGTCGGAGGCCCAGGCATGGCAATTGTCGATCATATAGGGCTTGCGCCGCGGTTTGGCTGATGCAGCGTCGGCGTCGGCTTTGGGTGGCAGCGTCCCGTTCTTTTCACGATAGGCGCGGTTCAGCTCCGAGGCCTTGCGCGAAGACACGGTCTGAAAGGCGGTGGTCGCCACCGGCCCGAGCAGCTCGACGATATGGGTGCAGCCATGGACGCCGCCCAGCCGGGCGCGGACCTCGCGGTGGAAGCCGCCGCCGATGCGCAAGCCGATCAGCTTCTTGAAGTCGGGCGCAATGTCGCCGCACATCCGGTAAGGCGATTTGTCGGTCACCGCCTCGACATCGACGATGGTGAATTTGTGGTCGAGGGTGAGCCGGATCGACATGTCGTGAACGAAGTCGCCGGGTGCGAGGGGCCCGCGCCATTCATTGGCGTGCTCGTAGCTCTTCTCGTCGGTGATGCGGCCTTCGATGTCCCACAGGCCGTCCTCGCGGAAAAATCCCTGGCAGACGACGCGGCGTGTGTGCAGTGGCTGTCGCGCGACAGGCGGCGAAAGCGGCATTTTGGAAACCTCTTGGATCGGTGGTCAGATTGTTCCTTTTATATGCGGGGCAAGCCGCCCTCCCGCAACTGGCGATGGCGTCGCGCTGATGCGGGGTGTTTCTGAACCATTCCCGTCAAGATTCCCTCTCCGCCGCTTGCGGGGGAGAGGGTGGGGCCCATCGCGAAGCGATGTCGCGCGGGGTAACCCCCGCGCTGGCGTGAGGTGGTCGCCGTTGCAGCGGTGGTGTGCGGGTAAACAGACGAAGAGCCGCGCAAGCGCGGGTCCCCTCCCTCTCCCCCCGCGAAGACGCGGGCGGAGAGGGCTTTTGAGCGGGGATTCCTTCTCCGACCACTACCTGAACTTTCCCGGACCGCCCTGCATATGATGGGGGGGGATTTTGATTCTTCGAGTCTGACGACGGTCTCTAAAGCTTGATCTTAAGGCTCGCGAGGTAGGTCCGACCGGGGAAGGGGTGGAATTCGAAGTATTGCGCGTTGGTCAGATTGTCGATGCCGATGTCGGCCGACACGGCGTTGGTGACTTGATAGCGGACGTGGGCGTCGAGGACGAAGAAGCTGTCGAAGGCGCCCATGACGTTGGAAACGTAGTCGCTATTGTCCAGGGTCGAATACATCTTGCCCTGGAAGCGCGCCGATGCCGCGAACGAGAGCTGGTCGTTCGGGCTGTAGATGATCTGCGCCGTGTCACGCCAGTCCGGCACATAGGGCACCCACATTCCCGTGGCGTATGATCCTGTAGCGCTCTGGAAACCCGGGTCGGACACGATCTGGGATTTCACGTAGGTGACGCTGTTCGACAGCGTCAAACCGCGGATGAAGGCGTCCTTCACCTCGGCGAAGACCTCGACCCCGAGGTTGCGCGTGAGGCCGACATTCTGCCAGGTGTTGACGAAGGTGTTGTTGATCAGGTTGGTCTGCTGGATGAGGGCGTTGGCGGTTTGCTCGGCGAATAAGGAGACGCGCACCCGGCTGTTGCTGGTCTGGCGCTCGATGGCGAGCTCCGAGGAGAACACGGATTCCGGCACGAGGTTGGGATTGGGCACCGAGAAAATGGGGCCGGTCGAGACGATCTGATAGAGCTCGGACACCGTTGGATAGCGATAGGCCTGTCCGAGGGAGAGCTTGGCGCTCCAGTTGGGGTCGAGCTGCACGGAGAGCGAGGCTTTGGGCGAGAAGTTGGTCGACTCCACCGTCGGTTGGAAGACGCCGACGTTTCCAGCGAAACTAAAGCCGTCGAACGCTCGCCATTTCTCCAGCCGGCCGCCGAGTGTCAGAGCAAATCCCGGCGCGAACTTCCACTGATCCTGTATCCACACGCCATAGGTTTCGGTTTTGCCCACGCCGTCGGTGGACATGGTGTTGTTCCCGGTATTCGAGGAGGCCAGCCAGTTGGGCGTGTTGTAGGTGGGGTTGTTCAGGGAATACAGATCGTGATGCAAACCGAAGCTGACTTCGTGCGCACCGCCCGGACCGGTTGGACGCCATATGCCCTTGAGATCCTGCGTCGCCCAGCCCGTCCCATCCATACGGGCGATCAGGCCATTGGTCGTGAAATTGGTGTTGCCGAGGACTCCGGCGGGGGTTCTCTGGAGGTCCTGCAGGTAGCTGTACCAGGTGGCGATCGCCTCGAAATCCCATTTGCCCCCGGTATCGGTCTTGAGGGAGACCGCGTTCATCAGATGCTGTTGGTACAAATTATAGGTGTTGCTGGCGAAGCCCGACACGCCGCCGAAGGTCTGGTTGCCACTGGCGTTCGTCAGGTAGGTCTGCACCGAGGAGTTGGTGTAGCTGTCCCAATAGCCGATGCTGTAGGTCGCGCGCAGCCAGTCCGTGACATCGAGCGCGATCTTGAGGTTGACGTTGGTCATGACGCTATGCAGCAGCCCGCCGGCGCCGACGACGTTCGCCGGCGTCCCGGTCTTGCTCAAGGCTGAGATCGTTCCCGTCGTGTTGGCCGGCGCCGTCGAGTTGGTGACGAAGAAGAGCGGTTGGCTCCAGCTGTCCAGCAAGTTGCCGGAAAGGAAGAAGGAGAATTTGCCCAGCTTGCCGCCGATCGTCGCGGCGCTTTCCGACGTCGTATAGGTGTTGTTGGTCTTGTACATGTTGAAGTTCTGGAAGGCTTCGGTCTGCTTGGCCGTAACCTCGAATTTCTCCGGCATGCGGGTGGTGATCAGCACCACGCCGCCCATGGAGTTGCCCGGATAGGCCGCGCGTTGAGTTGGTCGTTCAAGGCGATTGTGGCGTGAGTTTCACGAAGGGCGCGGGTTCGCGCAGGTCGTTCCAGCGCTGCCCGGCCGCCGGAATCTCGATCCAGCGATGGGTGCCCTGCTGGCATTCCTGGACGACCGGGAAGTAAAGTGTCCGCCCAGCGACGTCGGGCAGCTTCATGACCATGCCGAACGTGTCGTAAAGAGTGTCGGGCAGCGGCCCGCCACGCCATTCGACCTCGTCGACCGTTTCGCTGATCGTCCGGCCGTGCTCGGCCTTGAGCGGAGGATCGAGCTTGCGGGTCTTGATGGTGACGTTCCAACCCGGCTTCATTTGCGGCTTCACGGCGGTGACGCCGTCCGGGATCTTGATCCGAAGTGCCACGGTCGCCGAACCGTCGCAGCCATGAGGAACGGTGAAGGCGGTATTGAAATACGATCCGGCGACGCTGGAATCGGGATGAGCGGTGATGTGAGCAAGAGCGGGAAAGGCAAGACCGATCAGGACGGCCGTGGTCCCGCAGCCGAGCAAGCGCAGCATGATTCAACTCCTTGAGTGAGGGTTTTGTCGGACGGCGATCATGGAATCGGCACGGTCGTCGTGAAGACCGCTTTCTCGAAATCCGATACCAGGGCATCGATCTCGATGGCCCAAGCGCCCGCGATCGGAAGCGGCGCCGCGGCGGCGACGTAACGGCCGGGCGCTACCTGCGTGGCCTTGAGTTCGCTGGGCTCGATGCCGAGAGCCGGGCTCGAGAGCCAGACCGATACTTCGAGGGCCGCCGTCGGTGTTCGGTCCTCATTGGTGAGCGTCATGGTCAGGCGGTTGTTGCCGGGATGCGCCGGTGTCACTTCGAGCAATAGCTTTCGGTTGCCGGCTATCGCGGTGACCGTGAAACCCTCGGCCGGTATCTCCGGGTGATGATGCGCGTGCGCCTCTTCGGCGAGGGCGCGGGGCGGTGTCGCTTGGCCGAGCATCGCGGTGGCGACCAGAATTCCGGCAATGAGCGCAAGCTCGGCGGCGATCGACCTGCGGAGAAGCCCGGTCGCGCCAGGCGCGTCCCGCGCGAGCGCTGGGGTGAGCCTCAGCTTGTTGAGCGTTGCGAGGAGCAGCAGCCCCGCGACCAAGGCGAGCTTGGCCAGCAGCCGCTGACCATAGGCGGTTCCGATGAGCGCTGCCGGCGTCCGGACCTGCACGCACGCGAGGAGCAGCCCGCCGGCCAACAGCACGGGGAGGATGTAGAGTGCGAGCCGCGAGAAGCGGGCGACGACCGGCGCCACGCTTCTGCCGGGCTCTGTGCGGAGCCGCCGATAGAGCGGTATCAGCGCGCCGGCCCAATAGGCGGCGCAAAGGACATGCAGCGCAAGAACGGGCGCAGTCAGCCAGCGCGGTTCAGCCATCGCCGCATGTCCGGTCAGTGCAAATCCGGCCGCTGCCAGGATCGCTCCCGCGGCCATGACAATCGAAGCGGTCCTGCTGCCGTGCCGGGCCAATCCAAGGACCAGCGCGGCCAGCCCGAGGAGGATGACGACCGCGCTGTCGCCCATCGTGGTATGGAGCCCGATGCGCCAGACCTCCGGATCGAGAAGGCCGCTCAGAGGCGCCGCTGCGGCGGACGCGCCCTCGACGCCCAGCGAGATCGCGAGGAGGATCGCGGCTGCGATGCACGCCGCAAGACTGTCCCGCCTGTCGGCTCGCGCGGCCGGACTTTGGCGATCGACGAAGACCAGGAATGGCCGTCCACGCCGCGCCGTCGGACGTGCCGGCAACGCGCGCGGTCAATGCGGCATCCGGCGCTGCCTGCCCGATCGCGAAGACGAAGCTGCCCCCGACCGGATGGGAATCGGCGGAGATCACTCGATACGTGACGACATAGCTGCCGGCACGCAGGCCTTGGGGCAGCCGGACTCGTACGGTCTCGTCGGCCTCCGACACGTCCTCGAATCCGGTGACCGACTGGCCGGCTGCGTCGAGGACGCGAACGGAGATCGGTGACACGACCTCGTTGAACCGAAGGCGCACCTCGTCCGGCGCGGAAGACAGTGACGCGTTCTCCGCGGGATATCGCTCCAGCAGCACGGCATGCGCGGCGGCTTGCGGTATCCATGGAAGCGACAGAAGCGCCACCACCACGGTGATGATCTGAAAGAACCCGGCTAAGGGCGACAAGGCTGCTAACTCCGAGCTGCCCAACGAGGCAGACTCCGCCTGCATGAAGGACGCTCCCCGGTCT
>WNFR01007837.1_pt1 | contig 17463 bp, 15 predicted proteins | sample 5400221 | NCBI WGS metagenome assembly WNFR01 (sample SAMN13153357, study PRJNA577476) | soil metagenome | isolation source: 40 cm soil under Madrone tree | place: USA:California | collected 2016-06-14
GTTCGAATCCCCGCCCATCCGCCATCCGCGTCAGGCTTCGCGCCGATCCAGGACTTGAATTTCCTGCCGTAACTTCACCACGCTGCCGTCAGGCAAGACGCCGCGAAAATTTACGCCTGAATAAATCATGCAATCGCGCCCCAGGACCGAGCCCGGGTTAATCACGGCGTTGCAGCCGATTTCCGTCCGGTCACCGACGATCGCTCCGAATTTTCGCAGTCCGGTTGCGATATTGCGGTCGGGTGTCACGACAGCGATTTCGCCATGATCAAGCTTCACGTTCGAAAGAATGACGCCCGCGCCGAGATGAGCGTGGTGCCCAAGGATTGAATCGCCCACATAATTAAAATGCGGCACCTGCGCTTCATCGAAGAGAATGCAATTCTTGAATTCGCAGGAGTTCCCCATCACCACGCCATTGCCGACGATTACGTTTTCGCGCACGTAGCAGCCGCTGCGAATCTGACAATTCTCGCCGATCCACGCGGGACCTTTCAGAACCGCACCTTGTTCAACAATCGTGCCACGTCCGATGAAGACATGATTGCTGATGAAAGGTTTTCCCAATAGTTGACCCAGCACTCCGGGCTTCAAACGAAATTGCAGGTAACTCGCAATCTGTTTGAGCGCGTCCCAGACATAATTCTGTTTCTCGAACAACTTTGGATGGGCCGTGTGTTCGAGGTTAAGAAATTCGGCGGGCGCAAACATTTAAATCAAGCACCGACGCGTCGTGTAAGTTTCTGCCCGTCCTTGGTGTCGCGCACTTCCCACCCGCGAGCGTTTAGTTCGTTGCGCAATTCATCGCTTTTCTGAAAATCCTTTGCAAGCCTCGCTTGTTCTCGGTCCTTCAAAAGTGCCGCAATTTCAACCGGAAGATTTTCGGCGGGAAGATGGATCATCTCAACATCTGCCCCTTTCAAAGTGTATGTGCCAGACCCCGCGCGTAGGACGAGGTCTTGCTTAAGCCCGAGCACACCGTTGACGCGTTCCCACCATTTCAGCCACTCATTTGCGGTCGCGGCGTCCAGTTCATTTTCATCCATAGCGCGATTCGTTTCCCGAATTGTTTCAAATAAAAAACCGAGCGCTGCGGAAATGTTCAGATCGTTGTCGAGCGCTTCTTCAAATTGCTGACCGAGTTCCACATCGACGTTTTTGTTGTCGATCTTGTCGCCGGCGGTTTCGCGCAATCGCAGCAGCCATTCGTCAATACGGGCGAGCGCTTGCCGCGCTTCCTCCATTCCCTCCCATGTAAAATTGAGCGGCGCGCGATAATGCACGCGCATCAGCGCGTAGCGAATTTCGCGGCCGGTGTATCCTTTCTCCAGAACGTCCGGGAGCGTATAAAAATTGCCGAGCGATTTGGACATTTTTTGTCCATCGACCAGCAAATGCGCGCAGTGCAGCCAGTAGCGCACGAATTTTTTCCCCGTGACGCCTTCAGTCTGCGCGATCTCCGCTTCGTGATGTGGGAAAATATTGTCCACGCCGCCGCAGTGAATGTCGATCTGTTCGCCAAGTAACGCGGTCGCCATCGCGCTGCATTCGATGTGCCAACCCGGCCGACCGCGGCCCCATGGACTTTCCCAGCCGACGTCGTCGTCTTCTTCATCCCATGCCTTCCAAAGGGCGAAATCTCCGATGTGTTCCTTGTCGTATTCATCGTGTTTCACGCGACCGGTCGATTGCAATTGCGTGAGATCGAAATGGGCGAGCTTTCCATAATCGGGAAATTTTTTGATGCGAAAATAAACTGATTTGTCCTCGGCTTGATAAGCGAGGCCGCGCGAAATGAGCGTCGCGATCATCTCGATCATCCGATCGATGTAGCGCTGGTCGGTCGCGGCGGGAAACTCATCGGCGCTTTTGATCCGCAATGTTTCGATATCCTCGAAGAACGCCTGCTTGAATTGCTCAGTAAATTTCCGGAGCGGAATTTTCGCTTCGCGCGCACCGCGAATCGTCTTGTCATCCACGTCGGTGATATTCATGACGCGATGCACCTTGTAACCGCGCAGTTCGAGATGCCGCTGAAGCAAATCCTCGAAGACATACGCGCGGAAGTTGCCGATATGCGCGCGGCTGTAGACCGTTGGCCCGCAAGTGTAGATGTCGACCTTGCGTCCCGCAGGATCGCGCGGCTCGAAGTTTTCGAGTTCGCGGGAGTACGTGTTAAAAAAACGCAACGCCATCTTATTTTGTCATATCGAGCGGAGTCGAGACATCTCTCATTGTTCTCAGACTAACAGCAAAAGATTCCTCGACTCCGCTCGGAATGACAAAAAGTCATTCCTGTTCCACCGTTGCTACCGCCATTGCCGCAATACCTTCGCCGCGACCAATCGCACCGAGGCGTTCATTTGTCGTCGCTTTAATGCTGATGCTGGATTCACCCAGGCTAATCGCAGCCGCGATTGTTTTTCGCATGGCTGGAATGTGCGGCGCGATCCTCGGCTCTTCGGCGATGACTGTTACATCGATGTTTTTCGCTTTGGCTTTTTTCTTCGCGAGTAGCGCGGCCACGCGCCGCAAAATTTCGATGCTGCTTAGGTCGCGGATTGATTCGTCAGTGTTGGGGAAATGTTGACCGATGTCGCCCGCGGCAACCGCTCCAAGCAACGCATCTGCGATTGCATGCGACAGCACGTCCGCGTCTGAGTGTCCTTCAAGCCCGCGCGAGTACATGATCTCCACCCCGCCGAGAATTAGTTTTCGTCCCTCCGTAAGACGATGCACGTCATAGCCGATTCCAGATCGAATCATCGGTCAAAGTTTTAGATCAATGATGCCGTTGGAGGCGACAAGGCTGTATTTGTCTTTCATGTCCTCACGCGGACGAAGGTCAACAGTTCCGCCTGCAGTTTCAATCAAGAGCCAACCGGCGGCGATGTCCCAAAGGCTGATTCCTTGTTCAATGTAAGCATCAAACCGTCCACAAGCGACATAGGCCATATCGAGCGCAGCGCTGCCGAGCAAGCGGCATTTGCGCGCGCGATGAATCATCCGTTGCAACACGGGTAAACCGGCTTCGATCGTTATCCCGGTTTTGGAAAGTCCGACCGAGATCACTGCTTCAGCCAGGTCCGCGCGATCGCTCACGTGAAAGGCCTGCCCATTCAATCTCGGAGCTTCCCCTTTCTGTCCTGTCCACATTTCCTCACGGACGGGATCGTAGATGACACCAACCATGATTTCGCTCCGGACCCGCAAAGCAATCGAAACGCAAAAATGCGGGATACCGTAGAAATAATTCACGGTGCCATCGAGCGGATCCACGACCCATTGATGCTCGCTTGATTGATCGCCAACAATTCCTTCTTCGCCGTAAAGAGCGTGCTCGGGAAATTCTTCCAGAAGCAATTTCGTAATTAATTCCTGCACCTGAACGTCAATCTCCAGTTTGATATCATGTGGAAGGGCGGAATTAACGCGCTGGGGGTGTTGAAAATTTTGACGCAGCAGTTCGCCCGCGGCGCGCGCAGCGTTGTCCGCCGCTTCGAGGTAATGCTTCATGACGAGAGATTATTTCGCACAACGGTCGCGAAGTGCACAACGGAAAGCAAAACATTGCCGCTGTACCCGCTTCGCTGTGCGAAGCGCGGGCGGAGTTGGCATGCACGCGTCGCTTCGCCCACAGGGCGACGGCTGCGGGAAAGCAACACATAGGATCGATACGTCATTTGTGCCTTTGCGAAAAAAACCGGGAGGAAAATTAGATTCTCCTCCCGGGTTGAAGTTAGGGGTTGTGATCCCGAAAGCTTTCGGGGTCGTTATCAAGCGTCGGGCCTTAATGCCTCTTTTTCTTCGCTGATTTTTTCTTCGCTGCTTTCTTTTTCTTTGCCATCGACTATTCCCCCCTTTCAATCCGCAACGTGCGGAGATGTGTGAAGAGTTGGGAATGACTTCACTTACACGAGTTCAGTAATCATCACATTTTTTTTGTCAAACGTTTTTCTCGCGTATTCGAAAATATTTTTACGAGTTCGCGCCCGATAATTTTTTTTGGTGTGCGCGAAATTTTTTTGGTTTCGCCGTTTCGGAAAAAAATTGTCACTTCATTTTGGTCGCTTTCCATTCCCGAGTCGGCGCTGCTCACATCATTCGCCACGATGATGTCGCAATGTTTTGTCTGAAGTTTGTTTTGTGCGTTTGCTTCGACATCATTTGTTTCCGCCGCGAAACCAACGACGAGAAATTGTCGATCGTTGTTTTGGAGCGAGCTCAGGATGTCGCGTGTGGGGACCAACTCAAGCGAGAGAGATGCGTCACGTTTCTTAATTTTCGTCGCAGAAACGTTTTGCGGTTTGTAATCGGCGACTGCTGCGCACATCACCAGGACATCGCAATCGCGCACATGTTGATGGACGGCGTCGTATATTTCATCGCTAGTCAGGATTGAGATAACGTGGGCGCGCCGCGGCGGATCGACATTCACCGGACCGGAAATCAAAACGACATCGTGTCCGGCTTCGAGCGCCGCTTCGGCGATGGCGTAGCCCATTTTCCCAGAGGAACGATTCGAAATGTAACGAACCGGATCGATCGGCTCGCGCGTTGGGCCGGCCGTGATAAGAAATCTCACGCGATCAAATTATCCTGGCTCGCAAGCAGGAACTCGGTGCGAAATGCAATGTCGTTCACTTTCCAAAGCCGGCCGAGGCCTTCGTAGCCGCAGGCGAGCATTCCTTCTTCGGGTCCAATAAACTCGATGCCGCGCGCTTTGAGTTTTTCCACGTTCTCGATTGTCGCAGGATGCTCCCACATTTTTCCATTCATGGCGGGTGCAATCAGAATCGGCGCGCGTGTGGCGAGTGCGATGGCCCCGAGCGGATGACTGGCCAACCCGTGCGCGAGTTCAGCGATGATGTTCGCGGTTGCTGGTGCGATCAGAACCAAATGGGCGCGATCGGCGAGCTCGATGTGGCCGGGTCGCCAATTTTCCTTTTCATCAAAGAAGCTCGTCGTCACCGGATTTTTAGAAAGCGTCTGCAGGGTAAGCGGCGAAATAAATTCGGTCGCGTCGTGCGTCATGACGACAAAGACTTCGTGTCCCTGTTTGACGAGCAGGCTGGCGAGCTCGGCGGACTTATAGGCGGCGATTGATCCGGTCACTCCGAGCACCACCGACTTGGTGCCAGGGCGAATGCGCACAACTTTTCGCGGGCTCGTTTTATCGGTTCTGCGTCTGGCGTTTTTTTCCATGCAAGATCGACAATTTACTTTTGAATAAGACGCCAGCTCAAATAACTCTCCGCGCTCATGATGTGCCGGAACTTCTGCAAATCTTCTTCGACCGACCGACTGATGATAGTGTAGCGATAATCCGGCCAGAATTCCATTTCACGCGCGGCGGTAGCGAGACGGGAGTCGATCTGTTGTGCCGTTTCCGTTGCGCGCTTCGTCAGCCGCCGCCGCAATTCTTCGAGATCCGGCGGCATAATGAAGACATCGGCGAGGGCTTGACGAATAATCCGATCATCGCACTTGCGAATGGCAGCTGCGCCTTGAGTGTCGATATCGATCAAAACGTCCACACCGTTCTTTAAGTTTGCAATCACCGGCTCGCGCAACGTTCCATAAAAATCTCCGTGCACCTGCGCGTATTCAAGAAAATCTCCGGCTTTTACTCGCGCGCGAAAATCGGCGTCGGAAAGAAATTGATAATCTTCGCCATCGATTTCGCCGGCGCGTGACGCTCGCGTGGTGCAGGAGACGGAATAAGCAAGCTCGGAAGTTTGACGAAGCGCTGCGACCAGCGTGGTCTTACCCGCGCCTGAAGGCGCAGAAATGACAAAGAGGATTCCGTAACGGCTGAACTGTTTACTCAAGGTTTTGGACTTGCTCGCGAATCTTTTCCAATTCCGCTTTGCAAGCGACCACGCGTTGTGAAATGGCAGCATCATTTGCTTTCGCGCCGAGCGTGTTAAGCTCCCGAAAGATTTCCTGGGTGATGAATTCAAGTGTGCGACCGACCGGCTCGTGCCTTCGCAGATGATGCGCGAACTGGGCGAGATGACTCTCCAGGCGCGTCAATTCTTCGGAGACATCGGCGCGGTCGGCGAAGAAGGAAATCTCTTTGAGCAGACGTTCGTCGTCATTGGCAATCGGCAGACCTGCCTTTTGAATGCGCTCGATGAGCGCCGCACGGTACCTTTTGACTACATCGGGATGGAGCGTGCCAATCTCCTTGAGTTTTTTTCGCATCGCTTTGAGCCGGTGAATTAAATCCTTGGCGAGATGTTTGCCTTCGCGCTCGCGCATTTTGATCAACTCCGCCAGCGCGCCACGCAGAGCGCGATCAATGGCGGGCCAGGCTTCCTCTGCGCTGATCATCGGTTCCGGAAGACGCATTACGCCCGGAGCTTGAAGGATTGCGCCGATTGTGATTTCCCCCGGAGCGTTCAATTCCTTTTGTAAAGCGCGCATTGCCTCGTGGTAGGAGCGGGCAAGTTCCGTATCAAGCGCAAGGTGGCGCGCGCCGTTTGGGCCGCTGTGAAAAGTTACGACCACATTCGTTCGGCCTCGCGAAATATTCTCATTGATCGTCTGGCGAATGCGCGGCTCGAGCTCGATCAGATCGCGCGGCAAATTGATCACGATGTCGCTCTGTTTTCGATTCACCGAATTAAGTTCGACGTTGAATTTTGTGCCACCGTGATCGATCTCGGCGCGGCCATAGCCAGTCATGCTTCTCATATTTCAACGTGCCTTATCATTGGATCCGCAGACAGAGCCGCGCGCTGGGCAGCAGTCGACCATGATTTGGAGAGGCTATGCATTCCACCGGAGCTCCGCAAAGAAATTTCTGTTCGTTGAAAAGTGACATGCCATCCGTTATGCACGCGCGGTGAATCACTGGGAGCAGCAGCTTGTCGCAACGATAATCTTCGCGATCACCTACATTCTCATTAGCGGCCGGCAGCTCAAAATCCTTCCGTTGAACCGTCCAGCCGCGGCGTTGCTCGGTGCTGTCTTGATGGTCGCAACCGGTGTGATAACGCCTGAGCGCGCATATCGCGCGGTCAACTACGACACGATCGTGTTGCTGCTGGCGATGATGCTTGTCTCAGCCTATCTATATCTCGCGCACTTTTTCGAATGGGCCGCGGATGTTGTATTGCAGTTCTCCCACACTCCGCAGCTGCTCTTGCTTTATCTGACGCTCGCGTCAGGAATTCTCTCGGCGTTGCTCGTCAATGACACGATCTGTTTGATGCTCACGCCGCTGGTGATCGCGGTGATCCGGCGCGGGAAACTTCCTCTGCTGCCGTACCTCGTCGCGCTCGCGACCAGCGCCAACATTGGCAGCGTCGCCACGCTCGTCGGCAATCCCCAAAACATGCTCATCGGGCATTTTTCGCATATTCCCTTTTCGCAATTCTCGCGAACGCTGGCGCCGGCGGCGATCATCGGACTGGCGATCAACTTCATGATTTTGCGTTTCGGCTTTCATGGCGCTTTGCGATCAGCAGTCATCGAACGAGAAGCTCACATCGTACCGAAACTCGACCGCGGCTTGTTCGCGATCGTTTGCACCGTATTTGTCGCGATCTTTGCCTGCTTTGTCACGGGTCTGGACCTGGCATGGACGGCGCTGTCGGGCGCCGTGCTGGTGATGGTGCTCGCGCGTCGGGATACGCACGAAGTGCTCAAGCTGGTCGATTGGCACTTGCTTGTATTTTTCGCCGCGCTCTTTGTTGTTGTCGATGGGCTGAGCGATACCGGATTGCCCGATGCGATTTATCGGCATCTGCGACCCGTCTTCGGATCAACCATAACAACGCAGACTTGGAATCTGACGTGGTTCTCGGTGGCTGGCTCGAATATTTTCTCGAACGTTCCATTTGTGCTCGTGGCGGGAAAGTGGATTGGGCGCTTTGCCGAGCCCGAGTTGATGTGGAAAGTGCTCGCGCTTGCCAGGACCTTTGCAGGCAACCTGACAATCGTCGGATCAGTGGCGAACACGATAGTGGTCGAATCCGCGCGCGAGCATATCGAAGTCAGTTTCTGGGATTACGCGCGGTTCGGCATCCCAATCACAATTCTTACGACGGCTGCCGGTGTGATCGTCCTGCTCGTCCTGCGGTGAGAAGATGTCGCGTGGCTCGCCGGTGCGGTGACGGCATGGGCAGATTCTCAAGCGCGGTAATTTCAAACCAAGTTTGGTTTGAAAATATCTTCCGAGGCGCGCGATGTCTGTATACGGCAAGTGTGATGCGGTGATGTGTAAAGGGAAAGATCGACATGTGAACAGCGGGTTTGGTTGTCGATCTTGGTTGCAGCGACGGCAAAATCCACATACCGCGCCAGCGACCGCGGGAGCGTTTGAGAAGGATTTTGTTTTGCCTGACGACAAAGGAGTGGTTTTCAGTGAGCTGTTTTGTGCGCGGACTAGTTTTCCTCACCGGAAGGATTTCCGGGTTTGTTGCGCGACAAAATTTTCTCACCGGACAAATTCGGCATCTCGGTTTGCGCGGAAGACAGATCAGAGCCCCAAGATCGACAAGAGCGGAGTTGAAACGCGCGGCGCCGCGTTCAGGCACAAGTTGCTTCGCGCGATTCCAAAGGAATTCGCGGCCAGCGGTTTTATCGATTGGAATTTGCAAATTGAAAATGCGCGCCAAAACACGCGCGGCGTTGGTTTCGACGATTGGGACCGATTGGTCGAATGCGAAAGCCGCGACCGCGTGGGCGGTATATTTTCCAATGCCAGGCAACTGCCGCATTTGCTCGATCGACTTTGGGAAACGGCAACCATGTCGGTCTACGATCGTTTTCGCCGTGGCGTGAAGATTGCGAGCCCGAGCGTAATAACCCAAGCCTTGCCAGGCATGGAGGACGTCGCTTTCCGAAGCGTGCGCCAGCGCTGAAAAATCAGGAAAGCGGCGGAACCACTCATTATAGTAAGGAAGCACCGTGGCTACCTGGGTTTGCTGGAGCATGAATTCGGAGACGAGGATGGCGTATGGGTCGCGCGTGTGGCGCCAGGGGAGATCCCGGCCGTGGCGGCGATACCAGTTCACCAGCGCCCGGCGAAAGTGATTCTTCTGAAACTGCACAAGGCGACGTTAAATGACGAATAGCGAATGACGAAAGAATGACGAAGGTCAAATGACAAAAAGGATGGCCGCGACGATTTATTCAGGCTTCGTCATTTAACATTCCTTTGGCATTCGTCATTCGTGCTTCGTCATTTGCATCGTGTTAATCTGTCGCGCGATGAATTCCTACACGCATGCGCTGACACCGGAACAAGCGAAAAAACTGAGCGCTTTGCTGGAGGAGCGCGGTTTCGAATTTTCCCCGAAGCAGTACACGCTTTTTTTTGCGCAGAAGAACAAGCTAAGCGTGGCGGTTTATGAAAAAGGGCCAAAGGTGCTTGTACAGGGCAAGGGGGTGGAAGAGTTCGTGAAGTTTGAGCTTGAACCAAAAATCCTCGGCGAAGCGAAGCTGGGCTACGAAGAAGTGCACTCGCCGGAAATGTTCGAGTCGCACTTTGGCGTAGATGAAAGCGGGAAAGGCGATTTTTTCGGGCCGCTGGTGATTGCCGGAGTGTATGTCGATCGCGGGATTGCGCGCAAACTTGTCGATGCCGGTGTGCAGGACAGCAAACGGATCGGATCGGATGCGCGTATTCGCGCGCTTAGCGAAACCATTCGGAAAACTGCCGGTGGTCTGGTGGAGACGGTGCTCGTTGGCCCCCAAAGGTATAACGAGCTTTACGAAAAGTTTGGTAACTTGAACAAGCTGCTGGGGTGGGGACACGCGCGGGTCATCGAGAATTTGCTGGGAAAAAAGCCGGATTGCCCGCGCGCGTTGTCGGATCAATTTGCCGATGCGCGCGTGGTCGAGCAATCGCTATTGCGGCACGGTCGGAAGATCGACATCCAGCAACGGACACGAGCCGAATCAGATATTGCAGTCGCAGCGGCCTCGATTCTGGCGCGTGAAGGGTTCATCAATTGGCTGGAGCGCCGGGGAAAAGAGCTCGGTGTGCGCCTGGAGCGCGGCGTGTCGGAGAACGTAAAAGAGACAGCAAAAAAGCTGGTGGAGATGAGCGGGCCGCAAGCGCTGCGTGAGGTGGCGAAAGTGCACTTCCGGACCGCGCACGAAATAGCGCCAAATGATTATGCGGCGCCGCCACCACGCGATGCTTGGCGGAAAAAGGCCTAGTATCCATTCGGCGCAGCATCCTCCGGCGCGTGTCACAGGATTTTGCCTTCGAGGCACAAGGCTACCATTGCGTTTGCTCCTCTTGTGGAGGACGTTAGCCGAGCAACAAATTTCTTTTTTTATCGTTAATTAGCCCACCGCTGCCCCCACGCGGAGCGATTACTAAGTATAGATATTATGGCAAAGCTAACCAAACGCGACATCGTTGTCGCCATCAGCAACCAAATCGGCATGGTCCAACACGAAGTTTTCGATGTCGTCCAGCGGACGCTTGATAAAATCACCGACAGTTTGGCCAACAACATTGCCGTTGAACTGCGCAACTTTGGTGTTTTTCAGCCGCGGCTGACAAAACCGCGCGTCGGACGGAACCCGAACCAGCCCGGGAGCAGTTTTGTGATTCCGCCGCGTGTGACTGTGAAATTCAAAGCCGGCAAGATAATGCGTCAGCGAGTCGAGAAGCTTTCGCGGGAATTGAAAGAAAAAGAAGCATCCGAGCGGCAGAAGAATACTGCGGCGACCGGTCACAACGGAGGATGATTCGACGCGGCCACCAAGTCGGCGAAACTCATGATTTGGTGACCGGCTCGTGGTCGAGCAGACTTTGGATCGCCTCTTGTAGCTGTTCAAAATTGATTGGTTTGGTGAGATGCTTGGCGAAATGAGTTCGTAGCCGTTGCGGCCGGGCAGTCCGATGTCGCTGATGAGCAGGTCGAAATCTTGGTTGTGCGCTTTTTGCACGGCCTGCTCCGCGGAATAAGCCACCGTAATTTCGTAGCCGCGCCGCTCGAGCATCATCTTCATCCCAGTGCAGGTGTCCTGATGATCGTCGACCACGAGAACGCGGCGCTGACTGGGTTTGGGAATTTCTTTTTTTCTGCTGACAGTCGGTGCCTCCTCAGCTCCATCACCGGCGACAGCGGGAGCGGCCACCGTCTTTAACCGGAGAGAAAAAGTGGAGCCGCGATCTTTTCCGGGACTCTCCACGTGGATTTTTCCGCCATGCGCATCGATCAACGCCTTCGAAATGGCAAGACCGAGGCCGAGACCTCCGAAACGGCGAGTAATTGAGATCTGTCCCTGCTCGAAAGCATTGAAGATTTTGCCGACCTTTTCCGGCTCGATCCCGATACCCGTGTCGGTGATTCGGATTTCAATCTCCTCCGGCGCCGGATTAACGGTTTCGATAATTATACGCCCGTTCTCCGGAGTGAACTTCACGCTATTCTTGATTAAGTTCCAAAACACCTGTTGCAAACGCGCGGGATCACCTTCCACATGCGTATAAGCAGCGCGGAGTCGAAATTCCACTTGAAGATTTTTGGCAGCAATGTCTTCGCGGCAAATTTCGTAGGCGCGATGCAGTATTTGATGGACACAAATAATTTCAAAACTTAACTGCAATTTGCCTTTTGCGATTCGCGTAACATCGAGCAAATCGTCGATCAATCGCGCTTCCAACTCAACATTGCGCCGGATGACTTCGAGCGCCTCTCGAACCGAAGGCGAATCTGGCACGCTTGCTTCCAATTCGCCCACCATCGCTATCACAGGCGAGAGTGGATTGCGCAATTCGTGAGAGAGCAGCGCGAGGAACTGATCTTTTGCCGCATTCGCGCCAATAAGTTCCTGGCGCAGCGTGACGTCGCGCGTCTTATCTTCGACCAGATAAAGGACACCCTGAACCGTTTGATGCGGACCTTGCAGCCGGAGCAGGTGAACATTTACAAAGTGTGTCATCCCGGCTTTGTCTTTTAGAGCCGCCTCGATCAGTTGAAATGGGGTGCCAAACGAAAGCACTTTTTCGATCGCTTCCGGCGGAGCAATCTTGACATTGTCGTAACTGGCTTCGCTAATGTCGCAACCGGCGGGCACTTCACCAAAGCGCTGCGCCATTTTCATGAACGCCTCATTCGCCTGGAGGAAACGCCGGGAGGTCGGATCGACAAAAGCGATGCCGCTGGGCATGTTTGCCAGGATTTTTTCGTTGAACATCACTTCGCGCTCGATGCGCCGGGTGGCTTCGGCTTCGCGTTGATAAAACCTGCTGCCGAGCCATGCGAAAATCCCGGTAAGTACGATCAACCAAGCCGCGAGGACAGTCATCCGTCCGAGAAGGTCATGAACGGGTTTGTACGCTACTGTTTTTGGCTGCTCCACCACCGCCACCCAGCCTGTCGATTCGATCGGACTGAAAGAATAGAGATTGCCGCGTCGCTCAAAATGCCCGCTCTTGTTCTCGCGGATCTCCTTGATCAGAACTCCGCGCTCCGGCGAAACAGCGCCGGGATTCTGCTTGAAATCACTCGCAAACAGGGCGGTGCCATTTTGATCGAGCACTTCAAAAAGGAACCGGTCGCTAAACTCAATCGTGGACAAACGGCGCCCGATTCTTTCCGCTAAAACTGCGACCCCGACGTAACCGAGGATCGTCCGATCTGGCGCTCGCACGGCGCCAATTATATCAGTCGCCATCCGCTTGTCGGGCAGGCGGGGATGAACCGGTGAGATAAACGCTTCGTTTAAAGCTTTTGCTTGTTCCCGCCAAAGGTATCGGCCATCAGCAGCCGTGACAAACATCCCGTCAATCCGCGGATGCGAATAAAACCCTGCATTGAGCCATTGTTGGGCAAGCCCCTGCGAATTCGGCGCGCTGAAGATTTTAGCGACCTCTGGCAGCGTCTGATAGTAGTCAACGATATCGTGGGTCCGGCTGAGATCATCGCCGACAATATGCCCAACCAATTGAACGAAGGTCTGCCGATCGCGCAGGATTCTTGATTCCAGCGTGTCGCGAAGGATCGTGTAGGAAACAATGAGCGTTAAGATGGAGGGGATCCATCCCGCCAAAAGGATCGGAAAGACGATCTTAAAGCGTTGGAAGCGATTCGCTTTCTGTTTCCCTCGAAATTGCATCGCGTTGAGTGCGAAAAATCGGCCTATCACCAATTAACCTGGTTGCCGCCTCAGGCAAGGCGAATGTCCACCGCAGTTTCGCTTAGGCGATTTGACGAATCGCGGCGTTTACCTCGCGCGCTTGCTCGTGAATCGATTTCACGTCTGCTCGTTTCAAGCCATCCGCTCTTGCTTTGTTTAAAGAAACGCGAATGGCGTTTACCCCCGCGCGAATCTTTTCAAACAGCGGAGTGTGCGTCACCGTCGGCGGCAATGTCCTCAATTCGCCCGTGAAGTAATCGACCAAATCCTCTTGTGCCGGGATCTTTGCTCGTTGCGCTGAAAAATCCAATTCGATTGCTCCCGCGCTGATCTCCAGTCCTCGCAGCCAGCCGCCGAGGCTGATCAAATGCGCCATTTTTTGGTCGCGTAGCTCGATCATCGCCTGCTCAACATCAGCCTGCGTCGCGATCAGTTCTTTGCGTACCGCCTGCCAAGCGCCACGGCGGCCCAATTCGGTGAGGCTCGCGCTATGGCGAATGACCCGATCTGCCACGCCGAGGCCACGAGCCTCTCTCATTAAGACACGCTCCAGATTATCGATTATACTTTTCCTTTCGGCTTCGACGACCAGGAATCCATCGGCGATCAGTCCGCCAAAAATCAGACCTTTTTGCTCGCGGCCCGGAGGACTCACTTTGGGAAACTCTCGCTGCAATTGCTCGAAAGGCAGTGGTCTCAGATCATCGAGCTGCTGGAAAATGCGTGCAATCGACGGTGCGGTATAAGGATTGACGCCCAATTCCTCGCGTTCGTATCCCTGCTCGGTGAGCGGTTCCTCTTGCGCGATCATGGGTGTTCTCAACCCCATCGCCCCTACGATCGACAGAATGGACAATGAGCATTTTGATACCGGTAAAGAAACCGTGGCTCTGATTTTGCGGTACTGCCATTGTCATTTTCAGAGGCAAATGTTCAATTTTTGAATTGACGCCCACCCCGGAAACGCCATGATGTCGCGCCTGCTGCCTTAACCAACGGCAGTTGCTGAAAATCACATGCAAGGAAGCCTCGGTCACCTTATTTGGACGGTCTGCTATCTGAGCGTGCTCATCGGTCTTTCGGCCTACGGCGTCCACCGTTATTTTATCATCTACCTGTTTCTCAAAAACAGGAAGCGCGAGCCGGTCCCGGAGCGGTATTTTGAAGAACTGCCAAAGGTGACGGTGCAGTTGCCGATCTTCAACGAAATTTATGTGGTCGAGCGCCTGCTTCGGTCGGTCAGCGAACTGGATTATCCGCGGGAGCTTCTCCAGATCCAGGTACTCGATGATTCAACCGACGATACAGGTGAGATTATCTCATCGTGCGCGGAGGAATTGCGCTCTCGCGGCTTTAATGTCCAGTGCATTCATCGCGTCGATCGCACTGGTTTTAAAGCCGGGGCGCTGGCTGTGGGACTCGAGGCTGCGGAAGGGGAGTTTGTTTGTATCCTCGATGCCGATTTTGTTGCGCAGCCGGATTTACTAAAACGCACGATCCATTTTTTTACCGATCCGAAGATAGGAATGATCCAGACCAGATGGGGGCATTTGAATCGCGGTTATTCGCTTCTCACGCGCATGCAAGCAATTTTTCTCGATGGGCATCTTTTGCTCGAGCAAACCGCGCGCAGCCGGAGTGGCCGCTTTTTCAATTTCAATGGAACCGCCGGCCTCTGGCGGCGCACATGTATTGAAGAAGGCGGAGGCTGGCAGCATGATACCCTCACTGAAGATCTCGATCTTAGCTATCGGGCTCAGCTGGGAGGGTGGAAATTTATTTTTTTGTCCGATGTTGTGACTCCCGCTGAACTTCCAGTGGACATGAACGGATTCAAGTCTCAGCAACATCGCTGGACAAAGGGATCCATCCAAACCTGCAAAAAATTATTGCCCACCATTTGGCGGAGCCGGCTGCCATTTCCGATCAAACTTGAGGCTACATGTCATTTGATGTCGAACTTCGCCTACTTGTTGTTGGCGTTTTTGTGCATTCTTCTGCATCCCTCTACCGGGGCTCCCCACGGCGGCTGGCTGCGGACGCTGTTAATCGATGTCCCGATCTTTATCGCGGCATCGGGATCGGTCGCCGTCTTTTATTTTTGCGCTCAACGCGAGCTGCATCCACGCACATGGATGAAAGAGATCCTTTTTCTGCCATGTTTGCTCGCGCTCGGCGTCGGTCTTTCGCTCAACAACGCGCGCGCCGTGCTGGAAGCGCTCTTCAATCACAAATCCGATTTCACGCGTACGCCCAAGTACGGCATCGAACGCAAATCACAACCGTGGCGAAGCTGCAAATACAGACCGCTCAAATCGGCGCTCCCGCTGGCGGAGTTGGCTTTCGCGATTTATTTCACCTACTTCCTTTGGTTCGCGATTGTTCATGGACAGTTCATTTCGATACCCTTCCTGCTCATGTTTCAGACCGGTTTTCTTTATGTCTGTCTCTCTTCCCTGGCAACCCGCTGGACAAAGATCGGTTTTGGAAGCTCGCGGGCGGCCACCGTAATTTCCGCGTGACAAAATTCAAATTGTCGAGTAACAAGGTGCCCATGCTTCGTCCATTGGCTGTAATTTTCGGCCTGATTTCGGCTGCTCCTGCGCTTTTCGCTGCGCAAGCCGACCCTTCAACGCGCCTTGTTATCAGCGTCCACGATCAGAAGCTGATGCTTCTGCAAAATGGCGGCAAGGTCGCAACTTATCCTGTTTCCACCTCGATGTTCGGGCTGGGCGATTATTGGGGACGAATGACTACTCCTCTCGGCTATTTTGCCGTTGCGCAAAAAATTGGCGACCACGCACCGATCGGCGCCGTGTTTCACAGCCGCCGGTTCACCGGTGAAATCCTCACGCCAGACGCACCGGGTCGCGATCCCGTGATTACGCGCATTATTTGGCTGCGTGGACTTGAAGCGCAAAACGCCCACGCCTTTCAGCGCTGTATTTACATCCACGGTACGCCGCAGGAGAAGACAATCGGCCGGCCCGCCAGCTACGGTTGCATCCGGATGAAATCGAGCGACATCACCACTCTTTATACCCAGCTTTCGCTCGGGGCTATCGTGCAAATTGTTCCGGATCGTTTGCCCAAAGCGCCAAAGGCGACACCGTTGCCACCGAGTAATACGCTAGTCGCGGAGCTGGAAAAAACGACAGTCCAGGATCCGCTTGGCACCAAATCGGATTCCGCTTCGCTCACGGTCGAGCAGATGCGAATGGCTGGAGTGCTCGCTGCAGAGCGACAAAAGCGCCAGGCTCGCCCACCGGATAAAGCAACGCCGGCGCTGAACAATGGCTCGACGATTGTGCAAAACAAGAATCCGCGCGCATAGAGTCGAGTCGCGCACTCATTGTCGATTTTCGCATCCGAATGTGACGCCGCACGGTCACTCTTGACAATCGCGATTGCGCCCGCGAGCCTCCACGTCCACAATTTTCCGGTTAAGCAATGGCTAATACAAAATCAGCAGCCAAGCGCGCACGCCAGACTTTGAAGCGATCGCTCCGCAATCGCAGTGTTGTGACACGTCTGCGCACGATGCAAAAGCAGGCGCGTTCCTCGGAAGTGCCCAGCTTGAATGGAACACGTGGCGTCATTTCGGCAATCGATAAGGCTGCAAAACGCGGCATCATTCATCGAAATGCCGCTAATCGCCGCAAAGCGCGACTGAACAAAGCGCTCGCGGCCGCATCTACGAAGTAGTTTTAGAGTCGATTGTTGATCTCGCAGCGTGGCCCGTCCCCGTTCGGAGCAAATCGCCTTTGCATCTGTCGCGAGACGGCTAGATTCTTCCGAATGATTCCAGCTCTTCTTCTCGTCTTGTCGGCTGTCGCTTATCGGGTGACGACCGGTCTGTTGATTCACTCCGGCGCCAGCTGGCTTTCTAATTTCGCGCCGCTCGCGGCCATTGCCCTCTGCAGCGCGGCGTACTTCCCCAAGAAATACAAATTCACCGTGCCGCTTCTGACACTTTTTATTTCTGACGCGGTTCTTAATTTTCGCTACGGCGCGGCATTGCTGGATCCGCAAATTCTCTGCCGATATGCAGCGCTTGCTTTGGTCGGATGGGTCGGACTTCTCTTGCAGAATCGCGCGTCGCTGAAAACGCTTCTGCCCGCTTCAATTGTTGGGTCGACGATTTTTTACGGAATCACGAACGCGTTTTCGTGGTTGAGCGATCCAGGGTACGCGAAAAATTTCGGAGGACTCATTCAGGCGCTCACGATTGGATTGCCTCACTACAGCGCGACCCCCAGTTGGATGTTTTTCCGCAACTCACTCCTGAGCGATCTCGTTTTTACTTTATTCTTTATCCTTTGCATGAACCTCGGCCGAAGCACTGAGCCG
>WNFR01006680.1_pt1 | contig 17460 bp, 10 predicted proteins | sample 5400221 | NCBI WGS metagenome assembly WNFR01 (sample SAMN13153357, study PRJNA577476) | soil metagenome | isolation source: 40 cm soil under Madrone tree | place: USA:California | collected 2016-06-14
GTCGCCAGTTGCCGCGGCTCGGTGAAGTCCGCGTAGTAGCCGCCGCGCTCGCCGGTCAGCCGCACGTGCACGGCGTGGTGGAAGTCGTCCGACCACACGGCGTCCAGCCCGATGCCGCCCTCGGCGGCCGGCAACATGAGGCGCCGGTCGTTGTCGTGCGACTCGGCCATGATGTGCACGGGCCGGCCCAGTGCCCGCGCCTCCTCACGCACCGCCGTCGAGATCTCGGTAAGGATGTGGGTCGGGCTGGCGTCGAAGATCGCGTGGATGGCGTCGAGCCGGAGCCCGTCAACGTGGCACTCGCGCACCCAGGCGCGCGCGTTCTCGACGAAGTGGCGCCGCACGCCCTCGGCCTCTGGGCCGTCGAAGTTGACCGCGCCGCCCCACGGTGTGCGGTAGCGGTCGGTGAAGTACGGCCCGAACTCGCCGAGGTAGTTTCCCTCGGGGCCGAGATGGTTGTAGACGACGTCGAGGAGCACCGACACCCCGTGGGCGTGGCAGGCGTCGACGAGGCGCCGCAGGCCGCGCGGGCCGCCGTACGTCGACTGGGCCGCGAACAGGTGCACGCCGTCGTAGCCCCAGTTGCGCGAGCCCGGAAACTCCGCCACCGGCATCAGCTCCACGGCGGTGACGCCCAGCTCCACGAGGTTCGGCAGGTGCGGAACGATGGCCTCGAACGTGCCTGCGGCGGTGAAGGTGCCCACGTGTAATTCGTAGATGACCAGGTCGGCCAGGGCGTGACCGGTAAACGCCTGGTCCGTCCATGGGAACGAGGCGGGATTGACCACCATCGAGGGGCCGTGCACGCCCTCCGGCTGGAAGCGCGACGCGGGATCGGGCCGGTAGCGCTCGCCATCCAGGCGGTACTGGTAGCGCGTGCCGGCGGGCAGGCCTGCCACCACGCCCTCGAAGAGCCCGTCGTCCTGGCGGGTCATCGCGAGCGGGCGGCGCCCCTCGACGACGACGTCGAGCGTCCGACATCGCGGCGCCCACGCCCGGAACACGACACCGTCGTCGCGCACGGTCGCGCCCAGATGAAGGCTTGCGCCCAACGACTTCATACGGTCCAATTATCCGTGACCGAGGTTCGGCCCGGCCTCTGGCTGAAAGGTGCTCGCTGACATGGGTTATCCGTTCGCGCTCGTCCTACACACTCATCTTCCGATGGTGGTCAACCACGGTCGCTGGCCGCACGGCAGCGACTGGCTCAGCGAGGCCACCTTCGAGTGCTATCTCCCCTTGCTGGAGGTGGCCCACCGACTCGTCGGCGACGGCATCTCGCCGAAGTGGACGCTGAACCTCTCCCCCGTGCTCACCGAGCAGCTGGCCTCGCCGGAGTTCCAGAAAGAGCTCGCGTTCTACTACGAGAACGTGCGGCGCGCGTGCGCCGAGGGGCGCCAGCAGTTCAAGAAGGCCGGCGCGTCGGAGTACCTCGGGCTCTGCGACTTCTGGGACGAGCACTACGAGCGGATGTGGGAGCTGCACCGCCGCATCGGTGGCGACATCCCGGGCACCTTCGCCGAGCTGCAGCGCGGCGGCCACGTCGAGATCATCACCTGCGCCGCCACCCACGGCTATCTCCCCCTGCTCTCGCGCGACGAGTCCATCCACATGCAGCTGCGCACGGCCGTCGAGACGCACAAGCGCCACTTCGGCGTCGCGCCACGCGGGATCTGGCTGCCCGAGTGCGCGTACCGCCCGCGCTACGAGTGGACGCCGCCGACGGGCCGCGAGCGCGGCACCCACCGGCGGATGCGCGCGGGCATCGAGGAATTGCTGGCCGCGCACGGCCTCGAATACTTCGTGGCGGACTCCCACCTGGTGGCCGCCGGCGAGCCCGTCTTTCTCTATCGCGACTACATTCCGATGCGCAAGGAGACGGTCGAGCCCTCGCCCGCGATCCCCGTCAACGAGGCGCGCTCGCCGTACGCGCCCTACCGCGTCGCCTCGCGCGGCGGCAACGGCTCGGCGATCGCCTTCATCCGCGATCCCAAGACGACGCTGCAGGTGTGGAGCCGCGACCACGGCTATCCCGGCGAGTATGCCTACCTCGAGTTTCACAAGAAGCACTTCCCCGGCGGGCTGCGCTTCTGGCGGATCACCGACCACAAGGGTGACCTCGGTACCAAGATCCCCTACGACCCCAAGCTCGCCGGCGAGAAGGCGGGGCTGCAGGCCACCCACTTCGTCGGCCTCGTGCGCGAGACGGCCGAGGCCGCGACGAAGGCCGACGGGCGGCCCGCCTTGATCTGCTCGCCGTACGACTCCGAGCTCTTCGGCCACTGGTGGTTCGAGGGCCCGACGTGGCTCGAGCACGTCGCGCGCGACATGGCGCGCGCGAGCGTGACCCCGGTGACGCTCGGCGAGGCCCTGAGCGCGGTGCCGCCGCGCGCGACGCTGTCGCTGCCGGAGGGCTCGTGGGGCGAGGGCGGCGACCACCGCGTGTGGCTGAACCGCGACACGGAGTGGACGTGGGACCGCGTGTACAGCGCGGAGGCGGAGTGGGTCGAGCACCTGAAGGCCAGCACCGACGGCAACCCCGACCTCGCGCGCGTGCTGGCGCAGGCGACGCGCGAGCTGTTGCTCCTGCAGGCCTCGGACTGGCAGTTCCTCATCACCACCGGCGCCGCCCGCGACTACGCCGAGCGGCGCGTGGCCGAGCATTACGCGAACTTCAAGCGCCTGTCCGAGATCGCCGCCTCGCTGCGCGGCGGCGAGCCGCTGTCCGTCGACGCCGCCAACACGCTGCGGCGCCTGGAGCGCGAAGACTTCGTCTTCCCCGATTTGGACCCGGCATGGGCCCAACCGCCGGCCCAGGCCTGATGACCGCCGCCCGCAGCCACCTTGCAGGACGCTCGTGAAACGTCGCGCGCGCGTCCTCGCGATGATCATGGCGGGCGGCAAGGGCGAGCGCCTCCACCCGCTGACGCGGGACCGCTCCAAGCCGGCGGTGCCGTTCGCGGGCCGCTACCGGATCGTGGACTTCGTTCTCTCGAACTTCGTGAACTCCGACATGCTCTCGCTCTACGTGCTCGTGCAGTACAAGTCGCAGTCGCTGATCGAGCACGTGCGGCTCGCGTGGCGCACCACCGGCATCGTCCCGGACTACTTCGTCACGGTGGTGCCGCCCCAGATGCGCTTCGGGCCGGCGTGGTACCGCGGCACCGCCGATGCGGTGCTCCAGAACCTCAACCTGATCGACGACTTCAACCCGGACGTCGTGGCGATCTTCGGCGCCGACCACATCTATCGCATGGACGTGAACGAGATGCTCGCCTTCCACGACGAGACGGGCGCCGACGTCACGGTGGCGGCGCGCTCGGTGCCGCGCGCGGAGGCCTCGAGCTTCGGCGTGCTGTCCGTGGATCGCCAGGGGCGCGTGGTGGAATTCGTCGAGAAGCCGAAGCAGCCGCCCGTGATGCCCGGCGATCCCGAGCGCGCGCTGGTGTCCATGGGCAACTATCTCTTTCGCCGGCAGGCGCTCGTCGACGCCCTGCTCGTGGACGCGCGGCGCTCCACCGACCATGACTTCGGCCGCTCGATCATCCCCGAGCTGGTCCCCGGCGGTCGCGTGTACGGCTACGACTTCCAGGGCAACGAGGTCCCCGGCGTGAAGCCGTACGAGGAGCAGGGCTACTGGCGCGACGTGGGCAGCCTGCCGTCGTACTGGGAGGCCCACATGGACCTGCTCGGCGAGTCGCCGCGCTTCGACCTCGACAACCGGTACTGGCCGGTGCGCACGGGCCCGCATCCGGGACCACCCGCGCGCTTCATCGGCAGCGACGTGGACAACGCCCACGTCGGCGAGGCGTCGCTGGTCAAGCGCGCGACCATCCGCAATTCGATCCTCGGCCGCTCCGTGTGGGTCAACGAGGGCGCCGTCATCGAGGACTCGATCGTCATGGATCACACCACGGTGGGCAAGGGCGCGCGGCTGCGGCGCGTCATCGTCGACCGGTTCAACATCATTCCCGCGGACAGCGAGATCGGCGTGGACCCGGCCATGGACCGCCGACGGCACTTCGTCGATCCCTCCGGGCTCGTCGTCGTTCCCCGCGGGGGCCGGCGGGAGTTCCTGTCGGGCCTCGAGGAGTTCTAGGCCGGAGGGAGACGCCGTGTCGTCGGGCCGCCTCGTCGCCATCCACGGGCACTTCTACCAACCGCCCCGCGAGAATCCCTGGCTCGAGACCGTCGAGGTCCAGGACGCGGCGGCGCCGTTCCACGACTGGAACGAGCGCATCACGGCGGAATGCTACGCCCCCAACACGGCCGCGCGCCGCGTGGACGACGCCAACCGCATCCTCGACGTGGTCAACAACTTCGAGAAGATCTCGTTCAACATCGGGCCCACGCTCTTCGCGTGGCTCGAGCGCGAGGCGCCCGAGGTCTATCGCAAGATCCTCGCGGCCGATCGGGCCAGCGTCGGCGCGCGCGACGGTCACGGCAACGCGATCGCGCAGGTCTACAACCACATGATCCTGCCGCTCGCCAGCCGGCGCGACAAGGTCACGCAGGTGGCGTGGGGCCTCGCCGACTTCCGGACGCGCTTCGGCCGTGAGCCGGAGGGCCTGTGGCTGCCGGAGACGGCCGTGGACACCGAGACGCTCGAGGTGCTCGCCGAGGCCGGGGTGAAGTTCACCATCCTCGCGCCCGACCAGGCGACGCGCGTGCGGCCCCGCGGCGCCGAGCGCTGGGAGACGGCGCCGCCGGGCGGCGTGGACCCGAGCCGCCCCTACCTCTGGCGCGGGCCCGGCGGCCATGAGCTCACGCTGTTCTTCTACGACGGGCCCGTCTCGCGCGCGGTCGCCTTCGAGAACCTGCTCGAGGACGGCCACCGGCTGGCCACGCGGCTGCGCGGCGTGTTTTCCGATGGCCGCGAGGGTGCCCAGCTGGTGCACTGCGCGACCGACGGCGAGTCCTACGGCCACCACCGGCGCTTCGGCGAGATGGCGCTGGCGTCGGCGGTGCAGCAGCTCGAGACCGGCGGGGACGTGACGCTGACCAACTACGGCGCCTTCCTGGCCGCCCATCCGCCCACGCACGAGGCGGAGATCCACGAGCGCACCTCGTGGTCCTGCGTCCACGGTGTGGAGCGCTGGCGCAGCGACTGCGGCTGCCGCGTCCGCGGCGAGACGCACCAGCGCTGGCGCGGCCCGCTGCGTGAGAGCCTGGACTGGCTGCGCGACGAGATCGACGCGTTCTACGAGGCGCGCGCGGCCATCTGGCTCAAGGATCCGTGGGAGGCGCGCGACGACTACGTCGGCGTCATCCTCGACCGCAGCCCGGAACGACTCGAGGCCTTCTTCGGCCGCCACCAGCGGCTGTCCCTGGATCCGACCGCGCGGCTGGAAGTGCGCCGGCTTCTCGAGCTGGAGCGCAACCGGCTGCTCATGTACACCTCGTGCGGCTGGTTCTTCGACGAGCTGTCGGCCATCGAGCCGGTGCAGATCCTCCGGTATGCGGCGATGGCGCTGCAGTACCTCGCCGACCTCGGCGGCCCGCGCCTGGAGGACGAGTTCGTGCGCCGGCTGGCCACGGCGCCGACCAACGTGCCCGCCTACCCCGACGGCGGCGTCGTCTGGAAGCGTCTCATCCGTCCCGCCGTGGTGGACCTGCGCCGCGTGATCGCACACTACGCGATCGCCGGGCTCGTCGAGGAGCGACCCGACGACGCCGCTGTCTACGCCTACCGCGTGCAGCGCGTGGACGAGGCCCGCGAGGCCTACGGCGGCACCGCGCTGCGCATCGGACACGTCCGGGTGTCGTCGACCGTCACCGGCGAGGTGCGGGACGCGACGTTCGCGGTGCTCCACTTCGGGGGCCACGATTTCTCGTGCGGCGTGCGGGCCTGGGAGGCGCCGCGCGCGTACGAGGCGATGAAGGCGGACCTGCTGCGTCGCTACGCGCGCTACACGCTGGCCGACATGGTGCGCGGCATGGACGAGTGGTTCCCCGGCGACCGATTCCCGAGGCGCTGGCGCTGGTGGCGCGTTACGTGCTGAGCCAGCAGCTGCTCGCCGAGCCGGCGCGCCTCGAGGAGGCCGGCGAGGCCGGGCCGCTGCCCGATCGGCTCTTCGAGCTGGCCGGCGAGGCGACCGCGCTGGGCCTCACGCTCGACCTCGCCGAAAGCAAGCCGGCGGCCACGCGGATGGTCGCGCGCGCGCTCGATGCCGTCGCCGCGTCGCCGACGGATGCGCGCGTGGCGGCGGCGCTCGCACTGATCGAGGGCGCCCACCGGCTCGGGCTGCGTTACGGGCGCTGGGCGGCGCAGAACCGGTTCTTCGAGATCTGGACGCGGCACGGCGAGGCCCGCGCGCGGCTGGCGCCGCTCGGCGCCGTCCTCGGCTTCCGGGTCGACGCGGCAGGGACGGCGTGATTCGCGTCCCGCGCGCGACCTACCGCCTGCAGCTCGGCCCCGGCCTGACCTTCGACGACGCGGCGGCGCTCGTCGAATATCTCGACGCGCTCGGCATCAGCGACGCCTACACCTCGCCGTTCCTCGAGACGGCCACCAAGGGCTCGCACGGCTACGACGTCGCCGACCACGACCGCCTGCGCGACGAGCTGGGTGGGGAGCCCGCCTTCCAGCGGTTCGCGGCCGCGCTGCGCGCGCGCGACATGGGCCTGCTCGTCGACGTCGTCCCCAACCACATGGGCATCGCGCAGAACCGCAACGCGTGGTGGCTGGACGTGCTCGAAAACGGCCCCGCCTCGCCCCACGCCTCGACCTTCGACATCGACTGGCGGCCCGTGAAGACCGAGCTCACCGACAAGGTCCTGCTGCCCGTGCTCGGCGACCAGTACGGCGCCGTGCTCGACCGCGGCGAGCTGAAGCTGGGCCTCGAGGACGGGCGCTTCCTCGTCCGCTACTTCGACACCGTGCTGCCGATCTCGCCGCGCGCGTGGTCCCGGATCCTGGGCCACCGCATCGACGGCCTCGCCGCCTCGCTGGGCGCCGAGCACGCCGACGTCGTCGCGCTGAAGTCGCTCATCACGTGGTTCGCGACGCTGCCGTCGCACACGGACAAGGATCCCGAGCGGGTGGCCGGGCGGCGGCGCGAAAAGGAGGTCGGCCGTGAGAAGCTGATCGCGCTGCTGGCGGCGTCGCCCGCGGTGCGCGCCTTCATCGAGGACAACATCCGGTTCTTCAACGGCAAGCCCGGCGACGCCCAGAGCATGGAGCCGCTGGACGCGCTGCTCTCCGACCAGGCGTACCGCGCCGCCTACTGGCGCGTCGCCGGCGAGGAGATCAACTACCGGCGCTTCTTCGACATCAACGAGCTGGCCGCCATCCGGATGGAGGAGCCGGAGGTGTTCGAGGCGACCCACCGCCTGCTCTTCCGCCTCGTGCGCGAGGGAGCGGTGACCGGGCTGCGCATCGATCACCCCGACGGGCTCTACGACCCCGCCGACTATTTCCGGCGGCTCCAGGCGGGCCCGGGCGGCGAGATCTACGTCGTGGCCGAGAAGATCCTGGCGCCGGGCGAGCAGCCGCCGGAGTCGTGGGCCACCGCCGGCACCACCGGCTACGAGTTCCTGAACCTCCTGAACGGCATCTTCGTCGACCGCGCGCAGGCGCGCGCCATGGAGCAGAACTACGCGCGCCTCATCCGCCACCGCCCCGGCTTCACCGAGATCGTGCACGACTGCAAGCGGCTCATCATGGAGACCTCGATGGCCGCCGAGCTCAACACGCTCGCGCATCGCCTGAACACGATCTCCGAGAAGCACCGCGCCTCGCGCGACTTCACGCTGGGCGCCCTCACCCGCGCGCTCCGCGAGGTCATCGCGGCCTTCCCCGTGTATCGCACGTACGTGACTTCCGAGGGCATCACGGACCGGGACCGTGAGTACGTGCGCCGGGCGATCGCCACCGCGCGGCGCCAGGTGGCCTCGGCCGACGCCTCCATCTACGACTGGCTGGAGCGGGTGCTCACGCTCGACGCCCCCGAGCGCACGAGCGAGGCCGAGCGCCGCGAGCGGCTCGATTTCGTGATGCGCTTTCAGCAGATCACGGGGCCGGTGACCGCCAAGGGCTTCGAGGACACGGCCCTCTACCGCTTCAACCGCCTCGTCTCGCTCAACGACGTCGGCGGCGACCCGAGCCGGTTCGGCGTGACGCTGGCCGAGTTCCACGCCGAGAACGCCGCCCGCGGGCGCCGCTCACCCCACGCCCTGTCCGCCACCGCCACCCACGACACCAAGCGCGGCGAGGACATGCGCGCGCGCATCAACGTGCTGTCCGAGATCCCCGAGGAGTGGCGCCGCCACGTCGCCCTCTGGCAGCGGCTCAACCGCCGCCAGCGCGCGATGGTGGACGGCCGCGCCGTGCCGGGCGCCAACACCGAGTACCTGATCTACCAGACGCTGGTGGGCGCGTGGCCGGTCGACCTCGCCCGGCTCCGCGAATATCTCTTGAAGGTGGTCCACGAGGCCAAGACGCACACCTCGTGGATCAATCCCGACGACCGCTATGACGGGGCCATCGTCGCCTTCGCGGAGGCGCTGCTCGATCCCACGCGCTCGCACGCCTTCCTCGACGACTTCACCGCGTTCCAGGCGCGCGTCGCCCACTTCGGCGCGCTCAACTCGCTGGCCCAGACGCTGATCAAGATCACGGCGCCCGGTGTCCCCGACTTCTACCAGGGCACCGAGCTGTGGGACCTGAGCCTGGTCGACCCCGACAACCGCCGGCCGGTGGACTTCACGCTGCGCCGCCGCCTGCTCGGCGATCTCGACCGCGCGCTCGCCGCCACCGCCGACCGCCCGGGCTTCGCCGCCGGTCTCGTCGAGGCCAAGGCCGACGGGCGGGTGAAGCTCTTCCTCGTCCGCGAGGCGCTGGCGTTCCGGCGCGCGCGGGCGGCCCTCTTCGCCGACGGCGGGTACCGGCCGCTGGAGACGCGCGGCACGTTCGCGGAGCACCTCTGCGCCTTTGCGCGCGTCGGCGAGGGCGGCGCGGCGCTCACGGTGGTGCCGCGACTGCTCGCGCGCCGGGGCGTCGAGACACTGCCGCTCGGCCGCGAGTCCTGGCAGGACACGGCCCTCGTGGTGCCGGCCGATCTCGGCGCACGCTTCGTCAACGTGCTCACCGGCGAGCGGCTCGAGGTGCGCGACGATGCCCTGCCGCTCGGCGACGTGCTCGCCCACTTCCCGGTGGCCCTGCTCGGCTCGGAGACCTAGATGACCCTCACCGCGTCGCAGCCCTTCATCTTCACCGGCTGCGTGGAGGTTCGCCAGGCACTGGACCATCGCGCCACCGACGAGCGCGAGCTGCTCGAGCGGCTGGAGGAGGTGCCGGCGGGCTCCGTCTTCTATCACACGCACGGCTACTTCCTGCGCCAGCGCACGATCACCACCGTGTACGGCAACGACTTCGCGTCGTGGGTGGCCACTCAGGTGCGCGATCAGGTGCTGGCCGAGCGGCTCGCCGTCGTCAACCCGTTCGAGTTCGCGAGCGTCGAGCACCTGCGCGAGGAGCTCGCCTCGATCATCCACGACCACCTGCTGCGCCTGTCCGCGGTGCCGCGCGTCGAGTTCGGCGAGCCCTTCTACTTCCAGCAGTCGCACATCGTCGAGGTCTCGCTGGGCGCGGGCGCCAACACGCTCGCGGAGTTCCGGGTGGGCCTGGCCAGCGTGGATGCCAGCGCGATCTACTTCCACATGGTGGAGGCGCGCGCGCGCCTCGGCCGCCGCGCCGGCGACTTCGCGGAGTGGATCCGCACCTCGCTCGGCATGCCGGAGCTGGCCGACCGCATCGAGCGGATCGACACCTACATGACGAGCCTCGAGCGCGTCCGCGCGCGCGTGCTGGGGCTGGTCGACGCCGCGCTGGACGGGAGCGCGCGGTGATCCGCATCGAGGACTACCGCCGCGTGGCGCCGCCGGGCGTGGTGGACATCATCCTCACCCTCGCCGAGCGGGTGCGCGGGCGGCGCTTCCTGCACCTCTCCGGCGGGCGGTTCGGCTCCGGCCCCGCCGAGATCCTCCAGACCCTGGTGCCGATGATGTCCGACCTCGGTATCGACGCCGCGTGGGAGATCACCGGCGGCGACCCCGGCTTCTATGTGACGGCGGCCACCCTGCAGGCGGCCCTGCGCGGCAGCGAGCGCGTCCTCACCGACGAGGCGCTCGACCACTTCATCGAGATGAACCGCGTGAACGCCAAGAAGCTCGCGCTCGACGCCGACCTCGTGCTCGTGCACGACGTGCAGCCGGCCACGCTCGTCGAGCACCGCGCGGCGCGCGGCCGCTGGGTGTGGGCCTGCCACTTCGACGCCTCGCGGCCGCAGCGGCGCGCGTGGACGTTCTTCCGGCCGTTCATCAACCAGTACGACGCCGCCGTCTTCGCGCTGCCGAGCTTCAGCCGGCGCCTCGGCGTGCCGAAGTACGTGATCTATCCCTCCATCGACCCGCTCTCCGAGAAGAACCGCGAGCTGGCGCCCCGCGAGGTGGCCACAATCTTGAGAGTGCTGTCGATCCCGCAAGACAAGCCGCTGCTCGTGCAGATCGGCGCCTTCACCGCGGCCGAGGATCCGCTGGGCGTCGTGAACGCCTACCGGCTGGTCAAGAAGCATCACGACGTGCGACTCGTCCTCGCCGGGACCTCGGGGGGCGAGCCGGACAGCCTGGAAATCCTCGGCGAGCTGCGCGAGACCGCGCAGGCCGATCCGGACGTCGTCGTACGCGAGCTACCACCCGACGCCGCGCTGCAGATCAATGCGCTGCAGCGCGCGGCCACCATCGTGCTGCAGAAGTCCGTGCGCGAGTCGTTCGGCCTGGGTGCCGCCGAGGCGATGTGGAAGGGCAAGCCGGTGATCGGCGGCTTCGTCGGCGGGCTGCCCCAGCAGATCGTGTACGACGTCACGGGGTACGTCGTGAGCTCGGTGGAGGGCGCGGCCTTCCGCCTGCGCCACCTGCTGAACGCGCCGGAGCTGATCGCGCGCATGGGTGCCGCCGGCCGCGAGCACGTGCGCCGCTCGTTCCTCATCACGCGCCACCTCGTCGACTACATGGCGCTGCTCATCCACCTCACGCCCTGACACCGTGAGCACCGACGTCGCCGTCGTTCTCCTCACCTACAACAACGCCGAGACGGTCAAGACGGTGGCCGCCGCCGCCGCGGCCGGTCTGGCGCAGCACTTTCCCGGCGTGAGCGCGACGCTCATCAATGCGGACGCGGGCTCCTCGGACGGCACGCCGGAACTGCTCGAGACGGCCGGGCTGCCCATCGTGGTCGCGCACTACGAGCCGCCCGCCGGCGAGCGGGCGGCCGTGCCATTCCACGGCGTGCCCGGCCGCGGCGAGGGCCTGCGCGCGGCGTTCGCGGTCGCGCGCGATCTGCAGGCGCGCGCGTGCGTCGTGCTGGAGGCCGACGTCGTCTCCGTGGCCCCCGACTGGATCCGCGACCTCGCGGGACCCATCCTCGGCGACAAGGCCGACTTCGTGGGCCCCGCCTATGCGCGCCACCGCTGGGAGGGCACCATCACGCGTCTGCTGCTGGCGCCCCTCGTGCGCGCACTCTACGGCCGCCGCCTGCAGCAACCGTTCGGCGGCCAGCAGGCGCTCTCGGCGCGGCTGCTCGATCACCTGCTCGTGCACCCGAAGTGGAACTGGTCGGGACGCGACGTGAGCGACCTCTGGATCACCGGCGCCGCCATCGCCGACGGCTTCGCGGTGTGGGAGGCGTGGCTCGGGCCCCACGCCGTGCGCTCGCGCACGCGCACCGGTGACCTGCCCAGCATGCTTGCCGAGACGCTGGGCGCGATCTTCACGCTGATGGACCGCCATCAGGACCTCTGGCTCGAGGTACGGGGCAGCGAGCCGCTGCCGACGATCGGCACGCCGCGGGCGCCGCTCGTCGACCCGCGCCCGCTCGAGGTGGAGGCGATGCGCGACGCGTTCCGCCTGGGCGTGCGCGACCTCGGCGGGATCTGGGAGCTCATCCTGGCGCCCGACACGCTCGGCGAGGTGCTCGTGCTGGAAACGGCGCCGGCGTCCACCGTTCGGTTCCCCGATGACCTCTGGGCGCGGATCGTCTACGAGTTCGCGCTCGGCCATCACTACGCCGTCGTCTACCGCGAGCACCTGCTGCGCTCGCTGGTGCCGCTCTACCTCGGCCGCACCGCCGCCTACGTCCAGGCGACACGCACGGCGACGGCGGAGCCCACCGAGCAGGCGCTGGAAGAGGCGGCCCTCGCCTTCGAGCGACAGAAGCCCTATCTCGTGGAACACTGGCGCTAACCATGCCGCCCGCGCGCAAGACCCGGCTTCCCGTCCGGAAGGAACCCGGCGCGCCCGCCCCGACGCGCACGACGGCCGGGCCGCGGGGCGACCTGCCGCCCGCCGCCGATCTGCGCCGCACCGTGGTGATCGAGGCGATCGCGCCGAACGTCGACGGCGGCCGCTATCCGGTCAAGCGCGAGGTCGGCGCCGTGTTCGAGGTGAGCGCCGACATCTTCAAGGAGGGCCACGACGTGCTGGTGGCGTTCCTCCTCTACCGTCGCGCCGACGAGCGCGCATGGCGCGAGACGCCGATGAGGTTCGTGGACAACGACCGCTGGGCGGGCGCGTTCACGCTGGCGGACAACGCGCGGTGGATCTACACGATCGAGGCGCTCGCCGACCCGTTCCGCTCCTGGCAGGCCGATCTCGCCAAGCGCGTGGAGGCCGGCCAGGACGTGGCCAGCGAGCTGGCGGAGGGCGGGGCGCTGATCCGCGACGCCGCGCGGCGCGCGCGCGCCGGCGACCATCGCGACGCGCTGGCGGCCTACGCGCGACGGATCGAGCAGGCGCCCTCGCAAGCCGAGGCCGTCGAGATCGTGCGCGACGTGCGGCTCACGCACTTCATGGATGCGTACCTCGATCGGAGCGCGGCGACGCGCGCGGGACGGGAGTTCGAGGTGATCGCCGACCGCGAGCGCGCGCGCTTCGCCGCCTGGTACGAGTTCTTCCCGCGCTCCAGCGGCGGGGAGGGCCGGCATGGCACGTTCAAGGACGCGGAAGCGCAGCTCGACCGCGCGGCCGCGATGGGGTTCGACGTCGTGTACCTGCCGCCGATCCACCCCGTCGGCCGCGCCCACCGCAAGGGCCGCAACAACGCGCTCACTGCCCAGCCCGGCGAGCCCGGCAGCCCCTGGGCCATCGGCGGCCCCGAGGGGGGTCACACCGCGGTCCATCCCGACCTCGGCACCCTCGACGACTTCGATCACTTCGTGAAGGCGGCCGAGCGGCGCGGGCTGGAGGTCGCGCTCGACTTCGCGATCCAGGCCTCGCCCGACCATCCCTGGGTGCGCGAGCATCCGGAGTGGTTCTTCCACCGGCCCGACGGCACGATCAAGTACGCGGAGAACCCGCCCAAGAAGTATCAGGACGTCTACCCCGTCAACTTCGTCGGCGACGATCCGGGCCCGCTCTGGCAAGAGATGAAGCGCGTGATCGAGTTCTGGATCGCTCACGGCGTCAAGACGTTTCGGGTCGACAACCCTCACACGAAGCCCGTGCGCTTCTGGGAGTGGCTGATTCGTGCCGTGCAGGCTACCCACCCCGAGACCATCTTCCTGGCCGAGGCCTTCACGCGGCCGAAGATGATGAAGGTCCTCGCCAAGGCCGGCTTCACGCAGTCGTACACGTACTTCACGTGGCGCAACCACAAGCAGGAGCTGATCGAGTACTTCACCGAGATCACGCGGCCGCCCGTGGCCGATTACTTCCGCGGCCACCTCTGGCCCAACACGCCCGACATCCTGCACGAGACCCTCGTGAAGGGCGGACGGCCCGCGTTCCAGTCGCGCCTCGTGATGGCGGCCACCCTCTCATCGCTCTATGGCATCTACAGCGGCTACGAGCTGTGCGAGAACGTGCCGGCGCGTGCCGGCTCCGAGGAATACCTCGACTCCGAGAAGTACCAGCTCAAGCCGCGCGACTGGGACGCGCCCGGCAATCTCGTCGCCTACGTCACGCGCCTGAACCGGGTGCGGCGCGAGCACCGGGCGCTGCAGCGCTACGACAATCTGACGTTCTACGGCGCCGACGACCCCGCCGTGCTGTGGTACGGCAAGGCGCTGGGTGACGATCGGGTGTTCGTCGCCGTGAACCTCGATCCGTTCCAGACCCGCGCGTGCCGGGTGGACGTGCCGCTGGAGGCGCTGGGGATCGCGCCCGATCAGCCGTACCGGATGCGCGAGCAGTTCTCCGACTCGACGTACGAGTGGCGCGGCCCGCGCGGTTACGTCGAGCTGGACCCGCGCCGCGAGCCCGCCCAGATTTTCGTTCTGGAGAACTAACCCGTGCCGGACTGGTATAAGGACGCCGTCGTCTACGAGGTTCACGTCAAGGCGTTCATGGACGCCGACGGCAACGGCGCCGGCGACTTCGCGGGGCTCACCAGCAAGCTCGACTACCTGCACGACCTCGGCGTCGACTGCCTCTGGATTCTGCCGATGTACCCGTCGCCCCTGCGCGACGACGGCTACGACATCGCCGACTTCTACGGCATCCACCCCTCGTACGGCAGCGTGGAGGACTTCCAGAAGTTCCTCGACGCCGCCCACGACCGCGGCCTGCGCGTCATCGCCGACCTCGTGATGAACCACACCTCCGACGCGCATCCGTGGTTCCAGGCCGCGCGCTCCGACCCCGCCTCGCCCTATCGCGACTACTACGTGTGGAGCGACACCGATCGTCGGTATCGCGAGGCGCGCATCATCTTCACCGACACCGAGAAGTCCAACTGGACCTTCGACCCGGTGGCGCGACAGTACTACTGGCACCGGTTCTTCAGCCACCAGCCCGACCTGAACTGGGACAACCCCGCCGTGCGCGGGGCCATGCTCGACGTGATGCGCTTCTGGCTGGACCGCGGCCTCGACGGCTTCCGCTGCGACGCCGTGCCGTACCTCGTCGAGCGCGAGGGCACGAGCTGCGAGAACCTGCCGGAGACGCACGCGATCCTCAAGGAGTTCCGCCGCGTCATCGACGCCGAGTACGACGGCCGCGTGCTGCTGGCGGAGGCCAACCAGTGGCCGGAGGACGTGCGGCCCTACTTCGCCGAAGGCGACGAGTTCCACATGGCGTTCCACTTCCCGCTCATGCCGCGCCTGTACATGGGCGTGCGCCGGGAGGACCGCCTGCCGATCACCGACATCTTCACGCACACGCCGGCGATACCACCCCACTGCCAGTGGTGCCTGTTCCTCCGCAACCACGACGAGCTGACGCTCGAGATGGTGACGAACGAGGAGCGGGACTACATGTATTACGCGTACGCCTCGGACCCGTCGATGAAGCTGAACCTCGGGATCCGCCGGCGGCTGGCGCCGCTGATGGACAACGATCGCCGGCGGATCGAGCTGCTGAACTGCCTGCTGCTCACGCTGCCCGGCAGCCCGATCATCTACTACGGCGACGAGATCGGCATGGGCGACAACGTCTATCTCGGCGATCGCAACGGGGTGCGGACCCCGATGCAGTGGTCGGACGACCGCAACGCGGGCTTCTCCTCGGCCGACCCCGGCGCGCTCTACCTGCCCGTGGTCACCGATCCCGCCTACCACTACCAGGCGGTGAACGTGGCCGCGCAGGAGAAGGACCCGGCGTCGCTGCTGAACACGATGCGGCGGCTGATCGCCGCCCGGAAGCTCTCGCCGGTCTTCGGCCGCGGCACGATCGAGTTTCTCCGGCCGCGCAACCAGGCGGTGCTCGCGTACCTCCGAGCGTGGCGCGACGAGACGCTGCTGATCGTCGCCAACCTCTCGGCGCGCACGCAGCCGGTCGAGCTCGATCTGGCGGCGCACGAGGGCGCGATCCCCGTCGAGATGCTCGGTGGCAGCCGCTTTCCCGCCATCGGCCGCGCGCCGTACTTCCTGAGCCTCGGCCCGCACGGCTACTGCTGGTTCCGGCTCGAGCGGCGCGAGCGGCGGCCGGTGCGCTACGGCATCGAAGACACGGCCATATGACTGATGGCCATATGATGGGGGGCCCCGAAATGGCCCCCCAAACCCCCCAACGCTCGGGGCGCCCCGGGGAACCCGTGGCGCCCCTCGACCCCCCCCAATCTTCCGGACGCCCCGGGGAACCCGTGGCGCCCCTCGACCCCCCCCAATCTTCGGGACGCCCCGGCGAACCCGGGCCACCCCTCGATCTCGCGGCCTGGCTCGCTCGGCAGCGGTGGTTCGCGGCGAAGGCGCGGCGCATCGTCGCCACCACGGTGGACGACCGGGTGCCCGTGGGCGGCGCCACGCTGTGCGTGCTCCGGGTCGGCATCGACGACGGCTCGGTGGACCGCTACGTGGTGGCCCTCGGCCGGGGAGCGGACGTGGTGGACGCGCTCGATGACCCGGAGTTCTGCCGCGCGCTGCTGGATGTCGTCGCGCGCACCGGCGAGATACGCGGCGAGCGCGGGAGGCTGACCGGCCGCCGGGGCCGCGCGTTCGTCCCCACGCTCGGGACCGCGGCGAGCGTGCGCCGGATCGCGGGCGAGCAGAGCAACACCTCGGTCGTCTTCGGCGAGGCGCTGATCATGAAGGTGTTCCGCCGGCTGGCCGACGGCCTCAATCCCGACCTCGAGATCACGCGCTTCCTCACCGAGCACACCTCGTTCGACGGCACCCCGCGCCTGGCCGGCGCCCTCGAGTACCTCGCGCGCGACGGCGGCGTGGCGACGCTGGCCGTGCTCCAGGAGTTCGTCGCCGACGGACGCGACGGTTGGCGCTTCGTGCTCGAGCGGCTCGACGCCGGCGACCATGCGCTCGTCGCGCTGACGCGGCTCGGCGAGCGCACCGGCCAGCTGCACGCGGCGCTGGCCACTCCCACCGCCGATGCGGCCTTCGGCGCCGAGCCCATCACGGCTGCCGACGTGGCCGCGTGGGCCGTCGGCGTGCGGCGCCAGGTGGCGGCCGCGCGGGAGGCGGCGCGCGGACACGCGCTGCCCGACGTGCCCGACGTCGGCGGGCCCGCCGGGCTCGGCAGTCTCGTCGGGCGCGTGAAGATCCGGCACCACGGCGACTTTCATCTGGGCCAGACGCTGGCGGTCGGCGACGGGCGCGACTTCGCGATCATCGACTTCGAGGGCGAGCCGCTGCGCCCGCTCGAAGAGCGGCGCCGCAAGCACACGCCGCTGCGCGACGTGGCGGGGATGCTGCGCTCGATCGGCTACGCGGCGGCGAGCGCCCGCCTGGCGGCGGCCGAGCGCCGGCGCTGGGAGATCGCCGCGCGCGCGGCGTACCTGAGCGCGTATCGCGCGGTGACGGCCGGGGCGCGCTTCGTGCCCGAGTCCGACGAGGCGTTCGCGCGCGTGCTCGCGGTGCTGGAAGTGGAGAAGGCGGCCTACGAGATCGTCTATGAGGCGAACAACCGGCCCGACTGGGTGGAGATTCCCCTCGCCGGCTTCGTCAGCGCGACGGCTTCGCTCGGTCGGCCGGCTGGGGCGGCGTGAACACCATGCTCACGGCCGACCACGCCTCC
>WNFR01003656.1_pt1 | contig 17459 bp, 18 predicted proteins | sample 5400221 | NCBI WGS metagenome assembly WNFR01 (sample SAMN13153357, study PRJNA577476) | soil metagenome | isolation source: 40 cm soil under Madrone tree | place: USA:California | collected 2016-06-14
GTCACTGTCCGCTGGCGTTGCGTCTTCCCTGCTCCTCGGGTAGCGCCGCGCGAGAAACAAAGAGAGAGCTACGTACGTAGATCCTGAAGTCTAGGACTTGCGGACGGGGGTTCGATCGAGGGTCGCGCCAGATCGCGAGGTTTGGCTGACAACGGAGCTCACATCGGCGAAACCTGACGGCGCCTCTCAAGTCAAGGGGCGGCATGGCAACGCCGAGGGGTAGGAAGAGGGCCAACCTCAGGCCTGCCCTGTAGAGACTCATAGACCCGCCGACGGCACATCGCCCGGGGCGGGCACTAGGATCCAGCTGGCCATGACAGCCGGATAACACGCTCCGCGTCCACGCGCTGCAAGCAGTGCGCGGACGAAGGCATAGTCCAGCCCGCGGCGAAAGCCACGGATGTGCTGTCCCCCCGCCTCCACCAACCGGCGGTTCCCGGCCCTAAACGGCCGGGAACCGATGCCCGGCGCCGAACGTCCAGCACGCGGCATCACCAGCCGCAACGCGCGGAGGCTAGTCAGGTGTAATCCTACTGCCGCCGCCTGCGGCGCGACACTACACTCGGGCCGCGCGCTTGCTGTTTGCAGCCAACCCATGCCAACAAGAATAACCGTCAAGGGACAGGTGACCATCCCGAAGAAGATACGCGAGGTGTTGCGTCTGTCGCCCGGTGACTACGTGGAGTTCGACGTCAATACGAGCGGCGAAATCGTCGTCTGCAGGGTGCCGCACGCCCAGCCGGCGCGATCCGCCCGCAGGCGCGCTCGCCCGGTTCATCCGCGGGTCGAGGCGCAGATGCGACGCCGCGCCGCGGAGCTGCTGGCGCTGCTGCGCGGGCTGGATTGAGCGCGCCAGCGTCGGCGCCGCGCCCGAGCCTCAGCAGTCGCCCCGCCCGTCCAGCGTGACGAGCGTGCCATACAGGTCCGGCCGCCGGTCGCGGAACACGAACCAGTTGTCGCGCAGCTGCGCAATGCTCTGCAGGTCGAATCCGTGGATCAGGACCGCATCGCCCTCCTCGGGGGCCTCGGCGACTTTCGCGCCCATGGGGTCCGCGATGAACGAAGAGCCGTAGAAGCGGATGTACAGCCCCTGCGGGTCCTGCAGCGAGCGCTCGAGTCCGTAGCGGTTGGCGGCGATGAGCGGGGTGAGATTGGCCGCCGCGTGTCCCTGCTGGGTGCGCTGCCAGTGCTCGCGCGAGTTCACCGGCAGTGCCGGGGGCGGCTCGGTGCCGATTGCGGTCGGGAACAGGAACAGCTCCGCCCCCATGAGCGCCATGACGCGCGCGGTCTCGGGAAACCACTGGTCCCAGCAAATGCCGACGCCGAGGCGCGCAAAACGCGTGTTCCAGACTCTGAATCCCGTGTCACCCGGGGAGAAGTAGTTCTTTTCCTGGTAGCCCGGCCCATTGGGGATGTGCGACTTGCGGTACACGCCGAGGTTCGTGCCGTCGGCATCCAGGATGGCGACTGAATTGAAGTAGGCGGGACCCGCACGCTCGAAGAAGCTGATCGGCAGCACCACCCCGAGCTCGCGCGCTACCGGGCCGAAGTGACCCACGGCGCGATTCTCCGCGGCCGTGCGCGCGAGACCCAGGTGACGCGCGTCCTGCTCTATGCAGAAATACGGCGTCTCGAACAGCTCGGGCAGGAGGATGACCTGCGCGCCCCGCGCGGCCGCCTGGCGCACCAGCTGCTCGGCCCTGGCGATGTTGTCCTCCCCGGTGTCCCAGTCGCACGCCATCTGGATGGCGGCCACCGTCACCGGTCGCGGCGCGCGCCGGAGGTGCTCAGGGTCCCTGGACATCGATGGCCTGTCGATCACGGCGCTCGGCGAGCGAGCGGTTCACCTGTTCGATGATGCGCATGGCCGTCTCCAGCGCCATGAGTCCGGCCTCGCCCGGAACCACCGGAGCGCGGCCGCTGCGAATGCACTCGAGGAACGAGTCGATCTCCGCCTTGAGCGCATCTCCGGGCTCCAGACTCTGCTCCTCGATGGTCACCGGCAGCGGGCCCGGGGGATCTGCCGGCGCGCGCTTGCGGATGAGTGTCAGGATCTTCTGCTGCAGATCAAGTGACAGGTAGGCGTCGTCCTCGAATATGCGCATTTTGCGCTCGGTCTTGACGCTGACCCGCGAGGCGGTGGCATTGGCGACACAGCCATTGGCGAAGCGGATGCGCGCGTTGGCAATGTCGATTTCCTCGGAGAACACCGGCGTGCCGACCGCGTCGATGGACGTGATCGGCGCGCCGACGATGGTCTGCACGATGTCGATGTCGTGGATCATCAGATCGAGCACCACGTTTACGTCGGTGCCGCGCTCGCGGTACGGCGCGAGGCGATGACATTCGACGAAGCGCGGTGAACGCAGATGCGGCTCGGCCGCCAGTATCGCCGCGTTGAAGCGCTCGAGGTGCCCGACCTGCAGAATGCGCTTCAGGCGTGCGGCGAGCGCAATCAGCTCGCGCGCCTGCGCCGGAGTATCGGTGATCGGCTTCTCGACCAGCACGTGCGCACCGGCTTCGAGGAAGTCACGCGCGATGGCAAAGTGCGCCGGGGTCGGTGTGACCACGCTCACCGCGTCAACGCTGCCGAGCAGCGCCCGATAGTCGCTCACGGCACGCGTTTTGAGCTCGGCGGCGAGAGCCTCACGCGCCTCGGGCCGGGAATCCGCGACCGCGACCAGCTCGCACCCCGCCGCCTGCGCGTATTTCTGTGCGTGAAACCGGCCGAGGTAGCCCACGCCGATGACGGCGGCTCTGATTTTCTGCATGAGAAGGCTATTATGCCCGCCCGCGCGGCGACGCCCGAAGGGTAAGTGTTAAGGCTGCCAGCGAATGTCCACACCGCCCCCGACCAAAGGAACGGCACCCCTGGAGCGCCTGGCGCACCTGCGCGATACGTACGGCGCCCTGCCGCGCCCGCGGCGCGAACTGGTCATTTTCGGCCTGGCGCTGCTGTGCGGGCTCATCGTGATGCCGTTTCTCATCTGGTTCGCCGGCAGCCGCGTGCTCGGGCCCTATACCCACGGGCAGAATGCACACGCCGGCCCGTTCGCTCTGGTTGCGGATTTTTTCTCGGGGCTGGTGCACGGGTCGGGGGTGTTCTGGGCCGTGGCGCTCGGGCCGGCGGTGCTGCTGCTGCTGGTTCGCCTGTTCGTTGCCCTGGTGCGGGCACTGCCCGCTCCCGGCGACGACTGAGGCCACGGCCGGCTCGCTAGGGGCTTTGCGGCGCCAACCGGGGGGCGGGCCTCACTTCGGCCAGTACGTCCACACCGCCACGGCCAGCATGACCAGGGTCGCCCCATGGGCGCCCAGGCGCCAGGAGCGCTGGCGCAGCTCCCCGTAGAAGCTCCCGGCCGAGGCCGCGGAGAACAGTGTAAAAACCGCTATCGCGCGCAGCAATGGGGCGTGCTCGGGCGCGAACCGCGCCTCGTCGGCCGGCAGCAACAGGATGACAATCCACGTCATCAGCAGCCCCGTCGCCAGGGCGACCGCCGACCCCATGAGGATTCCCAGGAGCGCTGTCAGAGGTCTCATGATGTGAGCGCCGTACTTGCTAAAGACGAACCGCACGCTCTAGCCTAGCTCTAAGAGTCTACCGAACCTGCGAGCCCTCATGATGACCCTACCTCTGCGCCGATCCTCCGGGTGGATAACCGCCGCGGTCCTGCTGGTACTGGCCCTGGCGCTCGCCGGCTCCGTGCAGGCCCCGGCAGGCACCTCGGTATTGCCTGCGGGGACGGTGGCGCCCACCGACACGCAGCGGTCGACGGCGCGCAGGGTTGGCCGCATCCTCGAGGAGGCGCACTACAGCCGCGCGGCGCTCGACGAAAAGATGTCGGATGTGGTCTACCACCGCTATCTGGAATTCCTCGACGGGCAGCGCGGCTACTTCCTCGCCAACGACATCGACGAGTTCAGCGCTTACCGCCTGCGGTTCGGCGACATGATCCGCACCGGCGATATCGACCCTGCGTACCTGATCTTCGCGCGCTTCCAGCAGCGCAACCGCGAGCGCATACAGCATGCGATCGAGCTGCTGAAGAGCGAGCCGGACTGGGCGGCGAACGAGTCATTCGAGTTCGACCGCGCGCACGCCGCGTGGCCGGTCGATCAGGCCACCATGGAGGAGTTGTGGCGCAAGCGCGTCAAGAACGATGCGCTGTCGCTGATGCTCACCGGCAAGGCTTGGCCGGATGCGGCCGAGATCCTGCGCAAGCGCTACGAGCGCGTGCTCAAGCGCGTCGACCAGGTGACCAGCGAGGACGTGTTCGAAGGTCTGATGAACGCCTACGCGCGCGCCTTCGATCCGCATTCGAGTTACTTCTCACCGCGCAGCTCCGAGGAGTACCGCATCCAGATGAGCCTCAACTACGAGGGCATCGGCGCTTCGCTCCAGGTGGTGGACGAGTACGTCACCATCATGAACGTGCTCGAAGGTGGCCCGGCGGCAGTAGCCGGCACGCTCAGCACCAACGACCGCATCATCGGCGTCGGTCAGGGACATGAGGGTCCGTTCACCGACGTCATCGGCTGGCGGCTGGATGACGTGGTGCAGCTGATCCGCGGCAAGGCCGGCACATTGGTGCGCCTGCAGGTGCTGCCGGCCGGCGCGGCCCCCGGCAGCCCGGAAAAGGTCACGGAGTTTCTGCGCAACAAGGTCACGCTGGAAGCGCAGGCGGCGCATAAGGAAGTGAAGTCCGTGGCGCGCAACGGCCGCACGCTCAAGATCGGCGTGATCACCGTGCCCGGGTTCTACCAGGATATAGCCGCGCAAAACGCCGGCGATCAGAATTACCGCAGCACCACGCACGACGTGCTGAAACTGCTGCGCGAGCTTAAGAACGAGAACGTCGAGGGCCTGGTCCTCGACCTGCGCGGTGACGGCGGCGGCTACCTCCCCGAGGCCACCGCGCTCACCGGACTCTTCATCAATCACGGCCCGGTGGTGCAGCTGCGCGATACCGCCGGACGGCTCGAGGTGCTGGACGATCCCGAGCCCGCGCCGGCCTACGACGGTCCGCTCGCGGTGCTGGTCGACCGCCTGAGCGCGTCGGCTTCGGAAATCTTCGCCGGCGCGATCCAGGACTATCACCGCGGCGTGATCCTGGGGCAGACCACGTTCGGCAAGGGCACGGTGCAGAACCTGGTGCCCCTCGATCGCTGGTCGCCGAAACCGGTGAACGGACAGCTGACCGTGACCATCGGCAAGTTCTACCGGGTGACGGGCGAGAGCACCCAGCACCGCGGCGTCGAACCTGACGTGCCGCTCGCCTCGCCCCTCGACACCAAGGAGATCGGCGAGAGCGCGCTGGAGTCCGCCCTGCCCTGGGATCGCATCGCGGGCGTCCCCTTCAGGATGAGCGCCGGTACCTCCGCGGCCCCACCGGTGGCGGCACTGGCGACGGAAGAGGGTGCGCGCGCGCAGCACGATCCGGACTACCGCTGGCTGGTGTCGGACATCGCCGCCATCGACTCGGTGCGCGGGCAGCACAGTGTGTCGCTCAACCTCAAGGCGCGGCGCGAAGAGCGTACCCGGATCGAGAGCGAGCGGCTGGCGCGGGAGAACAGCCGGCGGGCGGCGAAAAACCTGCCGCCGCTGAAGAGCGTCGAGGAACTCGACAAGTCCAAGGATGAGGCCGCCGACGTGGTGCTCGAGCAGGCGACCCAGGTCATGGCCGACATGGTGACCGCGCACCCGCAGCCCCCGCAAAAGACCGCGCGCGCCAGTTAGCCGCGCGCGAGCCCGCTGAGCGGACTCTCAGCGCAGCAGGATCCGGAACAGGTCCCAGGTGTCCTCGGCGAGCACGTTCGGCAGCCGCGCGGCATCGGCCCCGGGCGCCGCCACCGGCAGCACGTCGCCTTCGGAAAACGCGAGTGAGTTCGGCAGCGGCGAACTGTCGGCCGCGCCGCGGTAGCGCGCCATGCGCTGCAGCCTCTCAGTGCGGACCTTGATTTCCTCGGCGACACCGGCGCGAGTGCCGAGCAGGCCGTGCGCGCGCGCGATCTGCCCCATCAGCAGCACGCATTCCCTCGGGGAGCCGTAGTCGTCGGGGGTTTCACGGCGGGCGGTCGCCTCGCGCGCCAGCGTGAGCATCGGGGTGTTGAGGTGCGTGAGGCGCAACCACAGCACTTCCGCATAGGCGATCGCGGCGAGATTGATCGCGCGCCGGGCCGGCAGCGACAGTCCCTGAAACTCGGGCGCGGCCTCGCCGGCGATTTCCTCGAGGCCGAGCTGCGCCTGGCCGAGGGAGACCCCGGCGCTGACCACCGCCGCCTCGGCGCCGGCGACACGCCGCTGCAGTGCGCGGCGCTTGAAGTAGTGCCAGATACGGGTGAGCTGCGCCCGCTGCGCTTCCACTGCCGCAAGCTCCGCCGTGGCCTGGGTATGCAGCGCCTGGGCCGAGCGCAACTGGTCCTCGGCGGCCTGGCGCCGGGCGAACTGTTGGCGGTTGTACTGGGCCAGGTGCTCGCGTCGCTCGCGCTCTTCCTGTTGCCGCACGAGATCGGCGACCAATTGGGTGATGAGCTCACGGCCCGACTGCCACAGGCGGCGCAGCTGATAAAACACCAGCGCCGGGTAAGCGCTCTCGGCGGTGCCCAGGCGCCCCTCGAGCGTGTTGAGCATCTCCTGGACGCGCTGGGTGGCCGCCTCCTGCTGCTTGACGAGGTCCTTGAGGCGGAAGGTTTCGTCCTGCAGCCCGCCGTAGGCCTTCTTGAGCTCGGCGCGGTTGCGAAACAGCGCCAGCACCCGGTGGTCATCATCGGGTGAGCCATCCGGGCGGAGGCTGAGCTTTGGAAAGCCGAGTTGACGCAGCGCTTTCATGAGAAGTGCGGCGGCCGACCGCCCCCTCTCATGCGCCGGCTTCGGGCTCCGTGCGGGATGAGAAGCGATGACCTCGCTCCACGCAATATTCCAGCCACTTATTTAACATCATGTTCCGCGCCCAACGCTGATCCAGTTCACGCTCCGCGTGGCTGCGCAGGGCCTTGAGCAGCGGCCGACTGTGAACAGCCGCCCATTGCCGCGCCTCGACCAGGTGCGCGTCATGGTAGATGCGCACCTGCATGTCGGGGTACGGCAGGCAGCCCTGCGCCTGGGGCAGCAGATAGGTCAGATTCACGGTGCTGGTGTAAGGCGAGCGCTCGGTCACGGTGAGAACGAGGTCACAATCGCCGCGAACGGCGGACCGATACTGGCCGACGAGCGCCGGCAGCTTTCCGGCCAGCCAGCCGAGCCGTATGAAGTTGCTCTCATACAGTCCCATGAGCGCGACGAAGCTGCGCGGCCGCGCGCGCCACGAAACCGGGGTCTGTGTGTCAGTGAGCAGCACGCACCGACTATAACGCACAAGGCTTGCCCTGCAAGCCGATCGCCGCGCGAATTTGTCGCTATCTGCGCCCCGCTCGCCGCTTGCAATTTTCGTGCGACCTGACGCGCGCGCGCGAGTCGTGCAACAATATACAGCTCACGGGCGCGACTGCTACGGGCGCAGACGCCGCTCGATGCCGCTGGTGTTCAGAATCCGGCTGGCGATCTCCTCGATGGAGCACTCGGTGGTATCGAGCCACGGCAGCGCGTAGCGCGCGAACAGCGCCTCCGCGGTGCGCAGTTCGTACTGCACCTGCTGCTGCGAAGCGTAGCGGCTCTCCGGGCGGCGCTCGGTGCGGATCTGTTGCAGCCGCTCCGCTTTGATGGTCAGCGCATAGAGCTTGGAGCGGAACGGCTCCAGCCGCCCCGGCAGCCTGCCGGCTTCCAGATCATCCTCGGTGAGCGGATAGTTGGCGGCGAACACTCCGTATTGCAACGCCAGGTATACGCAGGTCGGAGTCTTGCCGACCCGCGATACCCCGATCAGTACCACATCGGCGAGCGCGTAGTCCCCGCCGCTGCCGTCGTCGTTGGCGAGCGCGAAGTTGGTGGCGTTGATGCGCGTGCTGTAAGCGGCGAGATCGGTCATGCCGTGCGCACGGCCGGCGCGGTGCGTCGAGAGCGTGTTGAGTTCGCGCTCGAGCGGACCAACAAACGTCGAGAACAGATCAAGGAACAAGGCATTCGCCGCCACCACGACCTCGCGCAGGTCCTCCTGCACCAGCGTGCTGAACACGATCGGCCGCAGGCCCTCCTCCTCGGCCGCACGGTTGATACGCCGGACGACTTCCTGCGCCTTGTCAAGGCTCGACACAAATGGCAAAGTTATCGGTCGAAATTCCAGTCCCTCGAACTGTGTCATGAGACTGTGGCCGAGCGTTTCCGCAGTCACACCCGTCTGGTCCGAAACGAAAAATACCGTTCGACGGCTCACGGCGCGGGTGTACCTTCGCGGCTGGTGCAAAGAGTCCGCAGTGTTTCACCCGGCGCGCGCGCTAGCAAGCGGCAAGCCGTTACGCTGACCTTCAGGAGCGTCCTTGAAAGCCTACGTCATCCCGTTCGAGGAGTTGGCGATGCGCGACGTCGAGACTGTCGGCGGCAAGAACGCCTCGCTCGGGGAAATGATCGGCTCGCTCGCCAGACTCGGCGTGCAGGTGCCCGGCGGCTTCGCCACCACCGCGCACGCCTATCGTGAGTTCCTCGAACAGGGTGGGCTGGCTGCGCGCATTCGCAGCGAGCTTGCCGCGCTCGACGTCGATGACGTGGCGCGGCTCGCCGCGCTCGGTGCGCGCATCCGTGAGCGGATTCTCGCGACACCCTTTCCGCCCGCCTTGACCGCGGCGGTGAGCGCGCAGCTGCAGCGCCTGAGCGCGGGCGGCGATCTCGCCGTGGCAGTACGCTCCTCGGCGACCGCCGAGGATCTGCCCGAGGCCTCGTTCGCCGGCCAGCAGGAGAGCTTTCTCAACGTGCGCGGCGAGGCGGCCGTGCTCAAGGCGATGCACGAGGTGTTTGCCTCGCTGTTCAACGACCGGGCGATCTCCTATCGCGTGCACCAGGGCTTCGACCACGGCGCGGTGGCATTGTCGGCCGGCGTGCAGCACATGGTGCGCAGCGATCTGGGCGCGAGCGGCGTCATGTTCACGCTCGACCCCGACTCGGGCTTTCGCGACGTGGTACTCATCACCGCCTCGTGGGGTCTCGGCGAGACCGTAGTCCAGGGCGCCGTCAACCCCGATGAGTTCTACGTCTACAAGCCCGCGCTGCGCGCCGGCAAGCTCGCGATCCTGCGCCGCAACCTCGGCGGCAAGGCGGTGAAGATGGTGTACGCCCCGGGAGCTTCCGCCGAGCGCGTGCAGACGGTCGCGGTGCCGGCGGCGGACCGGCGCCGCTTCTGCCTGAGCGATGCCGATATCGTCACGCTGGCGCGCCAGGCGCTGATCATCGAAGAGCACTACGGCCGGCCGATGGACATCGAGTGGGCGCGGGACGGCGCCTCGGGCGCGATCTTCATCCTGCAGGCGCGGCCTGAGACGGTGCAGAGCCGCAGCGGCCGCACCATTCAGCGCTACGCCCTCAAGGCCCGCTCGCGGGTGCTGGCCACCGGCCGCAGCATCGGCCAGCGCATCGGCGCCGGAGCCGCGCGCGTCATCCGCGAGGCGAGCGAAATGGCGCGCGTGCAGAACGGCGAAGTGCTGGTCGCCGACATGACCGATCCGGACTGGGAACCGGTCATGAAGCGCGCCGCCGCGATCGTCACCAACCGCGGCGGCCGCACCTGTCACGCGGCCATCATCGCGCGCGAGCTGGGGATCCCCGCGGTGGTCGGCTGCGGCGATGCCACGCAACGCATCCGCGAGGGACAGGAAGTGACCGTGTCGTGCGCCGAGGGCGACACCGGCTACGTGTACGAGGGGCTGTTGCAGTTCGAACGCAAGCAGATCGAACTCGGTGCGCTGCCGAAGATCCCGGTCAAGATCATGATGAACGTCGGCAACCCCGAGCGCGCCTTCGATTTCGCCAACATCCCGCACCACGGCGTGGGGCTCGCGCGCCTCGAGTTCATCATCAACCGCATGATCGGCGTGCATCCGCGGGCGCTGCTTGAGTTCGAGCGCCTGGACGGGGAGCTGCAGGAGCAGATCCGCGCGCAGATGGCCGGTTATGCCAGCCCGGTCGGCTTCTACGTGGAGAAGCTCGCCGAGGGGATCGCGCAGATCGCCGCGGCGTTCGCCCCCGAGCCGGTCATCGTGCGGCTCTCCGACTTCAAGTCCAACGAGTACGCCAACCTCATCGGCGGCAGTCGCTACGAACCGCAGGAGGAGAACCCGATGCTGGGGTTCCGCGGCGCCGCGCGCTATGTCGATGAGACCTTCCGCCCCTGCTTCGAGCTCGAGTGCCAGGCGCTGAAGCGGGTACGCGAGAGCATGGGCCTCACCAACGTGCAGGTCATGGTGCCGTTCGTGCGCAGCGTGGCGGAAGCGCGCCAGGTCACGGCACTGCTGGCGCAGAACGGCCTGCAACGCGGCGAGCACGGGCTCAAGGTGATCATGATGTGCGAGCTGCCGACCAACGCGCTGCTGGCGGAACAGTACCTCGAGCACTTCGACGGCATGTCCATCGGCTCGAACGACATGACGCAGCTCACCCTCGGGCTGGACCGCGACTCGGCCATCATGGCGCGCCACTTCGACGAGCGTGACGAAGCGGTGCGCAGGCTCCTGTCGATGGCGATCAGCGCCTGCCGCAAACACGGCAAGTACGTCGGCATCTGCGGCCAGGGTCCGTCGGATCACCCCGACCTCGCGCGCTGGCTGCTCGATCAGGGCATCGAGAGCATGTCGCTCAACCCCGATACAGTGGTGGAGACCTGGCTGTTCCTCGCGCAGCGCCCTGAAGGCGGCCCGGCCTCCTGAGGTTCAGGGCACGCCGGCGTACGCCGGCGCGAACAACCGCGCGCGGTAGTGCCGCAGCTCACGGATCGATTCGTGGATGTCCGCGTGCGCGAGGTGGGTCCCCTGCTTGACGAAACTCTCGGCCACCGCCGGCGCCCAGCGGCGCGCCAGCTCCTTCAGCGTGCTGACGTCGAGATTGCGGTAATGAAAGAAGCATTCGAGCTCGGGCATGCAGCGCGCGAGAAAGCGACGGTCCTGGCAGATGCTGTTGCCGCACATCGGCGAGCTGCCTCCATTGACCAGCGCCGCGAGGAACTCCAGCGTGCGCTGCTCTGCTTCAGCGACGCCGGTGCGGCTCGCGCGCACCCGCGCCAGCAGGCCCGAGGAGCTGTGCTGGCGCTGATTCCACTCGTCCATGCGCGCGAGCACTTCATCGGGCTGATGGATGGCGAGCACCGGGCCATCGGAGATGAGATTCAACTCCCGGTCGGTCACCACCGTGGCGATCTCGATGATCGAATCGGTGTCGGGCTTCAGACCCGTCATCTCCAGATCGATCCAGACCAGATAGTCGCCGCTCGGCATGTGCGGGTGGGTAGTGGTAGCGTGTCTTGAGCGCGCAACAGACAATCCCAGTGTAGCAGACGACCGCTCACCCGCCGCATGAAGCAGACTCTGGTTGGACGCGTGATCGCCGCCTTTGGCCGGCACCTGCTGGTGCGCGAGGCCGGCGGCCGGGAACTGAGGGCGCGCCCGTTCGGGCGCGCCCTCATCGTGGTGTGCGGCGACGACGTGCGCTGCAGCGTCGATTCACGCCACGATGAGGTGCACGTCGTGGAAGTGCTGCCGCGGCGCACGGTGCTGTATCGCGCCAACCAGCGCGGCGGCGCGGAACCGGTGGTGGCCAACCTCACCCGGCTGCTGGTGGTGCTCGCCCCGCTTCCCGCACCGGATCTGTTCGTCGTGGACCGCTACCTGGCGGCGGCCACCGCCGCCGGACTCCCCGCCACGCTGGTCGTGAACAAGAGTGACCTCGGCATCGACGCTGCGCTCACCGCCGAGCTCGCGGTGTACCACGCCGCCGGCTACGGCATCGTCACCTGCTCGGCCGATACCGGCCTGGGTCTTGCGGAGCTGCGTGCCGTTCTGACGCCCGGCGTGGTGGCCGCCCTGGTCGGACAATCCGGAGTCGGCAAGTCCTCGCTCGTGCTGCGTCTCGTGCCGCAGGCGCAGATCGCGATCGGCGAACTGGTGCGCGCGGAGGAAGGACGTCACACGACCACCGCCGCGCGCCTGTTCGATCTGCCACACGCCGCCGCTCTGATCGACTCGCCCGGCGTGCGCGACTTTGCGCCGGCCGCCGCGGCGCTCGATGAACGCGCCCTCGGCTTCGTCGAAGTGGAGCGTCTGGCTCCCGGGTGCCGTTTCGCCGATTGCCGCCACCTGCGCGAGCCCGGATGCGCGGTGCGCACGGCCGCCGAGAGCGGTGTCCTGCATGCGCGCCGCTACGAGAGCTACCGGCGGCTGCGCCGGCTGCGCGAGGATTTGAGCGCGGCGCGCAGGCCGCAGCGCCGGCGCTAGCCGACCGACTGGCGCCCGGCGAGCGCGTGCGCCAGCGTTCCGCCGTCGACGTACTCGAGCTCGCCCCCCACCGGCACGCCGTGGGCGATGCGGCTGGCGCGGATGCCACGCCGCACGGCGAGCTCGCTCAGGAAATGGGCTGTCGCCTCGCCCTCGACCGTGGAGTTGGTGGCCAGGATCAGCTCACGCACACCGCCCTGCTCCAGAATCGCCTCGAGTTCACGCACGCCGAGCTGCTCGGGTCCAATGCCATCGAGCGGCGACAGGTGCCCCATGAGCACGAAGTAGCGGCCGCGGTAGCTGCCCGAGGACTCGATCGCGACCACGTCGGCGGGCGACTCGACCGCGCACAACAGCGCCGCGTCGCGCTGCGGAGCGGCGCAGATCGCGCACAACTCCCCCTCGGTGAGCATGCGGCAGCGCCGGCAGCGGGCCACGGATTGCAGCGCCGCATCGAGCGCCTCCGCGAGCGCGCGCGCTCCTGGCCGGCCCTCCTGCAGCAGATGAAACGCCATGCGCTGCGCGGTCTTGGGTCCCACTCCCGGCAAGGCGCGCAACGCCTCTATCAGACGGGCGAGATGCGGCGAATGCTTCATCGCGCCCGCTTCAAAACGGTAACTTCATTCCCGGCGGCAGCTGCAGTCCCGCGGTCAGGCTCGCCATTTTCTCCTGCACGCGCGCCTCCACCTTGTGCACGGCGTCGTTGGCCGCGGCCGCGATCAGATCCTCGAGCATCTCGCGGTCCTCGCCGCTGACCGCCGGCTCGATCTGCACGCGCTTGACTTCGTGACGGCCGCTCATGGTGACCTTCACCATGCCGCCGCCGGCTTCGCCGACCACTTCGATGTTGCCGATCTCGGCCTGGGCCTTCTGCATGTTCGCCTGCATCGCCTCGGCCTGCTTCATCAGGTCGTTGAAGTTGCCTCGCATGAGAGCACTCACCTGTCAGGCGCTGCGCGCCGGGATGGGCAAGGAATCATTTTACCGGACGCACGCTGTCGGTCAGCACGGTCGCGCCGAAGCGCTCGCGCAGGCCCTGCACGCCCGGGTCGGCCTCGAACGCACGCCGCGCGGCAGCCAGCTCCTGCTCGGAGACGCGCCGTGCGAGAAGCGCCGGCGTCTCGGCGAGCGCATCCCCGACCTGAAACTCGAGCCGCACCGGCTCGCCGTAGTAGCGCGACAGCGCCTGTGCGAGCTTCTCTTCCTGCGCCGGCGTACGCACCGGCTGGTTGCGCGCATCGAGCGCCAGACGCACGACTGCGCCCTGGCGGCCGACGAACACGCAGTGGCTGGCGAGCTGGCGCGCCGCGCCCGAGAGCTCCAGCGCGCTCACGACAGCTGCCCACGGACCGGAGTCGGTGGCGCTTGCGGCATCCGCAGGGCCGCTGGCGCCGGCCGGGCTGCGGGCGCCGGGGGGGCTGCCGGAGGCGGCAGTGCTCGCAACCGCGCGCCCCCCGGGCGGCGCAGCCGGCGCACGCGCCGCGCTGGACTCCCCCGCCGGGCGGAACGCGATCATCCGCAGCAACGTCATCTCGAAGCCCACGCGCGGCTCGGGAGCGAGCACCAGATCGCGTCGGCCGATGATCGCCGTCTGGTAGAACAGCTGCACGTCCTCGGGCGTGAGGGCGCGCGCGAGCCGCTCGAGCAACTCGGGCGCGTACAGCTCATCGCCCTCGTAGTCGCTCACGGCCTGCTTGAATCCGATGCGCACCAGAAGAGCTGCGAGCTCGTCGAGCACCTGCGCGTAATCCGGGGCGAACTCCTCGAGCGACTGCGCGCAGCGCAACAGCGCGGCGGTGTCGGCGGCCGCCAGGAGTTCCGCGATGCGCACCACGTGATCGCGGGAAATCGTGCCCAGCATGGCGCGCGCCTGCGCCTCGCCCGCCTGACCGCCACCGAACGCGATCAGCTGATCGAGCAGCGAGAGTGCGTCGCGCACGCTGCCGTCGGCCGCCTGTGCCACGAGCCTGAGGCCGGCGGCGTCGAACCCCACCCCCTCCTGCTCGAGAATCCGGCGCATGTGAGCCGCGATGTCCGCGGCCGGCAGCCGTTTCAGATTGAACTGCAGGCAGCGCGACAACACGGTCACCGGCAGCTTCTGCGGATCGGTGGTCGCGAGCAGGAACTTCACGTGCGGCGGCGGTTCCTCGAGTGTCTTCAGCAGCGCGTTGAACGAGTGCGCCGAGAGCATGTGCACCTCGTCGATGAGATACACCTTGTAGCGGCCGCGGGACGGGGCGTACTGCACATTATCGAGCAGATCGCGAGTGTCGTCCACCTTGGTGCGCGAGGCCGCATCGACCTCGATGAGATCCGGGAAGCGGCCGGCGTCGATCTCGCGGCAGCTCGCGCATTCGCCGCACGGCTCGGCCCTGACACCGGTCTCGCAGTTGAGGCACTTGGCGAAGATCCGTGCAATGGTGGTCTTGCCCACGCCGCGCGTGCCGGTGAACAGGAACGCGTGATGCACGCGTCCGCTCTCGAGCGCGTTCACGAGCGCGCGCCGCACGTGCTCCTGGCCGATGAGCTCGGAGAATTTCTTCGGGCGCCATGTGCGCGCCAGCGCGGTGTAGCTCATGAACGTCCCCAAGTGCGCGAGCATTGGAGGCGGCCCGCACCAGCTTAAGCTCCGGCACCCGACATCGCCGCTGCCGCTGCTGCCTTCCGGCCCTGACGGGATTCACGACTGGTCGTCGCGGAGAAACCGATGCGGGCCACCATAGTCACGCCACTCCGCACCGTCAGGTGGCGGAGAGGGTGGGATTCGAACCCACGAACACCCGTTGAGATGTTACTGGAATTCCAGTCCAGCGCCTTAGACCGCTCGGCCACCTCTCCAATCAATGACTTACGAGATCTTTCTCGAAAGAATCCCGGACGAGTCCGAGAGCCTTTCAAAAAAGGCCGCGCATGATAAGGCATCCGGTCGCGGCCTGCATCAGGCCTGCGGGGGCGCCGCGGCTTGCCGGACCTTGAACGGCGGCGGCTCATCGAGACACGGCTCCTTGCCCTTGCGCGCCGGTGGCGCCGGCTCGTTGAGCGCCGGTATGCGCAGCGCGTTGTTGGTCTCGGGGGCATCGAGTCCGGCGGGAATCTTCAGCGGCGCGACGCTGTGCGCGCCTAAGTACGCCTGCGGCCCGTGACAGGAATTGCCATGCAACAGGTGGCAAGCGCTCAGCGCCAGCAGCAGCGGTGCGAGCCACAGAATTCCCCTAACAGACTTCATTCATACCTCGTTCGATCCTTCACGGCCGCGGCGCGCCTCTTCAGGGCAACGCGCCGGCCGCGCGCGCGGCCGCCCGCACGGTTGCCTGATACTGCGCCGACAACGGCGTGAGCGGTAATCTAATGCCGGCCGCGATGAGACCCATCTGCGCCAGGGCCCACTTCGCCGGGATCGGATTCGCCTCCACAAACAGCTCGCGGTGCAACGCGCTCAGGCGGGCATCCAGCTGCTGCGCCCTGCTGTGGTCCCCGGCCAGCGCCGCGGCCACCATCTCAGACATCGCACGTGGAGCCACGTTCGCGGTGACGGAAATTACCCCGCGCGCCCCCGCGGCAATGCTGTCGCGCGCGCTGGCGTCATCGCCGCTCAGAACCACGAAGTCCTTTACGCAGGTGTCGACCAGCTCGCGCATGCGCGGCGCCTCCGGCACCGCCTCCTTGACCCCGACGATTCCGGCAACCTTCGACAGGCGCGCCACCGTCGCCGGTTTCATATCCACTGCCGTGCGTGCCGGTACGTTATACAACAGTAGCGGCTTGCGCGCGGCCGCGGCCGCGGCGGTGAAGTGCAGGTACAGTCCCTCCTGCGTCGGCCGGTTGTACGCCGGAGTCACGAGCAGCAGCCCGTCGATGGGCAGCTCTGAGAGCCAGCCGACCCGCTCCACGGTGCCGGCCGTGCTGCTGGTACCCGCCCCCGCAATCACCGCCACACGTCCGCGCACCTGCGCGCATGCGCGCTGCGTAAGCTCGCGCAGCTCCGCGTCGCGCAGCGTCGCCGACTCCCCGGTCGTGCCGCCGACGACGATGCCGTTGGTGCCGTTCTCCAGGTGGAAGTCGAGCAGGCGTGCCCAGCCTTCGAAGTCGACCGCGCCATCGGGCCGCATGGGAGTGATGATGGCAACCAGGCTGCCTGAAAACATGAGACCTGCAAGCATCCGCGGGGAAGCGTGTGATGTTACGAGTGACGCTTGCGTCTAAGCAAGCCTCACCGCGCGCCTGCTGCCCAAGGTCGCAACCCGCCCCCGCTCCCGGTACACTGCCCCAGGCGAATCGCCAGCAAACTCGACCCGTCACCCCACAGATGAAGCAGCACCTGGCCGTTTCGGCGATCGGCAGCGACCGCACGGGGATGGTTCATGAGCTGACCCGCGTAATCAGCGAGTCCGGCGGCAACATCAGCGAAAGCCGCATGGCGAATCTCGGCACGGAATTCGCGATGCTGTTGCTGGTGTCGGGTAACTGGCACGCCCTGGCGAAGCTCGAAACCGAGCTGAAACGTCTCGCCGAGACCAGCAACCTCAGCATTCACCTCAAGCGCACCGAGCCGCGTACGCCGCGCACCGACATGCTGCCGTATTCGATCGACGTGGTGTGCCTCGATCAGAGTGGCATCGTCTCGGGTCTCTCGGGTTTCTTCGCCACGCGCGGGATTGACATCGCCGAAGTCTCGACCCGCAGCTACCCGGCCGCGCATACCGGCGCCCTCATGTTCGCGGTGCAGATGATCGTCAACGTGCCGAGCCGCATTCACGTGGCGCACCTGCGGGAAGAGTTCATGGAATTCTGCGATTCGCTCAACCTCGACGCCATCCTCGAACCGGTCAAGTCCTGAAAAGAGATGGCCACGATCGAACCCGGGACCAGGGTGCCTGACTTTTCTGTGCCCATGACGGGCGGCGCCGGGTCATGCGGAGCAAGTCCTTGAAGCAGCGCGGCGTTTATGAAGCCGGCCCCACGGCCGCTTCGGGCAAGTCACGGGAAATGAAGCCCCGCTCGCGCGCCGGGCGGCGGCTGTTCGTACTCGACACCAACGTGCTGATGCACGATCCGACGGCGATCTTCCGCTTCGAAGAGCACGACGTGTATGTGCCCATGGTGGTGCTCGAAGA
>WNFR01003018.1_pt1 | contig 17457 bp, 14 predicted proteins | sample 5400221 | NCBI WGS metagenome assembly WNFR01 (sample SAMN13153357, study PRJNA577476) | soil metagenome | isolation source: 40 cm soil under Madrone tree | place: USA:California | collected 2016-06-14
TCGGCCCAAGCGGCATTTGGACAATCCCAGGGATGGTTCCGTGCCGGAACCGGACTTGGCGACACTAATAAACCCCGCGTCGCCATCGCCGACTTCGCCGCTCGCGCCGATTCTACCAAGTCCCATGCTTCCCTTTTCACCCAGATCGTCCGTGACGACGTCCAATTCAGTGGCATTCTCGAAGTCCCCAGCCCCAGCTTCTACCCTCCTCAAGCTCCCAGTCTCCCCGCCGAACTAAAACCTGCGATCTGGATCGATCCTCCCACAAACGCCAATTTCCTTGGCTTCGGCAATCTCGCCGAATCCAACACCGAAGTTGCCATCGAAGCCTGGCTCTATGACGTCCGCAATCCCTCTTCTCAAGCCGTCGTCGGAAAGGTCTATCGCGGCGTACCCACTGACCTCCAAGTGCGGAAATTCGCCCACCAATTTGCTGACGAAATCATCGCCAAGCTCTCCGGAGGCCTCCCGGGCATCGCCTTAACGCAAATCGCCTTTGTCAGCTCGCGCGGCGGCTCCAAGGAAATCTGGGTCATGGACTACGACGGCTCGAACCAGCATCAGCTCACGTCCCTGAAGTCAATTGCTCTCACGCCCCGCTGGTCCCCCGATGCTTCGCGCATCGCTTTCACCTGCTTCGCTCCCTCAACCGGCCTCACCAGCGCGCAAATCTGCATGTATTCCCTGGACACCGGTAAACTGGTTTCCTTCCCGCGCTTTCGTGGCACCAATATCACTCCCGCATGGTCTCCCGACGGCACGCAGATTATTTTTTCTTCTTCGATGCAGGGCAATCCAGAGCTCTATGTCACCGACCCCAGCGGAGGCCGCCCCAAGCGCTTGACAAACGCCAACGGCGCCAGCATGTCTCCCAGTTGGAATCCTAAAACCGGCCAAACCGTCGCCTTCGTCAGCGATCGCGGCGGCACTCCCCAGCTGTACCTCATGAATTCCGACGGTACGAGCGCGACCAAACTCGACCTCCCGGACAAAGGCTATGTCATCGATCCGGCGTGGGCCCCCAACGGCCAGTTACTGGCCTTCAGTTGGCGCCGCCCCAACGACAACTACGACATTTACGTTATGGACGCCGCCACTCGCCAGATTGTAGAGTTGACGCGTGACCAGGGCCGCAACGAGCGTCCCAGTTGGGCGCCGGATGGCCGCCACCTCGTTTTTGAATCCACCCGTGGTGGCACGCGCCAGATTTGGACCATGCTGGCCGATGGCTCCCAGCCGCACCAGTTGACGACCACCGGGCACAATGAATCCCCCAATTGGTCGACTCGATGAATTTTTTCACGAAACCGGACGGGGCACGCCGACATCTCACGGCTAGGCTCCTTTTTACGTTGCCCTGCTTCATTGTGCAGGCCACTAGTGAAATCTATGAAGCGCATCTGGCACGATGTATGACATATCGTAGTACGAGATATTCCCCGGACCCAGCCCGCTGGTGTTAGGATATGACTTCTGGTGGGACGAACACGGGAACTTCACTGAGGAGGATTCGCATGTACCTGGCATCACGCTCGCTCTGTCGCGCCGGCTTGCTCGCCGCACTCGCCGTTGGTGTCTTCACCTTTGGGTGTAACAAGAAAACCGTCGCACCGCCGCCCAAAACGGCACCGGTCCCACCCCCGGCTGCAACCCCCACGGTGACGCTGCAGGCCAGCCCCACTACCGTCAATAAAGGCGAATCGGCAACCTTGAGCTGGAATTCCACGGATGCCACTCAGCTCTCCATCGCCCCCGACGTCGGCGCCGTCACTGCCCAAGGCTCCACCAAAGTTGCGCCCTCCGACACGACGACCTACACGATCACCGCCTCCGGTCCCGGCGGCTCCGCTAGTGCCACCGCCAACGTCGCCGTCAACGCTCCTCCTCCACCGGAACAGCCCAAAGGGCCCACGGACGAGGAACGCTGGAAGGCGGGAGTATTCGACGCCTATTTTGACTACGATAAGGCCGACCTTCGTCCCGATGTCCGCGCCGCGCTCTCCAAGACCGCCGACTTTCTGAAGAGCAACCCGGGCATCAAAGTGACTGTTGAAGGCCACTGCGATGAGCGCGGTTCCACGGAATACAACCTGGGTCTTGGCGTTCGCCGGGCCGATTCGGTGAAGCAGTATATTGTTTCACTGGGCGTGTCCGCCGACCGCGTCAACACCACCAGCTTTGGTAAAGAGAAGCCTTTCTGCACCGAGAGCAACGAGGCTTGCTGGCAGCAGAACCGTCGCGGCCATCTCGTCAAAGCAAACTGAGCCGCTTCACGCCGCTCGCCCCGATGACCGATTGGTGACCAAAACAGCCGCGAGGTCCGGCAAACCCTTGCCACCTCGCGGCTATCTTATTAAAGTGGGAGCGGTTCCCCGGCCTGTATGATTTTTGTCGGCTGCTCTCCAGCCATTATGCGTATGCAGTCGTTCGGCATCCTTTAGGAGGATTGTTCCATGCGTATTCGCCACATCGTCATTTTTAGCGCCACCGTTCTTGCCGGCGCCCTTGCCGGAAGTCTCGTCGGCCCCCGTCCCGCCGAAGCCGTCGCACGCGAACTTATCGAGCTTCAGCGCGATGTCACTTCCCTGCTTCAGGGCCAAAAGGATCTTTCCACTCAAGTCACTCAGGACAACACCGTCATGAAGACACTCATCGGGCAATCCGGCGACAATGTCAACAAGCTCGCCGCCACCATGGGATCGCTCCAGAAATCCGTCCAGGACGTCCAAGCCAATTCCGGCGCGCGCCTCGACACCATGTCCACGCAAGTTCAGGGTCTCTCGGACAACCTCGAGGAAATCAAGTCGCGCCTCGGCAAGCTCAATCAGCAGCTCGTCGACGTGCAGAATACCGTCCAGAGTCTCGACGCCAAAATTTCTGGCGGCGCTGTGCCGGCCCCAGCGGCGGGCACAGCCACTCCCACCGGCTCTGCCGGCTCCTCAAACTCGTCCGCCGTTCCCGCAGGAGCGCCTTCCGCCGATACCCTCTATTCCAACGGCCTCCGCGACATCACCAGCGGCAAGTACGATCTTGCTCGCGCCGAATTCCAGGACTACCTCAAGTATTACGGCGAAACCGACCTCGCCTCCAACGCCCAGTTCTACCTCGGCGAAATTGCCTACTCGCAGAAAAAGTACGAGGACGCCGTCGCCGAATACGAAAGAGTTCTCAACAATTATCCTAAGAGCTTCAAGCTCGCCCCCGCGCGCCTTAAGAAAGGCATGGCTCTCATCGAACTCGGCCAGAAACCTGGCGGCATCCGCGAACTGCGCGAAGTCGTCAAGCGCTACCCCGGCACCGAAGAAGACCGCCGCGCCCGCGCCAAGCTAAAAGAACTGGGCGTCGCCGTCACCGCTACGCGCTAACTCCCTCTATTGCCAATTCCCCAGCCTTTCAACGCCTCAGCTTTACACTTCCCTTCTCGCCTTTGACCAGCTACACCACGCCCACTCCAAGTAATTCTCGCCTGTGTGTAGAGCCTCCCTATTCTGGTTTACTGGGAGTCGCAGCCTGCGAAACGCTCACCGGCTGCAGGTCGGTCTTAATAGTAATTTTCTGGCGGGCCAGCAAACTCACTTCCGTTTCGAAAGCCTGGTATCCGGGGAGCGCGATTTTGACGCGATGTTTTCCCGCGCTCACCAGCATGCCGTGCCCGATGCCGCTGAATTCACTGACGTTCCCAACAAAAGCGTCATCGACAAAAACGGCGGCGCGATCCGGACTCACATACAGCTTGATCTGCGATGTGACCTTCGGCAGCGCGGCTCCCGGCGCTCGCAGCATCACCACGTGGAGGATCACTCTTTTTTGCGGCTCGATCATCACCTTCTGTGTGAAATCGCTGTACCCCGACTGGCGAACCGAGATCTCGTGTTCGCCTGGCAAGAGCAGGAGTTTATTGGCGTCCCTAAGCTCCTTGACGTACCCGACATACTGGCCGTCGATCCATACGCCCGATGTTTTGTCCGCTTTGGTCTTTCCGACAAGTTTCACTTCGCCCAGCACCTGGTTTTGCGCGGGCATCGCGGAAGGAAAGATCAGGAAGGAGGAACCAAGAAAGAATACAGTCTTGCAGAACCGTTTAATGCTTTTCATCATCAACCCCCAGGTAAGTCCCCTTTAGAATTTCGAACCGCCTGGGTACAGTCCGTCTTCCAGTGAATAAATCACCGCCAACATTCTAACCTTAATCCCGTAATTCCCAGAGCGTTTCTATCCAACAAAGTTGCCCCCCCTTCTCCCCAATTTCTCCTTTCTAGTTTCTGGTTTCATTCTAGTTCTGGGGACGGCTTCACTAAGCGCAGTGGAATTCATGCGCAGTTGAAGGTGTCGCAGCTTGTCGGACGGTTGGCGCGAGATATCGAGTTGGTTTTATTCCGAGTAGTTCAAGAGAGCCTCACCAACATCCAACGCCATTCGGGAAGTCCGCAAGCCAAGATACGACTGAATCGCAATTCACATCTGACGCTGGAAATCAGCGACCTGGGGCGGTTCTCTGGCACTAAACAGACTGGAAAAAAGGAGGCGCGGTTCGAAGTTGGTGTTGGTATTCCCAGCATGCAGGAGCCAGTGAAGCTGATCGGTGGACGGCTGGATATTGATTCTAGCGATCACGGCGCAACGGGTGCGCGTGACCATACCTCTTGGGGAGAACTCCCGTGAAAAAACTTCGCATTCTGGTGGCTGACGACCACGAGTTGGTGCGGCGCGGTGCACTGGGAGTCCTGCACTCCCGCCGCGGCCGGAGAGTTGTTGGCGAGGCAGCCAATGGCCGTGAGGCCGTTGAAAAGACTGTAAGACTGAAACCGGATGTAGCCATTATGGATATCCGCATGCCCGAACTGGATGGCGTCGAGGTAGTACGTCAAATTCGCGAGGCTGTTCCTGGCACCAAAGTTCTTGTGCTCACCATGCATGAGTCAGACCAGATGGTGCAGCGCACATTGGGGGCCGGGGCTCACGGTTACATGTCGAAGTCTGATCTCACGGACTGCAAGCGCTTCCTCACACCTAAGGTGTCCGAATCGTGCTGGAGGGATTTCTCAAGACCAAGACCCAACATCAGCAAGCGGAGCGCGCAGGTGCCCGAACAACTCCTCGTGAAACCGAAATCATCGCCCTGTTAGCTGCCGGGAAGTCCAATAAGGAGATCGCTGCGCAGCTGGAGGTCACCCGTCAGAACCGTCGAGACCCACCGCGCTAAGATCATGCTTAAGCTGGGCCTCCATTCTCTGGTCGAGCTTGTTCACTATGCCATGCGCCGCGACATTGCCACCGTGCCAGTTGACCCCGCTATGCGCAGCGCGCCGGACAATAAGCCCTAATACGAATTTGCATTCCCGCCACACCGGTTTTGTGCACCGGGGGTATCGCAAGCGGCATTTCTGAAGAATTACTTTAACTCCGCTCGTATCTCTCTAGAAAAAGGAGTTTGCCCGGTATCCTTGCGGAAAGACCACAGGAAGGCTTGGCCCGCTCTGAGTTATCAACTTTCAACTGTCGATCCGAGATCCCGACTTGGTCGGGGCTATCGACTGCATCTTCAGTCCAGCGCAGGAACTTCCTTCCGCTCCTGCCGCCGACGATGCAGATAATGCATCGCAATGTTCAAATAAATGTTGCCGCACGGCGTCTCGATACAAATCACCAACGCTTCGGTATCGGCGCTGCCCGCCAGACCCGTTTCGTCCATATGAATTTCCGGCGGAAACACTTTGAAATGAAAGCCTTGGTCGTTCAGCAGCGTGACTGAATTTCCGATGACCATGTTCGCCATTTCGCAAACCGTTTCCCGCACCACTTGGTCGCTCGCTTCCATTTCTGTCCCCGCAAGGATCGTCGCCACCTTCATCGCCACTTCCGGCGACAAATCAAGAATCACGCGCCCTTCAATGTCACCCTTGATGGCGATCAGCGCCGCAACGCCCTTGCGGCGATACGACTCTTGGTCCATTTCCAGGTCCACAATTTTGGTCGGCGCTTGCAGCGACTCCGCGAAAACCGCATCCGCGGCATTGATGAACGGCTGGATCAGCTCCATTCTCATGAGCGGTGTTCTCCTGCGAACGCCACCGGCGCACCGACGGCGTTGGGATCGTCGCTGAGCACGTACCGCAGAATTTCGTACAGCACTTCCGGCTTCACCGGCTTTTGCACGAAGTGCTTTGCACCCTTCTGGAGGGCCGCCAGGATATTCTCCTGGTACCCCACCGACGAGACCATGACGATGCGCGCGTTGGCGTGCTGCCGCACAATGCGCTCCACCGCCTCGATCCCTTCCATCTGCGGCATGGTGATGTCCATGAGCACGATGTCCGGAGTAATCCGGTTGAATTCCGCGATGGCCGTCAAGCCATCTCCGGCTTCGCCGGCCACTTCGCCGCCGAACATCTCAATCATTTTGATGAGATTCTTGCGCGCGAAGACGGAGTCGTCTACCACGAGGTAGCGAACCGGCTGATTATCTTTTCGAAGTAGAGCGGCAAACTGTTTCATGGCCTTCTCCTTATCCTAGCTTTCGCTTTCACGATCGCTGGGAAGAAACGGGGGTCCTTTCGATCTTTTCGTGCTTGTCGTGCTTTTCAAACTTTTCTGATGGATTTCGCTCCGAGCCATAATTGCTCATTAGGAACGCAGCGACTCCATCGAGAGGAATAATCTTGTTGGCATATCCTTTGCTAATCGCAGCGCGCGGCATGCCGCTGACGACGCAAGTGTCTTCGCTCTGCGCGACCGTCATGCCACCGGCCGCCTTGATCGCGCCGAGTCCTTCGGCGCCATCATCGCCCATGCCGGTCATTAAAACTCCGACCGCAGTGAGCCCAAACTCTTGCGAGACGGAATGAAATAAAACATCCGCAGACGGACGATGCCCATTGACGGGAGGCCCGTCTGAGAGCACCGCCATATCTCCACGCGGCATGCGACGAACCATGATGTGGCGATTCCCCGGACAAATGAGCACGCGCCCCGCAAGCAAAAGATCGCCGGAGCGCGCTTCTTGAACTTCCAGGGCGCAGCATTCGTCGAGGCGCTTCGCAAACATTTCCGTAAAACCTTCGGGCATGTGCTGCACAACAATAATTGTGGATTGAAACTCCGCCGGAATTTGCGACAAAACAAATTGCAACGCGTTGGGGCCGCCAGTTGAAATTCCGATTGCGATGATGCGGCGCGGAGGCAACGCGGCGCGTGTTCCTTTTTTGGGGGCTGGTTTTTCCTCGAGGACCGCGGCCGGAAGCTTGCGGCCCACGGCGCGCTTGGCCACTTTTATTTTTGCAATCAGCTGGTCGGCGATTTGTTCGAGGTGACCGGCAGCGGCGTCTTTTGGCTTGGCGAGGAAATCGACGGCGCCGAGCGCGAGAGCTTTGAGTGTGGCGTAACCGCCCTCTTTCGAATGAGTGCTAAAGAGAATAACCGGTAAGGGGGCGTTCCGCATGATGAGGCGCAGCGTCTCCATGCCGTCCATGCGAGGCATGTCGAGATCAAGTGTTACGACATCCGGCTGCAGTTCCTCAATTTTTTTCAGAGCGAATGCGCCGTCCATGGCGGTGCCAACAACTTCGATGGCCGATTCGCGCGCAAGAATAGCGGGAATCAGTTTCCGCATGAGGGCGGAATCATCAACGACGAGGACTCGGATGCGTTCACTCATGCGATGGCTCCAAGGGGGGTAGAACGAACCAGGCGCGAGAGGACCGCAGGAACATTCAGGATGAGGACAACGGTACCGTCACCTAGAATGGAAGCGCCGCTGACTAAATCGCTGGAGACGATTTCGCCAGGCAGAGCTTTGATCACCAACTCTTCCTCGCCAACTAAGCTATCCACGACGAGGCCAAAACGTTTTTCCGCGGCACCGATGACAATGACGAAATGCTTTTTTCGGACCGGCTGCGTGTCGATGCTGCGCAAACGGCTAAGGTGATCCAACCGAACGAGAGTAAGAATCTGCTCACGAAGACGCAGCACTTCGCGCTGGTCGATGCGGTGAATTTCGGGAGCCGTAATGCGTGTAATTTCCACGACGGAGGAAAGCGGGACGGCGAAAAGACGGCCGCCGACGCGGAAAAGCAAAGTCTGGATACTCGCGAGGGTGAGCGGAGCGCGAAGCTGAATCGTGGTGCCCCGGCCTTTTTGCGAAGAAACGTGAACAGTGCCCTTGAGACGGTCGAGTACGGTGCGAACGACATCCATACCGATGCCGCGACCGGAAACTTCGGTTACCTCTGAAGCGGTGCTGAATCCCGACTCGAAAATAAGGTTGAAGGTTTCCTGATCGGTCAGGCGCTTGGCTTCTTCGGGTTTCAGGATTCCCTTCTCAATAGCGCGGGCCCGCAACGCGACAGGATCAATGCCCCGGCCATCGTCACGGACTTCGATAACGACCTGCGTGCCTTGGTGATAAGCATTGAGATAGATCGTGCCGCGAGCTGGCTTGCCGGCGGGCAGACGTTCATCAGCGGGCTCAATGCCATGGTCCACGGAGTTGCGAACCAGATGCATGAGCGGTTCAGCAAGGGCGTCAAGAATGCCCTTATCGAGATCCGTGTTCTGGCCGGAAAGTTCGAGAGCCACATCCTTGCCGCACTGCTTGGCAACGTCGCGGACGACGCGGGGAAAACGCCGGAAGAGCTGTTCGACAGGCACCATGCGTATTTTCAAGACGCACTTGTGAAGCTCGTCGAGGATGCGAGCTTGAAACGCCATGGCGTCAGCAAGTTTCGCCCGCAAGGGATCGCGGGCATGCTTCTGGTCGAATTCGGTAAGCGTGCGATTGAGCATGGACTTTCCGATGATCAATTCGCCCACAAGATTCATAACCGCATCGATGCGGGTTGCGTCCACACGAAGGGTGCTTTCAGCAACCGTAGTGGCGGCGGAACCAGAGTTAGCAGCCTTCGCTGTGGCGCTGGTTTCCGCTGTCTCTGCGGCGCCAACAACTAATTTCTCTGCCTGAGCTTCCAATAGATCGCCGAGTAACTCATGCTCGGGTGTTTCCGCCGTCGCGGCGCGTTCGAGACGCACTTCGGAAACAATCGAGGGAATCCGGCAGCGATGGAGGACTTTCTCTTCCGGCTGGGAGGTCGCCAAAGCGGCTTCCACAATCTCCACGGTTGCAGCAGTCAGATTATCCTCCGGCCGCAAGGCGATGAGAGTGCCACTGCCGTGAAGAACGTTTCGAATGAGCTGGAATGCCGCGGCACGCATCAGGCTGTTTGGGTCGATGCGAAGGGCAACGTTGTAAACGGTCTCGCCACGATGCACAGCTTCTGAAATCATGAGCTGTTCGTATTCAGTCCAAGCAAATTGGGCGGGCAGGTGGGGCACTGCAGAACCAGTGCCAGTGTTATCCGGGGAAGCTGGCTCCTCCAGCAACTTCCGAATCATGGCATGGAGGGCATCCACAGAGGGTGGTTCCTTGCGGCGTTGGTATGAGGTAAGCATCGCGCCAAAGCTGTCCGCCGCAGTGAGAACCAGCTCGGCGAGATCCGCGCCGCGCGCTTGGGCAATCTGCGGAGTAAGAACATCCTCGAGTTCGTGCGCCAGCTCACTCAGTTTGTTAAATCCACATGCCGCGGAATCACCCTTCAGAGTGTGAACAGCTCTACGGACACGGCGAATCACTTCTTCGTCGGCAGGGCGGGACTCAAGTTCGAGCCCAGCCTCGTTGAGCGATTGAAGCAGTTCGTTGGCGCTCTCAAAGAACAGAGTGCGCAACTCGCCGCCGCGATCCTCGGGAGGACGACTCACGTGGTGGCCTCGTTCCGCTGGTATGCGGTTCCGTTGTTTTCATGGACCATGCGGAACTTCTGCGTAAGCCCAAACAGACTTTCCGCGTGGCCGACGAAAAGATATCCGGCCGGATTCAGGCAGTGCCAAAACTTTTCAATCAAACGCTTCTGCTCGGCCTCGTCAAAATAAATCATCACGTTGCGGCAGAGGATAATGTCGTTGCGGCGAGGCAAGAATTCCGTTTTCAGGTTGTGAAAGTCGAAGGAGACAAGCTCTTTCAACTGCGGTTTGACCTTGTACTTATCACCGGTTTTTTCGAAATAGCGGAGCCGGCAGGTGTAATCCACAGGCTCCATCTGCTGCTCGGTGTAGATGCCTTCCTGACCAACGCGCAGACTGGCATAGCTTATGTCGGAAGCGACGATTTCCACTTTCCAAGGAGGAGGAATGAGCGGCTTCGGCGAGGGCATGTCAAAGGGAAGCGGATTCCGCAGGTAATAGTAAGCAAGGGCATCGCAAATCAGAATGGCGACGGTATAAGGTTCCTGCCCGGCGGAGCAACCCGCGCTCCAGACCCGGAGATTGTAGTCGCGGCGCTCCTGCTTGCGGCGGAGGATCTCCTCGAGCACGGATTTTTGCAGCAGATCAAGCTGCGGACGGTTGCGAAAGAAACTGGTTTCGTTGACGGTGAGATTCTCGAGCAGTAGAGCGAGCTCCGCGCGTCCTTCTCTGCTGGTCAGCAAACGATAATAAGCGTAGAAAGAGTCCATCTGGCAGGCTTTAAGCCGTCGCTGCAAACGATCTTTCAGAAAGTGCGAGCGGCGCTCATCGAAGAACATGCCACATTCCTGATAGACGAGCGTTTGGAGCAGCTTCAGTTCCGCTTCGGTGAGTTGGACCTGGGCAGTAATCGTTCCCATTGTGTGTTGGTGAGGCGGACCCGCAATTCGGCTTAAATCAAGCGCAAGCCGGACGAAACATTACCTTGCGGTAGCGACGGGTTCCGCTGCCTCCTCGAGTCGTTTGTATTCCGGGCGATGCAAGAGTTTAGAAATGTCCAGCAGAATGATGAGACGCCCCTTCAATTTGCCCACACCAGTTACGTATCCGGATTCGCCTTCCGCGAAGACGCTGCCCGGGGCTTCGATGTCCGAGGGCGGGATTTTGAGCACTTCCGAAGCCGCGTTTACGATGAGCCCGATCAACTTGTTGTCCAACTCGACGACGAGAATGCGATTCTTTTTATCGGGTTGAATCTCGACCTGGCCGAATCGTTTGCGAAGGTCCATCACCGGGATGATTTTCCCGCGCAGGTTGATAACACCCTCAATCAGGTCGGGTGCGCTGGGAACCGAGGTGATTTCCGGAACGCGCACAATTTCGCGCACGGCGGCAATACGAACGCCGTACGTTTCATTGCCGATGCGAAAGCCGACGACTTGAAGTTCTTTTTCCATCGAGAGGTCTCCGGGCCTCTAGGAACGCGACATTCCCGCGTATTCAGGTTCCTGCTCGCGATCCGACTCCGCATGGCGCCGCTTGCCGAAGGAGGCGTCACCCCGACGCTGACGCTGCTGGCTGGCGCGGTCGAGAACAAAACGGTCCATGCTATCGAGCAAGTTGCGGGAGAGCTTGAGCATCTGCTCGGCAGCGGCGGAGAGTTCGGTAGAACTAGATGCGGATTGCTGCACCAGTTCGCGCATTTTGTCCATGGCGCGGACAACGGCCTGCGCACCGGAAGCCTGTTCTTCGACGGCGGAATTGATTTCCTGGGTAATTTCCGTAAGACGGCTGGTGGCTTTGGCGATTTGCGAAGAGCCAACGGATTGTTCGTTGGTGGCGGCGCCAATTTCCTGAGAGAACTTGTAAACTTCCGTGACGACGTTGGAAATCTTGTGGAGCGCCGAGCCGAGATCGTTGCCGAGGGTCAGACCTTCCTCGACGATGCGCGTGCTGCGTTCCATGTTTTCGACGGCCTGGCGAGCTTCGCGCTGGATGCTTTGGATGAGGTCGGCAATTTCCTTGGTGGATTGCGTGGACTTTTCGGCCAGCTTGCGAACTTCGTCAGCGACGACAGCGAAACCAAGGCCGTGTTCACCGGCGCGAGCCGCTTCAATAGCCGCGTTCAGTGCAAGCAGATTGGTCTGTTCGGCGAGGTCATCGATGACTTCGATGATCTTTCCGATGTCATCGGCACGGTGACCGAGAATGTTGATGATTTCGGCGGACGACTGGATGGCCTGGTTGGTGCGGTTGAGACCGTCGGTGGCCTTTTCCATGGTCTGGATGCCGGTGACGACTTCCTCGCGAGAGCGGTTGGCGATATCGAGCAAGACTTTGGCGGTATCGGCGACGCGCTGAATGGAAGTGACCATCTGATCGATGGAAGCGGAAGTTTCCGCGACGCTGGAAGCTTGAACTTGAGTGTTCTTGACCACGTTCTGCACGTTGATGCTCATCTCATGCATGGTGCTGGTGACTTCTTCAATCGCGGAGGAGGCCTGCACGCTGACCTTTGCGGATTCGTCTGCGGCGCCAGCAACTTGATTCGACCCGGCGGAAACCTGACCAGCGGAATCGCGGGTAGTGCGGACAAGCTCCTGCAAACCATGGGACATGCGCATGAAAGCATTGCCCAGGGTGTCGCGTTTGGAACGCGGCACGACTTCGACGGACAGATCGCCTTCGGCCACGGCCATGGACACGCTGGCCATTTCCTTCAGATAAGCCACCATATTGTTGAAGGTAGTGGCCAAAGCGCCAATTTCGTCGTTGCGGTGAATATCAATGTTCTGATCGAGATCGCCGGAGTCGCCGATTTCGCGCGCAACGGTAATGAGATGCGTCAAAGGTTCGGTGATGGACTTGGCGGTCAGCCAGGCGATAAGCGCACCTGCGAAGAGAGCGAGAAGTGTGCCTAGCCCCGTTACCCAGCTGCTGATGGCACTCGCGCGGTTTGCGGACTTTGCCGTTTCGTCTTGAAACTTAGTGATATCGGCGTTGCTTTGGTCTAGAACGACAGAAGATTTCGTCAGCCAGGATGAAGGATCTTTTTGGAGATAGAAAATTTGTAAATCGGAGACGGTAGCATCCCCGGAATCGACTTGATGGCGCTTGGCGATCAGCGGCTTGGCAAAATTGTCAGCCCAACTTGCTTCGGTGCTCTCGACCTGGATAAGAGCCGTTCGGACGGCATCGCTGGAGGCATTGGACTCGCCGCGCTTGATCTGGTCGACAATGTCCGTCAACCCCTTGTTCACTTTCTCTTCATCGCGGGGATCGCCGCTGAGGAGGAAATTATTCATGTTGAGGCGATTCAACATGATTTGATAGCGCACAGACTCAACAGTGCGAACGCCATCGAGGGCCATGCTGGCATCGCTTCGTGCTGAGCGTTCCTTCAATCCGGCGCCGATATTCACTAGGAACAGAAGTAAAAGGCCCAAGAGGATCAGGCCGAATCCGCCGTATAGCTTTTTTCCGATGGTCATTGCAAAATGCCTCCACTCACCTCAGCAGTGCAGCGATGGCCGCATCTGCCGGAACGAACCTTGCCTAACGTTCCACTTAGTTATTGGCGTGGAACTCGAATTCGACAACCTGCGTGGTTTCTTCCGACGCAGGCACAAACTTCCACTCTTTGACGGCGTCCTGGCAAGCTTGCACGAGCAAGGGGTGTCCACCCACGACCCGCGTGCTTTTGACACGTCCGTCCGGCGTGATGACGACTTCAATTTTGACCTTGCCCGCAACGTTCATCCGTTTGGCGAGTTCCGGATACAGAGGTGCCGTCTTGGTCTTGACCTTGCGTTTGGTTTCGTCCGTCGAACCAGACTGAGGAAACCCCGAGGCGCCCGAAAACAGAAGGACCGCAGTTGTCGCGACAGCCCACTTCCTCCACCGACTAGTTCTCATCGACACAACTCCTTATAGGATTGGAAGATGCCCCGCGTAAGAGAAGGCACGTGGGATGCCATGGTCATGAGCAGCAGAATTAATCGAATCGGAATCCATCGAGCCTTGGTAAGTAATAGAGGAACAGCGAGTTATAGAAGATTTAGTGGGCGATAGTAGCGGTGCTTTAGAGTACCATTTGTCTCAGACAGGCGGGACTCCACAGGTTAAGGTCTCAGGCTGAGACGAAGAGAGAATGGAGAGCACCTGTTGATGTAGGCGATTTCGCAACACCGAGCTGCCATGCAATTGACTCACATTGAGACTCCCCGGTAGGGTTGAGGAAGGCAGCGACTCGCAACTTGAGACGCTTAACGCTTCGCCATCACCGATGCGCAGAATAAAGGCAAGAACATCGCAACGTCCCACCCTGCAGCGCGCGAGGGCGGAGTCTGCGCTGCCGATGTCCCGGCACGGCGAAGAGTTAATGGAATTGGCCGTTGAAGCGGCGCAGTCGCGGCATTTGCCGGATTTTCTGGAACAGTTTGCGCTGCGAGCGACGCGAATGCTCGATGCCATTTGGGGAGGCGTGGCGGTTTACCGCGGACGCGAAACAGACTTTCACGCCATGCCTGGACCAGCCGCGACGACGGAAATCGCCATGAGTTGGCTGATTGCGTGCGCCCGGGAAAGTCAAAGCGAAGTGGAAACTCGAGCGATGCCCAAGGAGATTGGCGCATCCTGGTCGCGCCCCGAAGATCCAGGGACGGTGGCGTTCGTGCGTATCGCCGCAAGTGACAATGAGCGGCTCGGAACGCTCTGCCTGATCCGGAATCGAAAAACATTGAGCGGGGACGAGAAACGCCTGCTACATGCGCTGGCGAGTCATGCGGCGCTTTCGCTGGAGAATTTCCGCCGATTTTCACAACTGGAGCGGTCAAAACGGCAGTGGGTGGAAGATATCGACGCGATCAGCGATTACATCGTGGTGCACGACCGCGCGTGGAGAATCGTTCGAACGAACCGATCACTTGCCACTCATCTTGGCGTGCCGCCAGTGGCGCTGGTTGGCGAGGCGATGAGCACATTAAGACAAATCGCGGAAACGGGGAGCGATCTGCCCTGCCCGTTCTGCCGGGATACGCAAAGGTCGAAGGAAGAGTACGTGGCGGCGTCGGTGGAGCGCATTTTTCTTGTATCCACTTCGCGGACACCGGGCGTTTCCGATGACGATACTCGAACGATCCATGTTCTGAAGGACATCACCGACCGAAGAGAGGCGGAACGAAGGTACCGCGAGCTGTTTGACAGCATTCAGGAAGGATTGTTCTTCGCCACGCCAGACGGAAGATTTCTGGACGTGAATGACGCGATGGTGCGGATGCTGGGGTACGGCTCACGAGAGGAATTACTGCGCGCGGACGTGAGCCCGCATCTTTATCCCGTTCCGGAAGCACGCGAAAAATTCTTGAGAGCCCTTTCGGAAAGAGGAGTTTTGCGCAATTACGAAGAGACGCTGCGGCGTAAAGATGGGACGCTACTGCACACGCTGCAGAACATCACCGCGGTGCGCGATGCTCGCGGAAAGATCGCCCAGATTCGCGGGTTGATGCTGGATGTTACGGAGCAGAAGACTTTCCAATCGCAGCTGCAGCGGGAGAGGGATTTCAATCAGAAGATCCTGAATACGACGCAGAGCATGATCCTGGTGTTGGATACGGCCGGGCTAATCAGCTACGCGAACCGGCGCTGCTATGAAGCGGGCTACCAGGAAGGCGAATTGATCGGGCACCGGCTGGTGGATTGGGTGGAGGCTTCGCACCAGGAAGATTTTGATGCGGCGCTGGATACCACGGCGCATGGGCATCAAGTGGAGAACCTGGAGCTGCGGGTGCGGCGAAGCGATGGATCGATGGGACATTTTTCAATCAGCTTGAGCCCCATGAGAGACGAACAGGATACGGTGAACAGCGTGGTGGTGGTGATGACAGACATTACCGACGCAGCGCTGCTGCAGGCCAAACTGGCACACAGCGAAAAGATGGCGACGATTGGGCGGCTGGTTTCCGGAGTCGCGCATGAAGTGAATAACCCGCTCGCGGCGATACTTGGTTTCACGGATTTGTTGCTGGAGAATCCGGAAGTTCCGGGTTCGGCGCGGGAAGATTTGCAGATCATCCTGCAAGAAACACAGCGAACGAAAGACATCGTGCAGGATTTGTTGAGTTTCGCTCGGCAACGACCGGTGCAGCGGGAACTTGTGCAAGTAAACAGCGTTTTGAGGCAAACCATTAAGCTGCGGAGTTACGATTTTGCGAGTCATGGGGTTGAGGTGGTGGAAGATTTTGAGGAGAAGCTGGCATCGGCATTGGGCGACTCCCAGCAACTGCAGCAAGTGTTTCTGAATATCCTGAACAATGCTTACGACGCAGTGCAAGAGGCGGGGCAGCGCGGGCGCATCAAGATTCATACGCGGCGGCAAGCGGAGATGATCGAAGTGGCGATCAGCGACAACGGGACGGGGATCGTCGATCCGCAACGCATTTTTGACCCCTTTTACACAACCAAGCAGGTGGGCAAGGGGACGGGCCTAGGCCTGAGCATTTGCTATGGCATCGTACGGGCGCATGGGGGTGAAATTCAGTGCTGGAACAATGAGGCGGGAGCGGGGAGCACCTTTGTGGTGCGGATTCCCGTGGCCACGGAAGCGGCACTGGCGGCCGCGGCAACGAAAGAAGCGGGGCGATGAAGGCGCAACAGACGCAACAGGCGTTGTGGACGGGAGGGCCGATCCTGCTCATTGAGGATGAACCGTCGGTTATAGCTTTTCTTCGTGCGGCGCTGGAACGAAAGGGATATGCGGTCGTGAATGCTTCGTCGGGTGCGGAAGGATTGCAGCGGCTCTCGAACGGACGTTACGCAGGGGTGATTTCCGACATTCGAATGCCGGGAGCGGTGAATGGCGCGGAAGTACACGGGTGGATTCAGAAGAACCGCCCGGAATTGAAGACGCGGATCATTCTCATCAGTGGGGACACGGCAAACAGCGATACACAGGCCTTCCTGGCGAAAAGCGGAACACCGTGTATCGAGAAACCTTTTCGAGTGCAGCAACTAATATCAATGGTGGAGAAAACATTCGGGAAACCATGAGCGACGAGCTGAAGACGCGACTATTGGTGGTGGATGACGAACAAAGCATCCGCCGCTTGTGCATGACAATCGGAAACACGCTGGGATACGTCTGCGCGGAGGCAGAAAACGCGGAGGCTGCCCTGGCGAGGCTGGATTCCGATACTCCGGACCTGCTTCTCACCGACCTGAAACTGCCGAATATGTCCGGCGTCGATTTGCTGAAAGAAACAAAGCGGCTCCTTCCACACGCCGAAGTGGCCATCATGACGGGTCATGGCTCGATCGAATCCGCTGTGGACGCCATGAAACTGGGAGCTTACGACTACATTGAAAAGCCTTTTCGCGTGGAGAAAATGCGGCTGCTGCTGCAGCGCATGGCCGAAAAGGTGCGCCTGGTCACGGAAAATGAGTACTTGCACGAACGGGTGACGACGGAGGAGAACCTCGACGGCATTATCGGGAGCTCCGCAAATATCCAGGATGTGTTGCGCATGATTTCCCGGCTGAAGGACACGCGGACGCCCGTGCTGATCTCCGGTGAGAGCGGTACGGGCAAGGAACTTGCTGCGCGCGCGATCCACTTCCGCGGTTCGATGGCAAAAACGCCGTTCATAGCCGTCGATTGCGGCTCGCTTGTGCCTACTCTTATGGAGAGCGAACTCTTTGGATACGAGAAAGGCGCTTTTACCGGCG
>WNFR01003019.1_pt1 | contig 17456 bp, 13 predicted proteins | sample 5400221 | NCBI WGS metagenome assembly WNFR01 (sample SAMN13153357, study PRJNA577476) | soil metagenome | isolation source: 40 cm soil under Madrone tree | place: USA:California | collected 2016-06-14
GCATTGATCGTCATCGAAGTAGAAATCTTCGTCAGGTCAATGCCATCGAACAGCCGCTGCATGTCCTCGATGGAATCAATCGCGACACCCACCTTGCCAACCTCGCCCATCGCCAATGCATGATCGGAGTCGAGCCCAATCTGTGTCGGCAAATCAAACGCCACCGACAAACCAGTCGTCCCGTGTGCGAGCAGATATTTGTAGCGTTTGTTGGATTCCTCCGCATCGCCCATGCCGGCGTACTGACGCATCGTCCAGAGCCGCCCGCGATACATCGTCGCCTGCACGCCGCGAGTGAACGGGAAATCCCCCGGATAGCCAAGATCGCGATCGTAATCCCAGTCCGCGAGGTCGGTAGGAGTGTAGAGAGGCTGCACCGGGATGTGCGAGGAAGTCTGCGGCTCAGAATCCGAGGGCTTCGTCTTGGCACCCGCCTTGACGCTATCGCTCATAAAGTAAAGTCTTGGAAAGAGGAAGTCAGGAATGCCAAGCGATTTTCCCCGTGTAACCCCGTGCTCCCCGTGGTTCAAGGTCTTAGCCGGCAGTTCCCGGCTCTAGCTCTTCTTCCGCACCCTCCAGAACGAACTCACCCCAAACCACGCAAAAGTGACCGTAAAGCAAGCTGCGAGAATGACACGTCCCAGCCCTTCTGCCTGTCCCGCCTGATACTTCGCATACTCACGAAACCCGGCGATTCCCCCGATTGCGGCGAGTACAAAAAACGTGAACCCAGTCACCTCCAGCCAAAGCTGATGCCCCACCCGCCCAAACGTCCGAGCCGTAGTGCGCACGCCGTTCATCACGGCGGTCCCAGTCCGCGAACTGCCCGCGTGCCGAGTCGCGATCTGCACCGCAATCTGGATCTTTCTCAACGTAGAGACTTTAACCACGGTTCGATTTTAGCAGTGCAGCGGCGTACAATGCAGACAGGGAATCACAGCGGCTTGTGATCTCGGCCGCCCGCGAAGTTCCGCCTCAAGGGGGCCGTTTTGGATCCGCAACTCAAACAACTGATGAAAGAATTGGGCGAAGCCATCAACGAATCACTGGCAGAGTCCGAGCAGATCGCCGAAGTTGTAGCCCGCATCAAGGAAGGCGGCTACGACATTTTTCTCGTCCTCGAAGCGACCATCGGCGTCAGCAAACAAGGCGACCCCGGCAGCGACAAGACTTCCCTCGTCTCTACCCTCAGCACCAATCCCGAACTCAAAGTCAGCGATCAGGATCTGAAATTTCTGAAATCGTTACGCATCAAGATTGAGGAAAAAGAGGAAGAGGTCGACTAACGAACTGGATTTCCTTTGGTCAACCATTGACACTCCGTACCTTGGAAGACTTGCGCGACCTGCGGGTCCGCTCGCCAGATCCCCCATCAAAACCCGGATCTCCTTAGACATGAGACCTCAGACAGACATGAGACCTCAGACCTGACACCTGCCTTCCGGCAATTTCTTCCAATTTCCCGCCAAAATTTCCCTAACCCTGTATGAAAAACTTTGCAAGCGGGGACTTCCATTCTGCTACGATGGTGAATATTCATAATAACTCGCTGCTTACCAGCATCTTACCCTTGACAGTAGCGGTCGGAAGTGGCCTTCGGCGTGCAATTCGTATTGTCGCGGTTGCTTCCCCCGATCTGTCTCTAGGTGCTGAAACACATGTGCAATTCGGTGAGCTGAATAGCCGCCAATAGTGGTCGTCCAGCCGGATTCGATGTCCGTTTGGCGAGCGTCTGATTTTAGCAACCGCTGAGGTAGAAATATGGACTCCCAGGCTTCGCATTTGACCCTAGGCCTTCTTCCCCAACCTCTCGCCCGCTGGCAGAAATTCGTTTTTAGCTATGGTGTGCAGACGATCATCCTGACATCCGCTTTAGCCTGGGCAGTCGCCCACCCCGAACTGTTGGAGATTCCGTCTCGCGACTACCACTTCGTCAGCCTGGTCAATACTCCGCCTCCTGCCCCACTGAAGCCTGCCCCCGTACGAACCTTCCCGACCCCTAAAGCCGCCGAGGTTGTGACGCCACGGCCGGAAGCTCTGCGCGTGCCCCATGAATTGGTGGCTCAGAAGAAAGCTGAAGTCCCGGAAGCCCAGCCTCCAAAAGTGGTAATGGCCGCCAAGCTTGAAACCATTCCCGACAGCAAGCCGGTAATGCCCAAACAACTCGTCCGAACCAATGTGTTTTCCACCGGCAGCTCCGCGACCCCGACCATGGCCGCCGCCCCGCAAAAAGTACAAACCGGCGGACTCGGCGATCCCAATGGAGTACCCGCCCGCGATAATCCCGGACATGCAGTTACGATTGCGAGACTCGGCTCTTTTGACATGCCCGCTGGTCCCGGTGAAGGCAATGGCACCGGAGGAGCGAAAGGCGCGCGAGGCGTAGTCGCCAGCGCAGGCTTTGGCAATGGCGTCGCAACCGGCGACAATTCAGGACGCCTTTCCGCCTCACGCGGCACTGTCCGACAGGGCGGTTTTGGCGACGCGGACGTTGTCGCTGCCGCTCCAAAATCGAAGGTGGCCGAACCCGTATCGAAAACGGTTCCCGCCGAGATCACATTCAAGCCCCGCCCGGTTTACACTGAAGAAGGACGTCGTCTCAAGATCGAAGGCGAAGTTTTGCTGGAAGTAGTCTTTACCGCGACGGGTCAGATTCGCATCCAACGCATCGTGCAAGGCCTTGGTCATGGACTCGACGAATCAGCGATTAAGGCTGCCGAAAAAATTCAGTTCAAGCCGGCGCTGAAGGACGGTCAGCCTTCCGATTTTCAGGCTGTCCTCCATATCGTGTTTCAGCTCGCATCCTAGGTAGAATGAAATAATCGAATATGTTGCGACCCCATTTCGTTTACCTCTCCCTCGTCTGTTTATTCGCTGCCACCCTTTTTGCCCAGACCGCACCGGCGCCGGACCCACAACTTAGTAATCGCGACACTGCCTCGCAGCAAGCGTCGAGCTCCGCCGCCAGTTTCGATCAGGTGATCGATCGCGCCGTCGAACGCGAACATTTCTTTATGGCGCAGATGAGACAGTTGCATCCGCTGGTCGAAACCTATCTCCAGAATTTGAAGGACGACAAAGACCTCGGCACAGCCGTTCCCAACAGCGACCTCTATTTCCTCGGCCGCCTGGATATGAGCAACGGTGCAGACGATCGCACCTTCACCTCGCCCACCACAGGCGGACTTGGTAAACGCATGCTCAGCAAACTGAGCAATGTATACACGATGAAGTTTCTCCCGTTGGGCTTTGCGCAGATGGTCGTGATGGATGACGATTTCCAGCGTAAATTCTACGACTTCACGTTCGTGCGCCGCGAGTTTCTCGGAGAAGTGCGCTGTATCGTGCTCGACGTAGCTCCTAAGAAAGATGCCGGGAAAGGCCGCTTCCTCGGCCGCATCTGGATTGAAGATCAGGACTACAACATCGTCCGCTTCAACGGAACATACTTTCCGCATCCCCGTTCCAGTTATTACTTGCACTTCGATAGCTGGCGCCTGAACATGCGCCCCGGCGTGTGGCTTCCCGCATTCGTTTACTCTGAAGAGTCAGACCTCAAATACCGCGTCGGCCAGACCATCCATTACAAAGCACAGACCCGGCTCTGGGGATATAACCTGAAAGACCTGCGGCGCAGTTCAGAATTCACTGACATCCAGGTGGACGCGCCTCAGACCGTACAGGATCAGAGTCAGAAATCGCAGGACGCCACTCCCATCGAAGCCCAACGCGCCTGGGAGCGTCAGGCGGAGATCAACGTGATCGACCGCTTGCAGCAGATCGGCTTGCTCGCTCCTGAAGGTGAAATCGACAAGGTGCTGCAAACCGTCGTCAACAACGTGATGATCACCAACAATCTCGACATTCAGCCCGAGATCAAGTGTCGCGTTCTCATGACGACGCCCCTCGAATCATTCACCATCGGACATACCATCGTCATGAGCCGCGGCATGGTTGACGTTCTCCCCGACGAAGCTTCGCTCGCGATGGTACTGACCCATGAACTCGCGCACATCGTTCTCGGCCACAAACTGGATACCAAGCTGGCCTTTAACGACCGCATGTTTTTCCCCGATGAACGCACCTTCGAGCGCATGGATTTCGGCCGACAAAAGACCGAAGAAGAGGCCGCTGATAAAAAGGCTCTCGAGTTGATTAACAACTCTCCCTATAAAGACAAGATGTCGACGCCCGGCTTATTCCTGAAGGCGGTGCAGGCCCGCGCCCCTCAACTTAGGAACCTGATCCGACCCCACCTCGGCGACAGTCTTCTCAATGGGGACGCCATCCGAATGTCTCCATTGATGACCGCATCACCGCAATTCGATCCTAAGAAAACCGATCAGATCGCTGCATTACCCCTGGGCGGCCGCGTCAAAGTCGATCCCTGGACCAATCGTCTGGAATTGATCAAAACCAAGCCCGTGGCCCTGAACTCGCCTGCCGAGAAGATGCCGTTCGAAGTCACGCCTTTCTTCCCGTTCCTGGTGAGACTAAGCACAGTCGCTCCCGTTCCCGATAAAGCTCCAGAAAAGACGGCGGCAACCCCAACACCCTCTGCCCCATAGCAGGCCAGCAAGTCAGCCGGCAGGGCCTCCCAGTTGCGAAGCAGCTGTCAGCGCTTGCGGGGAAACTTCATGCGCGCATTACCCTGGTAATCGCTTTCCTCCCAATTTGCGCTCTAAAATAAAGACCGGAGCAGTCCGCTTGCCCTGGCGCCACAAACTCTGGATCGTCTTGCTGGCAGTTTTGCTGCTGGCGCAGGTCACTGCGTCCGTGGTCATGCCGCGTGGGGACGCTCTGACCATCGCCAGCGATTACATTCAGGGCCTTTTACTCTTGATCGCGACTGCCGCTTTCCTGCCCAACACTTTTGCTGCGCGTAATCCGAATCGACGCACGCGAGCTTTCTGGGTCCTCATGTTTGGCGGCATGTTCTTCTGGCTCTGTTATCAGGGCATGTGGAATTACTTTGAAGTTTTCAAGCGCCAGGAAGTTCCAAACCCCTTCACCGGCGACATCGTCCTCTTCTTGCATCTGGTCCCGATGATGGCTGGACTCGCGCTTCTTCCCCATCTCGACGAGGACGAACGGGACGCGCGCATTCGCACACTCGATTTCGCTTTGCTCTTGATTTGGTGGGTCTTCCTCTATGTGTATGCCGTAATCCCGTGGCAAACCGTGCACGTCAATGAGATCGCCTACAGCAACAACTTCAACTCCACCTATCTGACCGAAAAGATGGTGTTGCTGGTCGCACTCGTTTTTCTTACCTATCACGCGCAGGCAGGATGGCGGTTGCTGTATGCGCAACTGCTCGGCGCCAGCGCTCTTTATGCTTCAAGTTCCTACGTCGCCAACTATGCTATCGGCCACCAGACTTACTACAGCGGCAGCGTCTACGACATCCCATTGACAGCCTCAATGGCATGGATGGCCGTCATCGGGAAGTTCGGGGCCGGTCCTTCGCTTGTCAGTTCAAAGCGATCGCAGCCTCTTGTGGGAGTATGGATCACGCGTCTCGGCATGCTCGCGCTTTTCAGTCTTCCCTGGTTTGCGCTTTACGCCCAACTCGAGGCTGACTCTCCAGTTGCAGTGCGGAATTTCCGCAGCACTTTGAGCCTGCTCGCCATGATCGTAATGGGCACATTACTCTTTTTGCGGCAAAACCTGCTGGGAGACGAACTCGGCCAACTGCTGGAAGAATCGCGCCGCTCTTTCGACGATCTGAAAAACTTGCAGACCCAACTCATCCACTCTGAGAAGATGGCATCGCTCGGTCAGTTGGTGGGCGGCGCCGCTCACGAGATCAACAATCCCCTCACCGCCATGTTGGGTTACTCCGATTTGCTGAGCGCCTCCGAGATGCCGCCGCAGGAACAAACCGTAGCCGCCACCATCGCCGCTCAAGTGCGCCGCACCCGAACCCTGGTCGCCAGCTTGTTGACGTTTGTCCGCCAGGCGCCCGCCAAATTGGCAGCCGTCGACGTAAACTCCATTCTCCAGACCACGATGCGTTTGCTGGCGCCCCAGCTTGAAGTCCAGGCCACCGACTTCCAACTGGAACTGGGCTCCGCGCTGCCTCCCGTCCTCGCCGATTCCAACCAGCTCTTGCACGTGTTTCTGCACCTTGCCGGACAGATCAGCGCTCGCCCGCATTCGGAGCAGACGGTGGCTCTCCATGTGAGGACCTGGCACGAAGGTTATTTCATCAGCGTTGATTTCACGAGTGAGGCGTCCTCTCCGTCGACCTCATACCAGCCCTTACAAAGTTCGGAGAGTGGCCCACAACGATCGACGCTCTCACTCGGCGCCTGCTCCAGAATCGTCACCGAACATGGCGGCCGAATTTTGGTTCAACAGTCTCCAGAAGGATTCTCAGCCTTCCGTGTCGAACTGCCAGTCTCCGTCAAATCCGCCGTCCACCCGCAACTAGCAACCATCCCGAACCGAGCCGTAGCCGGATCATAAACCTCTGACTTCACTCCCCGTCCTTTTCAACTGTCCACACGCCGCAAAAATATCTCGCCCTCGCGGTCGCCGGACGAATGCCGGGATACCCGCCGCAACCAGGATTCGCTGAAACTCTGCAACGCGCTCCTGAGCCGGTGTCCGGTAAGACAATTCCGCGCCGGAATTTAGAGCAATCAAATTAATCTTTGCCCTCATCCCTCGAACTAACTCTGCCACCTCGCGGGCATTCTCAGGCCTGTCATTCACTCCCGCCAGCAGAACGTATTCGAAGGTAAGCTTTTCTCGCGTCCGAAGAGGAAACATCCTGGCAGCCGCCATCAACTCCTGAAGATTCCACTTCCGGTTCAGCGGCATCACTTCGCTGCGCAGCGCGTCGTTCGAAGCATTCAACGAAATCGCCAGCTTTGGACGCACCACCTCGCGTCCGAAATCCACTATTCGCGGCACGATGCCCGCCGTCGAAACGGTCATGCGGGCTTCTGGAATCCCCACACCTCCCACCAGCAACTGCACCGACTTCATGAAATTGTCGTAGTTCAGAAACGGCTCACCCATTCCCATGAAGACAATATTCACCCGCTGCATCGGTGGCTGGACTCCCTGATCGCGCAGCACCGCGGCGATTTGTCCGACGATCTCTCCCGCCGTGAGATTTCGTTTCACCCCCAGCAGCGCAGTGAAACAGAAGCGGCAATTGACCGCACACCCCATCTGGCTCGAAACACAGATCGTCGCCCGCCGAAATGGCGACGCGGGCGCCTCCACCTCCTCGCCAGCTTCGCTGCCGTCGCCGGTCTCGCCGTCGTCTCCCTCCGGCATCCAGACAGTTTCCACCGTCTCCCCGTCGGCCAACTGCATCAGGTACCGCACCGTGCCATCTTCGGAGACAAACTTCCGTGCGATGCCCGGCAAGCCCACCTGCCATCCCTGCTCTCCCAGCAGAGCGCGATACTCCCGCGGAAAATTAGAGATCTGTTCCAGCGTCTCAATCCTCTGCCTATAAACCGCATCAAATAATTGTTGGCCACGATACGCAGGTTGCCCCGAGTCCACGACTAGCGCCGTAAGTTCTTGAGCAGTAAGCCCTAGAAGCGAATTGGATTGCAAAGTCTGCATGGGTTGCGTTCTTTGAAGTGTAACGCAGGCGGGCACGGGCCGGGGGAGCACAATTGCCAGCCACAATCGGGAGAAAATTGTCCGTAACTGCAACAAACAAAACACGAAATTCATCGGCCCGGCGCAGCCGGGTTTAGTATGGGAAAATAGAAGAACATCAATGGTAAAAGAAACCCGCAACATTCACCGTCGTGTGTTGCCGAACGGTGTAACGGTAATTACGGAGCAGATGTCCCACATTCGCTCCGTCTCAATCGGCATCTGGCTGAAATCCGGCTCCCGCGATGAAGACACCGAATGGAATGGCATCTCGCACTTTATCGAGCACATGGTGTTCAAGGGTACCGAGAACCGCTCCGCCGAAGCAATCGCCCGCCAGGTAGACTCCATCGGCGGCAACATGGACGCCTTCACCGCCAAAGAATGCATCTGCTTCAACATAAAAATTCTCGATGAGCACCTTCCCATCGCGCTCGATGTCCTGAGCGATCTCGTGCTTCATCCAGTCTTCGACGCCACTGACATTGCCCGCGAGCGCGGCGTAATCCTCGAAGAAATAAAAATGGACGAGGACAGCCCCGACTACCTCGTCCACGAAATCTTCACGCAAAGTTTCTGGAAAGACCACGCGCTAGGCAAGCCCATCCTCGGCACGCGTGACAGCGTAAAGCGCTTCGAGCGCGCGGTCGTTTCGCAACATTACGGCGACCGCTTCGCACCAGAAAACATTATCGTAGCCGCGGCCGGGAATCTCGATCACAAAAACTTCGTCGAATTAGTTTCGAAACATTTCGAGCACATGAAGCCTGTCAGCAACGGCTTCCACTCGCCAGCGCCGAAGACTTTTGCGCGCATCAACATGCGCAACAAGAAGGCGCTCGAGCAGGTGCAGATCTGCATCGGCGTCCCATCGCACCCGATCGCCCATGAACGGCGCTACGCGTCCTACGTTCTGAACACGCTGCTCGGCGGAGGCATGAGTTCGCGCCTGTTTCAAAACATCCGCGAGCGTCAGGGCCTGGCGTACGCGATCTACAGCGACCTCAATCCCTACCGCGACACCGGATGCATGGGCGTATACGCCGGCACCTCGCGCGAATCCGCAACCAAAGTGGTCGAGTCCGTCATAGCGGAGTTTCGCAACCTGAAGTCCGCCCGAGTTCCAGAAGAAGAATTGCGCCGCGCCAAGGACCAACTCAAAGGCAGCCTGATGCTGTCGCTCGAATCCTCGACGGCGCGCATGTCGAACCTGGCCCGTCAGGAAATGTACTTCGACCGCTTCTACGGCCTCGACGAACTCATCGAACGAATCGAAGCCGTAACCGCCGAAGACTTGCAACAGACCGCCGACGAATTCTTCCGCACCGACCAGATCGCCGTCACCGTCCTCGGAAATTTAAACGGCCTGAAGCTCACCCGGAACCAGTTGGTCTGCTGATTGCCGCTCATGTGGCGCGGGCGCCCCCGCCCGCGTTCTAATTCTGTACATCCTCTGGGTTATACTGGGCCGCACGACCAGCCCTTTACCATGGACAAACTCCTGTACTTTGGCCGCTACATCTTTGCCATTGCCTTCCTTGCCTTCGGCATCCAGCATTTCATCTATGCGAAATACGGAGCCGGACTCGGTCCCCCATGGATCCCCGGCAGCCCGCTGCGCGCTTGCTTCATGGGCGCTGCACTGATCGTCGCCAGCGTCAGAATTGCTACCAACACGAAGACGCGCGTGACGGCAATGCTACTCGCATTCCTGCTCTTTCTGTACTTCCTGCTCCTATACGCTCCCAGACTCGCGGCCAACCTGCATGATCCCGGTCCCTGGACGAGCGGAGCAGAGATCCTCGCCTTGTCCGGCGCCTCCTGGGTTCTCGGCGGCATACCTGCCAAGTTCGGCCGATATCTCTTTGCCCTAACCCTGACAGTCTTCGGCGTCCAACACCTGCTGTACGCAAGATTCGTCGCAACGTTGGTCCCCTCTTGGATTCCCGCCCGTCTCTTCTGGGCAAATGCAGTAGGAATAGCATTTATCGCAACCACTTTGAGTCTGCTCACCAACATCAAGGCGCGCCTCGCCGCAACTCTGTTGGGACTCATGTTCCTCACGTGGGTATTGATTCTTCATCTGCCCAGAGTAGCCGCCGCGCCCCACAACGGAAACGAATGGACCAGCGCCTTCGTGGCCCTGGCGATGTGTGGAGGAGCTTGGATGATTGCGGTCACCGTGCCCGAATAGCCTACGATGCTGTGGGCGGTTGCTTTTGGGTTGGCGCAGCGGCTTACCGCCTCGGTAACTGCTTCCTCTGATTGCGGCCTTCAGCCCCTTCACTCTCGATTCTTCAGCAAATTGTTCAGCCGGTTGCTCCTGTCGGCAATGGAATTCTTCCCTCGTTAGCGCGTGCCGGTAAGTTCAGCCGACCGCGACGTTGCGCGGCTTGATCTTCCTGCCGATCCCACTGCCTTCTGCAATTCTCAAATCATAGTCACTCTGAAGATTCATCCAGAACTGCGCAGGCAAACCGAAATACTTCCCAGACGAATTGCGGTGTCAGCACTGATAGCACGGTCTCCCCGGACGACCTCATATATGCCAGGAAAGTGCAGAGCCTTCGCCAATGCATACCCACTGACCGCCATCGGCTCCATGAACTCAGTCTTGAGAATGTGTCCTGGATGCACCGCAAAGGCTCCCTTAGATTTCGACATAAACAGTTACTAGTCCTCGATATCACTGCGTCCGCAATATCAGCTGCGTCCCGCTGTCCAGATGTACATTGTCCTTCTCCGAACTGATCACCGTCCCCTGATCCGATGGCTTCAAGGAAATACCCTTCATGCCCACCGCTCCCTGACTGGTGGGACCAAGCGGCGCCAGCGTTGAGGCATTACTCGACGAGGGATCTGCTCCGGCGGTGCTTCCCGACGGATAGGATCCTGCCGGCGCCGATGGACGTGAAGGTGAGTACCCGCCCATTCCGCCGCCTCCTCCACCCGAGGGCGCACTCCCGCCCGGCATCCCACCATTATCCGCCGCGCCGTTATTCGACAGAGCCGCACTCTGCAGCGGACGCGCGATAGCCTGCACCGTCGCCTGAATCGGGACGTCATGCCCATCCTTCATGGAAATTCGATCGAAGACGATTCCCACCGTGGAGTCCGGAGATTCCTTGCTGTGGGCCTTTACATTGATCACATGGCCAGTGATTTTCGTGTTACGCGGAATCACAATCTTCCCTTGTGACAGCAGGTCCACGGGAGTCTTGGCCTCAACCTTGTCTCCGGCTTTCGCCTTTTTAGCGTCCAGTGACTTCGACAATTCAGCCGGGATGATAGTCCCCGCGGGAAATTGATTAGTACCCTGGGGCGTCGTGGTCGGGGTCTGGGCAGTTGGTGCTTGCGTAGTCGGTGCTTGCGTAGTCGGAGTCTGAGTGCTTGGGTCTGGAGTACCCGGAGCTGGCGTACTCGGAGCCTGAACTGTGGGATCTTGGTTGGGAGTAGCGCCCTGCTGCGTTGGCTCTGGCGACGTTGGAGGCGGAGCGGTTTGCGCTGCACAACCGGCTACCAGTACCACCATTGTCAGCATCGAAACAATTAGTCTATTCATGGTATCCATCCTTCGTTTGAACACGTTTCTCAATTGTAGGATGCACTAGCCCAACGTAGTTTTGTCCCGCTTACCGTACATTAAATCCAATCGCCTCAACGCCTCTGCTCTCAGCAAGTATACTTTTTCCTCATGCCGCCAAATCCCCTCCAACGGAGATACCGACTCCATGCATAGCGGAAGCGTGCAAGCCGTCGAAATGGTTTTCCTCTTGCTGCTCCTCTTTGTAGTGGCATTTGGCGCGTTGGCTCGCAAACTTCAAACGCCCTATCCGATCATCCTCGTCATCGCCGGAGCGCTCCTCGGATTCGTTCCCGCTATCCCCAACGTTCCGCTCAATCCCGACCTCATTTTTTTCGTTATCCTTCCTCCCTTGTTATACGCAGCCGCGTGGGGCACCTCGTGGCGTGAATTTTCCTACAACCTCGTGAGCATTCTGCTGCTGGCCTTTGGACTCGTTGCCTTCACCGTCGCGGGAGTCTCCCTCGGAGCGCACTGGCTGTTTCCTGGATTCGACTGGAGAATCGGATTCGTGTTGGGCGCAATCATCGCACCGACTGACGCCATCGCTGCCACCGCCATTGCCAACCGCGTCGGATTGCCCAAGCGCATCGTTGACATCCTCGAAGGCGAGAGCCTCGTCAATGATGCCAGCGGCCTGCTCGCACTTGAGTTCGGTATCGCCATGGTCATCCGCGGCCAAACCCCCACCATGATCGAGGCTTTCGGACGCCTCGTGTTTCTCATACTCGCAGGCCTCGGCGTTGGTTTAGCCGTTGCATGGATTGTCGATCGTATCGAACGCCGCATTGACGATGGCCCCATCGAAATCGCCATCAGCATTCTCGTGCCCTACGCAGCTTACTTCGTCGCCGACAGGATTCACGCCTCGAGCGTCCTTGCCGTCATAGCTTGTGGACTCTACCTTAGCCGCCGCAGTTCGGAATTCTTTTCGCCCGAAGTGAGACTACAGATCTGGGGATTCTGGGACTCTTTTGTTTTCATATTGAACGGCCTGGTATTCGTTCTCATCGGCCTGCAACTACCGCACGTTTTGGCTGGAATCAAAGGCTACCGGTTGACAACTCTCCTCCTGTACGGCGCTCTCTTCAGCGCGCTGGTCATCGTTCTCCGATTGCTTTGGATATTTCCCGGCGCATTTCTCGCCAACCGGATTCGCACCCGCATCCTTCATCAGAATGAAAAGCTTCCGTCCGCGCGCGCTCTTTTGGTCACCGGTTGGACTGGCATGCGCGGCGTAATCTCTCTCGCCGTCGCCATCGCTCTTCCCGATGCATTCCCGCAGCGCGACCTGATTATCTTTCTCGCCTTCAGCGTGATCTTTGTGACTCTGGTCCTTCAGGGACTCACTCTTCCTTTTGTGGTCCGTATGCTCGGCGTCGCGAGCGCGGGCGGTCCAAAGAACGAAATCGAAAGGGAGGAGGAATCGGCTCGCCGCGAAATGTTGCAGTCAGCGCTCCACTATCTGGAAGAAACCCGAAAAGAGGACGAGAGCAACTTCCGGGAAATTTACGACGACATCACCGGACACTACCGGCACCGCCTGGCGGCGGTAGATGGCACGGAGGATCCAGACGGCCGCCTCTCCCCAGAACACCGGCAGCGCCATACCGGCTTGCTGCGGGATCTGCTCCGCATCGAACGCCAAACCGCCCTGCGATTGCGCAATCAGGGACGCATCAACGACGAAACTCTGCGCCAGCTAGAGTACGAACTTGACTTGCGCGAAGCGAACCCTTCGGCCAATGTATGACCGGGATTATGGGCGAAATCCGCCATGACTTCAGGCCATAACGGATTCCGCCCCCTCATCTCTCATCGCAAGCCCGCCCAAGCCTCACGACATCATCGGAATTTGTGCCGTGCCCTCCTGCGGAAGGCTGATGCGAATCACGTTCAGCAGTTCCTCATTGTCCACAGGTTTCTGAAAGAACGCCGCCGCGCCGGCCCGCAGCGCGCGCTGCTCATTCCCCTGCGGATCGCGAGCAGTCAACACAATCACTGGAATTCCCGAAAGCAAGTCGCTGTTCTGTAGGCGCTCCAGCACCACAAAGCCGTCTCCAGCCGGCAGCCCCAGATCGAGAATGATCACGTCGGGCTGCTCTTTCTGTGCCGCGCCCATGACCGAATAGCCATCCGAGACACTGATCACGTCGCAGTTGTTCGCCCGCAGCCTCAGCCGCAGCGCTTTGAGTAGATCGGGATCGTCGTCCACCACCAGAATTTTCGGTTTTCGCATCTGCTCTCTCCTTAGGGTGATTCTTAGTTGAAATGTTTAGCGCCCTTGCCCGGCTTCTTTCTGTCCATGCTTGCCATGATCATCTCCGTCACCCGGCCACCCACTCTCGCCACCTGCATTTCCAAAGACACGCTGGAATCGAAAGGCTCAAGTTCCACCGGACTGCTGGTGATCGTAAGCGTGCTCTTGGCTGTCAGATCGGGAATGCGCTCCAAAAGTTTGCGGATTCGCGTGGTCATAATTCCCACATGCTCCATGTCGACCGACGCCACCACAAAAAACGTTTCGCTCGCACCCGACTCCCACATCGGCGGCAAAACCAGATCCTTATCGAGATACACGCAATGCCGTAGCGTCTCCAGACCCTGCTGCCAGACCTCCCGCCAATCTCCCCGAGGAGGATTCGTAACCGGCGCCAGTTCCACTCGCACCAGCACAAAATTCGATCGCAGACTCTCCTCATGCACAATAACCGGTGCGAGCAATTCGGCAAGCGAGTACAAAGGCAAAGTAAAAGTGAAAATGCTGCCGTGTCCCGGATCGCTCGTTACCCAGATCCGTCCCCCTTGCAGCCGGAGCAATTCTTTGCAGATAAACAATCCGAGTCCCAGGCCTTTCCGATTGTTGTCAACCGACTCCGGATCCTGATACAGCCGCTCGAAAATCAACGCCTGCGCCTCTAAGCTAATGCCACGCCCTGTATCGGTCACCGATACATAGACCGACGCGGGGTCGTTCTCCGTCACGGAAGCACTCAACATCACGGAGCCATCCGCTCCGGTAAATTTGATCGCGTTATCCAGCAGGTTCATGAGCACCTCAAGGATGCGGTCCGGGTCGGCAAACACCAGAGGAATATGGGAATCCAGCGCCAGCTCAAGCCCGACCTGCTTCCCCTGGGCCGTCGGGCGCATCATCGCCACCGCCTGCCCCATCAGTTCCCCGATGGACACACAGCGCGGCTCCACCCGCAGCGTTCCAGTCTCAGCGCGTGTCGCTTCCAGCAGATCGCGGATCATCGCGTGCAGTTGGTTGACACTCCTCAATACCGTCTTCAAGTGGTCGGATTGCTCCGGCGTCATTGGCCCTGCTAGCCCGTCGACCAGCAACGTCACATACTGGTGAATACAAGTGAGTGGCGTCCGCAATTCGTGCGAAACGTGCGAAAGAAATTGATTCTTGAAGTCCAGTTGCTGCTTGCGCGCAATGTCCAGCGAAAGCAGAAGCGCCTGCCGTTCTACGGCGTAACGCATGGCGCGTTCCAGCTGCTTGCTGGACATGTCGCCTTTGACCAGATAGTCCTGAACGCCCTGATGCAGAGCTTTAACGGCCATCCCTTCATCATCCTGCCCGGAGAGAACTACCACCGGAACGTCGGGCGCCATTTCCCTGACCTTGCGGAAAGTATCCGCACCGCGGCTGTCAGGCAGGTTCAAGTCGAGAAGCACCAGCGACGGCGTCTCGGTGGCCAGGAAGTCCAGCGCTTCCGAAAGTCGGCCAACGCATTCCACCTGCAGGTGCGGCCGCCCTTCCACCAGGCGCAATCGAACCAGGTCTGCGTCGCCGGGGTTGTCCTCGATCAGCAGTACGCGCGCTTCTGGTCGTTCCATTGTTCTCCTTGTGAACCGCCCTCAGAGCCACCGAAGAAGCTTCCAATCAGTTGCACAGTCGAAATGAATTCGGTCAGGTTGCCCGGTTTGCTGAGATAACAATTTGCTCCCAGCTCGTAACTGCGCACAATGTCCTGGTTCGAGCGCGAACTGCTGAAGATGACTACTGGAATTTTGCGCAGCTTCGGGTCTGACCTCAGTTCCGCCAGAACGGCTTCCCCGCTTTTTTTCGGCAGTCGCAAATCAAGGATCACTACATCCGGGCACGCGGAGCTGGCAAAGCGCCCCTCATGCCTCAGGTATGCCAGCGCTTCTTCTCCGTCACCGACATTGGAAACATTGCAGGATTCTGATTTCATCCGTAACGCTTCACTGGCCAGATACACGTCAGCCACGTTGTCATCGACCAGCAGTACCTCCGACAACTGACTCATTGTTTCTCCTCACTGTGGTGGACCTAAGCGGGCAAGGGTGGGGCGCGTCGCGTCGTTTTTCGGTCGCGGCAGCCTACCCGGATTCAGCGAACAACGTTAGGACACATCTCCCATGACTATCTCCATCGGCAACGACATTTCCACCTTTAACCCCACAAGGCGAGGGTGTCCCGGGAAAACGGCCACTACGTTTCGGCAATAGGGCAAGGCCCTTTTGGACCGGCACGGAGCGAGCGTCCCAGCGAACACTCTCCGTCCTGTGCGTGGTAAGCTGCACAGTTCCCTTGCCTTCGGACCTGATGACCTTGCGTATCGTTGGTTGCCTTCTGGCGGTTAGCTTGCTTCTGACCTATCGGGTCGTGTCAGGACTTTCCCGGCGCGAGCGCCCGACCCCACCCGCCACCCCTTCCGATCACTGGAGTCTTCTCACGCTCGTTCTCGCGAGCGCACTCACGCTGTTTGCCGAACTTGCTCTGATCCGCTGGATCGCCACCGAAGTAAGGATCTTCGCCTACGTAAAGAATCTCGCTTTGCTCTTGTGCTTCCTCGGCTTCGGACTCGGATGTGCCCTCGCGCGCAAGCCCGCTCGCTGGCTGACTGCCGCCCGCGCTTTCCTGGGATTGATTCTCGTCGTGCGTCTCCCGTGGCTCAGCGGCCAAGTCATGGAGGGCTTGTCGCAATCCCTCGGCGCGGGTCAAGACATACAGATCTGGGGCGCCGCTCTTTCCCGCAACTGGCCTGCATTTCTGCTGGCTGCTGTCCTCACGACTATCCTGCTCTGGCTGATCACTTCCCTCTTTATTCCCCTCGGACAAACCGTAAGCCGCCAGGTTGAACTCGCTCCGCGAGCGCTCTACGGATATTCCTGGAATCTGGCCGGCAGCCTGGCTGGCATCCTCGTCTTTTTCGCCGTCTCGTGGGTCGCGCTGCCGCCCCCGGTGTGGTTCGTCGCCGTCCTCGCGGGCATGGCGCTCCTCACATCTGCGCGCCCAGAGAGACTTCTGCTAATCGCCACCGCCGTGCCGATCATCCTTCTGTTGCATGATCCTTCGACGCCGCATCACTTCAATCTCTGGACCCCTTACCAGCAAATTGAAGTCGAAGAGAAGCCGTTCCCGAACGGCGAAATCGCCCGCACCGAAATTCGTGTCAATCATACCGGATACCAGGCCATCGTCAACCTCTCCCGCAACTTTCTGGATCGCCATCCCCGCCTCCTGACCGAAGCGCCCGACGAGAATCCGTACAATTTCCCCTTCCGCTTCGCTCCCGCGAACCCGTATGTATTGATCGTAGGATCGGGCACCGGCAATGACGTCGCCGGCGCCTTGCGCAATGGCAGTCGTGCCGTAGACGCCGTCGAGATCGATCCAGCCATCCTCCGCCTCGGCCGCCGCCATCCCGAGCACCCCTATGACGATCCCCGCGTCGCCATCCACCTCACCGACGCCCGCGCCTTCATGAAGCGCGCCACCACGCACTACGACCTCATCCTCTTCGGATTGCTCGACTCCCACACCCAGCTCTCCGACTACTCCAACATGCGCATCGACAATTTCGTCTACACCGAAGAATCTTTTCGGGAGGCGCGCGCCCTGCTGTCGCCGAACGGAGTCCTCTTCGTCAAGTTCCAGGTCAATCAACCCTGGCTCGGACGCCGCTTGGCAGAAATGCTGTCGCAAACCTTCGGCAAGGCTCCTACTGTATTTATTGCTCCGTCGAGCTATACCGCCGGCGCTTTTGTATTTGCTATTTCGGCGTCGAACCAAGTGGAAGATAAACTCGCCGCTGATTCTCGCCTGCGGCAATTCGTGGACGCGCATCGCCCGGGTTTCCTCGATCTTCCTGCCACCACGGTTACCACCGACGACTGGCCCTATCTCTACCATCAGGGACGCTGGATTCCCGGCATCTTCTTCCTGTTAAGCATTCTCGTCGTCCTGCTCGCCGCCGCTTTCTAT
>WNFR01003020.1_pt1 | contig 17455 bp, 18 predicted proteins | sample 5400221 | NCBI WGS metagenome assembly WNFR01 (sample SAMN13153357, study PRJNA577476) | soil metagenome | isolation source: 40 cm soil under Madrone tree | place: USA:California | collected 2016-06-14
GTCCCGGAGGACTGAGGAGAGATGCCCGCCAAGACCAAGACATCGGCTGACGACGGGGCGGCGAAGCGCTCGCCGCGGGCTCGGCTACTGCAGGCGGCGAGCGAGTTGTTCTACGCGGAGGGCGTCCAGTCTGTGGGGATCGACCGTGTTATCGAGCGGGCCGGCGTCGCGAAGGCTTCGCTTTACAGCACGTTCGGCAGCAAGGAGGGGCTCGTCTGTGCCTACCTCAATGCGCGACATGAGGAGACACTCGCCCGCTTGCGTTCGGCGGTCGCCGCTACCGAGGATCCAATCCAGCGGCTCCTGGCCGTGTTCGACGCTCAGGCCCGGCTGTTCCACACCGCCGACTTCCACGGCTGCGCTTTTACCGCCGCAGCCGCCGAGGCGCCCAGCGGCGGGCGGATCGACGCCGCAGCCCGGTCCTACCGCCACGACATCCACGTCCTGTTCAACGAACTAGCCGTGGCGGCCCGCGTGCCCGATCCCGAGCTGCTAGCCAGCCAACTGCAACTCGTCTACGACGGCGGCGGACTCGCCGCCAACCTGGACAAAAACCCGGAGATCGCTACAGCCGCGCGAGCCGCCGCATCGGCGCTCATCGCAGCAGCACTCGCACGCTGACCCACCCAGGCACGCCACACGAAGGAGCCGGTATGTCAGCCATCACTCAGAACATTCTCGAAGGGCAACGAGCGCTGGTGACGGGCGCGACGTCGGGCATCGGTCGCGCGGTCGCGTTGCAACTGGCCCGCGACGGTGCGGAAGTTCTCGTTCATGGTCGAGACGCCACGCGCGGCGCCGAAACGGTCGAGGAGATCACCGACGCGGGCGGCAAGGCGAGTTTCGTCGCCGCCGACCTCAGCGACGCCGCCGACGTGCAGCGCCTGGCGAGCGAGGTCGGCGACCTTGACATCCTGATCAACAACGCCGGGATCGCGCTCTTCGCTCCAACCGCAGAGTTCGAGGTGGCCGCGTTCGACAAGATGTTCGCCAGCAACGTTCGGGCGCCGTTCTTCCTCGTCGCGGCGTTCGCCCCCGGAATGGCAGCGCGGGGCCGGGGCAGCATCGTCAGCGTGAGCAGCATGGCCGGCGGCGTCGGGGTCGCGGGCGGCGCTGCCTACGGCGCGACCAAGGCCTCGCTCGAGGCGATGACGCGCGCCTGGGCCGCGGAGTTCAGCGCGAGCGGCGTGCGCGTCAACGCCGTCGCACCGGGACCCGTCTACACCCCGTCGCCCTCGGGGCCGGAGTTCATCACCGCGCTCGGAGAGACGACGCCGATGCGCCGCGCCTCACAACCCGAGGAGATCGCCGAGGTCATCGCCTTCCTCGCCTCCCCCCGCGCGAGCTACATCACCGGCACCACCGTCGCAGCCGACGGCGGCCGCAGAGCAGTCTAGCCCCACACCAGCCATCGATCCACGTCCGACCGGAGGAGTCAGCCACGAGCAGCACATCAGAACCGGGGCGGGAGCTGAACGAGCTACTCGAGCGCGGCGAGATGTCGCCCGAGGCATACGCGGAGTACGCGGCGGCGGCCGATGTCGCTCTGGCATCGCGCACGGGCAGCAGCCCGCACACGCGCAAACAGTCTGCGATGTTCGACCACCTCACCCTTCGCGTCGCCGACCTCGAGACGGCCACGACGGCCTTCGCGGCGGTACTCGATGAGCTCGAGATCGAGCAGACCACGAGCACGCCGACGTTTTCGGTCTGGGGCAACTTCGCGCTCACGCAAACCGACGACGCGCATCCGACCGCGCAGCGAGTCCACGTCGCGTTCGTCGCGCCGACCCCGGCACACGTCGATCGCTTCTGGCAGACCGGCATCGACGCCGGCTTCACCGACGACGGACCTGCCGGCCCGCGTCGCGTCTACGCCGACGACTACTACGCCGCGTTTCTCAAGGACGCCGACGGCAACAGCTTCGAAGCCGTCTACCGCCACGGTACGCGGCCGCGGGGCAGAATCGATCACGTCGCGATCCGCGTCGGCAACGTCGAGGCGTCGACGGCGTTCTACTCGACGATCGGCGCTGCAGCCGGCCTCGCACTCCAGCGCCGGTCACCTGAAAGTGCAGCGTTCGCCGTCGGTGCATCAGACGGCTCCTTCCTCATCTTCGCCGGCGAACCGACGCAGAACATGCACATCGCCTTCTCCGGCGACGACGACGACGCGCGCCACTTCCACGCCGGTGCGACTGCGGCCGGATACCAAAGCAACGGCGAGCCCGGTGAGCGTCCGAGCTATCACGCGGGCTATTACGCCGCCTACGTGCTCGACCCCGACGGCAACAACATCGAAGTCGTCGACCACCACCGCTAGCGACGCAGAAGGAGCCGCAACCATGCCAGCGCAATTGAAGGAAGTCCTCTACACGGCAGAGGCCGTTGTCGAGGGCGGTCGCAAAGGTCACGGCCGGACGAGTGACGGCCGGCTCGAAGTGGATCTCTCCGTTCCGGCAACGATGAGCGGGATGACGGCCCGGGAACGAACCCGGAGCAGCTGTTCGCGGTGGGCTTTGCAGCCTGCTTCCAGTCGGCGCTTCTCGGAGTGGCGCAAGGACGCAAACTCGACGCGACCGGCTCGCAGATCACGTCACGAGTAGGCATCGGCCCTGACGCCGTGTTACCGGGGGACGGCTGCGCCGTCGACCGTTTCGCACACGTAGAAGCGGCCCTCGCGCCCGGTGCGCTCGCGGTACGCGGCGACGACCGCGTCTGCGAGTGCGCTCGCGCTTCCCACGTCGGCGAGGACGACGATCGAACCGCCGAACCCGCCACCGGTCATTCGCGCCGCCACTGCGCCGAGCTCGTAGGCGAGGTCGACCATGAGGTCGAGCTCCGGCGTCGAGACCTCGAAGTCGTCGCGGAGGCTGTCGTGCCCGGCGCGGAAGAGCGGGCCGAGCGCGTCCACGTCCCCGGCCTCGAGCGCAGCGGCGACCTGCACGACACGCTCGTTCTCGGACGCGACATGTCGGATGCGGCGCGGGTCGCCGCGCTCGACCTCGGCGCGGCGCTCGGCGTAGCCGGAGTGCTCGAGCGCGTGCCGAACGCCGGAGTCGACGACCACGATGGCTATGCCCTCTGGAAGGGGGACATGGCGGTACTCCTCGCTGCCGCAGTCGAGCAGGAGCGCATGGCCGCGGCGGCCAAGCAGGACGCACGCCGGGTCCATCAGTCCGCAGGGGACACCGGCGGCGCGGCGCTCCGCCTCCTGCATGAGCCGCGCGAGCTCGAGCGGCTCGAGCTCGAATGCCGCCGCCTGGCAGAGGGCGAGTGCGATGGAAACGGTCAGGGCGGCGGACGACGACAGCCCGCTCCCGATCGGGACCGTGGACGACACGACCGCGTCGATGCCGTCGTCGGTCCGCCCATGTTCGTGGAGCAGCGCGGCGACCGCCGCGACGTACCGGCCCCAGCCCGTGGCCACGCCCTCGCCGTCCGCGCGGATCGCGACGACGTCGCCGAACGCGAGCGAGCGGACTCGGATGAGCCAGTCGAGCGGCTGCCACTTCACCGTCGTGCCGAGATCGATCGCGACGGGGAGCACGAGGCCGCCCGAGTAGTCGGTGTGCTCCCCGATCAGGTTGACGCGGGCGGGAGTGAAGACGGTGCCGCCGCTCACGCGGGAGCGGGCGTAGCGGCGGCGGCGTCGATCTGGAGACGCTTGAGCCGGCGCATCACGTCGTCGCCGCCACGCCCGAAGAGGTCGTGGAGCCGCACGTACTCGCAGTAGAGGATGTCGTACGCGTCACGGTTCTCGAGTCGCGGCGCGTAGCTCGTGCCGCTTAGGTGCGCCATCGACCGCGACGCGTCGCCGATCGTGTCGTGGCCGCCGCCGGCGGCGCCCGCGGCGACGGCGCCGAACATCGCCGCGCCGAGCGCAGGTGCCTGGCGTGAGCCCGCGACCGCGATCTCGCGACCGGTGACGTCCGCGAATACCTGCATCACGAACGGGTTGCGGTCGGGCAGGCCGCCGCAGGCGACGATGGCGCCGACCGGGAGCCCCGCTCGCTCGAACGCCTCGACGATCACGCGGGTGCCGAACGCGGTCGCTTCGATCAGCGCGCGGTAGATGTCGGGCGCACGTGTCGCGAGCGTCATGCCGACGAGGAGGCCGCGCAGGTCGGTGTCGACGAGCACCGAGCGGTTGCCGTTCCACCAGTCGAGCGCGAGCAGGCCCGTCTCGCCGGGCCGAACCGACGCGGCCTCCTCGGCGAGCACTTCGTGCACGTCGACGCCGCGCATCCGCGCCGCCTCGTGGTACTCGGGTGGGACGGCGTGCTGCGTGAACCACCCGTAGATGTCGCCCAGCGCCGACTGGCCTGCCTCGTAGCCGAAGTAGCCGGGGACGATGCCGTCCTCGACGACGCCGCAGATGCCCTCGACGTGCACGAGCTCCTCGCCGAGCAGGAGGTGTCCGTTGCTCGTGCCCATGATCATCACGAGCGTCCCGGGTGCGGTGACCGTCGTCGCCGGTACCGAGCCGTGGAAGTCGACGTTCGCGACCGCGACCGGCGTGCCCGCATGCAGGCCCGTCCAGGCGGCCGCACGCTCGCTCAGCACGCCTGCGCGGGTACCGGGCGACAGCAGCGTCCGCGACATCTTCTCGTCGACGACGTGCGCGAACCGGGGGTCGAGCGCGGCGAAGTAGTCGGGCGAGGGGAATCCGTCGCGCTTCGACCACATCGCCTTGTAGCCGGCGGTGCACGCGTTGCGACTCTCGACGCCGGTGAGCTGCCAGACGATCCAGTCGCACGCCTCGATCAGCCGGTCAGAGCGCGCGTACACCTCGGGCGCCTCGTCGAGGATCTGCAGCGCCTTCGCGAAGAACCATTCGGACGAGATCCTGCCGCCGTAGCTCGGGAGCCACGGCTCGCCGCGCTCGGCCGCGACGGCGTTGATGCGGTCTGCCTCCGGCTGCGCCGCGTGGTGCTTCCACAGCTTCACCCACGCGTGCGGCTCGCGGCGGAGGTCGTCGACCTGGCAGAGCGGCGTCCCGTCGGCGAGGGTCGGAAGCATCGTGCAGGAGGTGAAGTCGATCCCGATCCCGACCACGTCATCGGGCGAGACGCCGGTATCGGCGAGCACACGCCGCACCGACCTTTGGAGGCTGCGCACGTAGTCGCGCGGATCCTGGAGCGCCCAGTCCCGCTCGAGCTCGACGTCCTCGTCCGGAGCCGGGAGCCGCGCGTCGATGACGCCGTGCCCGTACGCCTCGATGCTCGTGCCGACCTCGCTCCCATCGGTGCAGTCGACGAGCACGGCGCGTGCCGACTCGGTGCCGAAGTCGATACCGAGCGCGACGCTCACCGCTCCGGCTCCACCACGACCTTCAGGCCGCGCCGCTCGACGAGGTCGCGGAACGCCCGCGGCCCATCTGCCAGCCTGTAGCGTGCGGTGACGAGCGCGCCGAGCTCGAGGCCGCCGCTCTCGGCGAGCCGGATTGCACGCGGCAGGTCGCTCGCACGCATCCGCCGGCAGAAGGTGAGCGTCAGCTCCTTGCGACGGGCCGCGGCTGCGTGAAACGACGACCGGTCGCCGTCGGGGATGCCGACGAGCACGACGCGCCCGCCCGGCCTCGTCGTGGCGACCGCCGCGTCGAGCGCCTCATCGTCGCCGGCCGCCTCGTACGCGACGTCGACGTCGACCCCGGCCGGCTCGGAGCTGCGCGCGCCGAGCTCGCGAGCGGCCGCGGCACGGTGCGTAAGGGGATCGGCCGCCACCTCAACCCGCACGCCGGCGGCGCGCAGTGCCTGCACGAGCAGCAGCCCGAGCGGCCCGCAGCCGATCACCGCCGCCGTAGAGCCTGCAGCTGCCTCGCCGAGCTCGATCGCGTGCAGCGCGACCCCGAGCGGCTCGAGCAACGGCGCCGCCTCGTCCGCGACCGCGTCCGGGAGCGCGTGGACGAGATGGTCGGGCCACGCGACGAGCGTTCGCAGCGCGCCGTCGGTCGATCCGTGCCCCGCGAAGCGCATATCGGCGCACAGGTGTTCCTGCCCCGCGAGACAGAGCGCGCACCGTCCGCACGGCACCGCCGGATCGAGCACGACGCGCTCGCCCGCGCGCGGCCCCTCCACGACGACGCCGGTGAACTCATGGCCGAGAACGAGCGGCTCGCGCAGCACCGCGTCGCCGATCCCGCCCTCGAGGAACCAGTGCCGGTCGGAGCCACAAAGCCCGACACCGCGGATGCGCACGAGCACCTCTCCCGGCTGCGGCTCGGGGTCCGGCTCCTCGTGCAGCCGCAGATCGCCGACGGCATGCAGGCGCAACGACTTCACGTCGGCTGCCCGTAATAGGTGGCGGCGCCGTGCTTGCGCGCGAAATGCTTCTCGAGCAGCTCCGCCGGGATGCCCCCGAGCCCCGCAGCGAGCTGTAGGGAGCGGTACGCGCTCGCCGCCACCGCCTCGAGGGCGACCGCGTTCTCGACCGCATCCTCGACCTCCGCGCCCCAGACGAACGGCCCGTGCGACGCGACAAGTGCAGCCGGCAGCTCGAGCGGATCGAGCCTGCGTTCTGCGAACGCCTCCACGATCACCGCCCCCGTCCGCTCCTCGTAGTCGCCCTCGATCTCCGCGGCGGCCAGCTGCCGCGTCACCGGCACCGGCCCGTGGAAGTGGTCCGCGTGCGTCGTGCCGAGGCACGGCAGCTCGCGCCGCGCCTGCGCCCACGCCGTCGCGAACGGCGAGTGCGTGTGCACGACGCCGCCGACCTCCGCGAACGCGCGGTAGAGGGCAAGGTGCGTCGGCGTGTCGGAGGACGGTCGCTGCTTCCCGGAAACGACCGCGCCGCTCGCGAGGTCGACGACCGGCACGTCGTCCGGCCGGAGCGCGTCGTAGGCGACGCCGCTCGGCTTGATCGCCATCACGCCCGCCTCGCGGTCCGCGGCGCTCGCGTTCCCGAATGTGAGGACGACCAGGCCCGCATCGACGAGGGCGAGGTTCGCGGCGACGACGCGCCCGCGGAGCTCCTCGAACATCTAGAGACCCTGCGCGAGCCGGTAGTAGGCCTGGTTCCAGCGCAGCTCGCGCGTGAAGTCGCGCATACGCGTTTCGGCATCGATGACGACGAGCTCGATCCCGGCGATCTCCGCGAAATCCGTGAGGATCTCCGTATCGAGCTGGCCGCTGAGCACGGTGTGATGTGGACCGCCGGCGACGAGCCACCCCTCGGCGGCCGTCGGGAGGTCCGGCCGCGGCCGCCACAGCGCCCGCGCGACCGGGAGCTTCGGCAGCGGCTCGTCCGGAGGCACCAGCTCGACCTCGTTCACGAGCAGCCGGAAGCGGTCGCCGAGGTCGACGAGCGCGATGTTGACGGCAGGGCCGGCACGTGCGGTGAAGACGAGCCGCACAGGGTCGCCGCTGCCGCCGATCGAGAGCGGGTGGATCTCGCACGACGGCCGCCCGTCGGCGATCGACGGGCACACCTCCAGCATGTGCGCACCGAGCACGCGCCCGTCGCCCGGCGTGAAGTCGTACGTGTAGTCCTCCATGAACGAGCTGCCGCCGTCGATCCCGGCGCCCATTACCTTCGCCGCGCGCACGAGCGCCGCGGTCTTCCAGTCTCCTTCGCCACCGAACCCGTAGCCGTCCGCCATCAGCCTCTGGACGCCGATCCCCGGCAGTTGCGGCAGGTCCGCGAGATCCTCGAATGTGTCCGTGAAGGCCTTGAAGCCGCCCGCGTCGAGGAAGGAGCGGAGGCCCGCCTCGATCCGGGCCGCGTCGCGCAGCGACGGGCGCCGCTCGCCACCCTCGCGCAACGCCGGGACAAGGTCGTATCGCTCCTCGTAATCGCGGGTCAGCGCGTCGGCCTCCGCGTCTGTGACCTCGTGCACGGCTCGGGCGAGGTCCCCGACGCCGTAGCCGTTCACCGAGACCCCCAGCCGCAGCTGCGCCTCGACCTTGTCTCCTTCGGTGACTGCGACCTGGCGCATGTTGTCGCCGAAGCGCGCGACCTCGAGCCGCTGCAGCTCGTGCCAGCCGCAGGCCGCGCGCGCCCACGCGCCGATGCGGCGCGCGACCGCCTGGTCGCGCCAGTGCCCCACGACCGTTTTTCGGCGCAGCCCCATCCGCGTCTCCATGAACCCGAACTCGCGGTCGCCGTGCGCCGACTGGTTCAGGTTCATGAAGTCCATGTCGATCTCCGACCACGGCAGCTCACGGTTGAACTGCGTGTGGAGATGGAGCAGCGGCTTCTGCAGCGCACTCAGGCCGGCGATCCACATCTTGGCCGGCGAGAAGGTGTGCATCCATGCGATCACGCCGATGCATGTGTCCGCAGCGTTCGCGTCGAGCGCGAGGCGGCGAATCGAGCCGGCGCTCGTGGCGACTTCCTTGTGCACGACGCGCACCGGGATCTCCGGCTGCGCGTCGAGACCGGCGGCGACCTCACGTGCATGCGCCGCGACCTGCCGCAGCGTCGCCTGCCCGTACATTTCCTGGCTCCCGGTGACGAGCCAGATCTCGAGGTGTCCGAGCACCTCAGCCGCCATCGCTCGAGATCTCCTCGAGCTGGCTGCGGTAGCTCGAGATCATCAGCTCGGTGAGCTTCTCGAGCGACGTCTCATGCACCTGCTGGTCGAGGGTGATGCGACCGCCCTGCATGACGTTGATGCGGTCGCAGAGCTCGAAAAGATGGGCGTAGTTGTGGTCGATCACGATGATCGAGACCCGGCCGCTCGCGGCGAGATCCTTTACGAGGTTGATGATGAGCCGCGACTCACGTGCGCCCATGGCGGCGAGCGGCTCGTCGAGTAGCAGGATCTTCGGCGCTGCACGCACGGATCGGGCGACTGCGACCGCCTGTCTCTGGCCACCCGAGAGCTGCTCGGCCTCGGCGTCGATGCTCGGAACGCGCACGTTGATCTCGTCCAGGTACTGGCGCGAGAGCTTGCGCATGCTGCTCTTGTCGAGGAAGCGAAGGGGACCGAGCTTCGTCACCTCGTGGCCGAGGAACAGGTTGAGGTACACCGGGAGCTGCGGGATCAGCGCGAGATCCTGGTAGACCGTCTCGATCCCGTGTGCACGGGCGGCCGCGACCGAGTGGAAGCGGACGCGCTCGCCGCCGACGATGACATCGCCTTCGTCCTGTTGGTGGAAGCCGCTCAGGATCTTGACGAGCGTGCTCTTGCCGGCTCCGTTGTCGCCGACGAGCCCGAGCACCTCGCCCTGGCGTAGGACGAGGTCGATGCCGCGGAGGACGACGAGTGCGCCGAAGCGCTTGGTCACGCCGCGCACCTCGAGCGCGGGCGACGTCGGCTGCGCGGGCCGGACGCTCATGTCCCCCTCGAGCGGGCGATCAGCCGGTCGAACTGCGCGTTCAGCGCCATCGCGAAGATGATCACGACACCGACCCAGACGTAGAAGTCGTTCGTGCTAACCCCGATCAGCGTGAGCCCGTCCTCGAGAATGCCGATCAGGATCGCGCCGATGAAGGCACCGATCACCGTCCCGCGCCCACCCGTGAGCGCGGTGCCGCCGATCACGCAGGCGCCGACCGCGTAGAGGATGTAGTCGACGCCGAAGTTGCCGGGGTCGAGGCTCCCGTATTTGACCGCGTCGACGATGCCGACGAGGCCGGCGAGGAAGGAGCAGAGCACGAAGCACCACACCTTCACCCGCCGCACCGGCACGCCCGCCTCGGCTGCACCGAGCAGGTTCCCGCCGGTGGCGACGATCCGGACGCCGAAGCGTGTGCGTCTGAGTAGCACGGTCCCGAGGATCGTGATCACGAGCACCCAGAGGATCTCCGACCACAGCCAGGACCCCATGAGCTGGCTGGAGAAGCCCGGCGACCCGTTCGACGACGACAGCGGGATCGGCGACGCCTCGGCGTCGCTCGAGTAGATGAGCACGAGCCCGAAGAGGACGAAGTTCATCGCCAACGTCGTGACGAAGGACGGAACGTTCAGGCGTACAGTGATCAGCCCGTTGACCGCCCCGACGCCGCCGCACACGGCGAGCGCGATCAGGATGGAGAGCGCGATCGGCAGTCCGAGGTTGTGCATCCAGTACATGACCCATGGGGCAAACAGGAACACCTGGCCGGCTGACAGGTCGATCTCGGCGAGCACGAGCAGCAGCACTTCGCCGACTGCAATCGCGCCGATCGGGCCCGCGTAGCCGGCGGCCGAGCTGAGGCTGAGGGAGCCGGTGAACGTCGACCCGGCCCTGATCGTGAAGTACGCGAACAGCGCGACCGTGATGAGGATCGGCGTCAGCTCGCGCTGGTAGAGGAAGAGGCGAAGGACGCGACGCAAGATCGACGCGGCTTCACGCTGCTGCCCCGGCGGTCTGGCCACCGGGGCAGCGATATCGGATGGAGCGCCCGAATGCACGCTCGCGACGACTAGTGCGGGATCGAGGCAGGCGGTTTCAGGGTCTGCTGCTTCGCGTTCGTCCCTTCGAACCTGTTCTGCGCCAGGTAGGGCGCGACGGTCCCCTTGACGACGATGCCGAGTCCCGTGTCGGTGTTGGTCGGCTTCATCAGGCCGCCCGAGACGTTGAACAGGTACATCTGCATGATCGTGTCGAAGCCCTGCAGGTAGGCCTGCTGGTCGATCGTGAACGTGAGGTTGCCGGCGTTGATGCCCTGCACGACCGGCGTCCCGACGTCCCATCCCGCCCCACCGACCTTACCCTTCAGCTTGTTCTTCTGGATGAACGTCGCAATGGCGTCGCTGTCTCCGCTGTCCACGCCGAACATGAACTTCACGTCCTTGTGGCCGGCGTACCACGCGGAGATCTTGTTGTACTCCGGCGCACCCTCGGTCGCCGAGGTCCCGACCTCGACGAAGTGGACGCCCGCCTTCACCAGGACCGGCTTCGCGCCGTCGATGCGAGGCTGGATGTTCCCCGTGCCCGGAGTCGCGATGATCCCGCCGACGAGATCGCCCTTCTTGACCCCGGCCTTGAGGATCTGCTGCGCGACCGCCGCTCCAGCGGTCAGGTTGTTCTGGCCCACGTAGGCCAGGCGGTTGTTCGGGGTTCCCGCCGAGACGTCGGCGTTGTACGCGAGCACCGGGATGCCGTGGCTCAGCGCACTGTCAACGGGGGCGTTGAAGGCGGTGTTGTCGATCAGGCAGCACCCGATGCCGTTCACCTTGCCGGCGATGGCGGTGTTGAACGCCGCCACCATCTGGGAAACGACGGAGCTCGCCGAGCCAGTCCACTGATACGAGCAGCCGGTCAGATTGCAGGCGTCCTGAATTCCGTAAATCGTCGCCGTGAAGAACGAGTTCGTCGTCACGTGGTTGACCATCACGAACTTGTACTTCGGGTGGCTGGCGAAGAAGGCGTTGTCGTCGTTGCGCTTGTAGGTCGCCGCGCTCGCTCCCTGCGCGCCCAAGATCTCGGCCAGGCCGCCGTAGACCGGTACAGCTGCGGCCGCTACGCCGGCGTGGCGCAGGAAGCGTCGCCGTGAGAGCTCCCGTTGTTCCTTGCCGACCTCGTCGTGCCCGTCCGCTGCCATGCTTCCTCCTTCTCTTGACTTCCGACTTTCCAAATCGCCAGATCGATATTCGTATATAACAACTCTCGACAGATTTCACAAGCTTCACTTCCGAGGCTCCACGAGCCCGGCACCCGGCTGTTCGACGTCATCCGGGAGCACACTGATTCCGCCGGGGAGCCGCCTACCAGCGTCGGTGCACCCGCGGTGCGATGTGCCGCCGATAGATGTCCGCGATCGCGTCGTGCACGGCCGGCGACAGAGGCTGCAGCTCGGCCGCGGCGGCGTTCGCGCGCGCCTGCTCCGGCGTCTTCGCTCCCGGGATCGTCGTCGAGACGGCGTCGAAGTCGAGGATCCAGCGCAGGGCGAGCTGTGCGAGCGTCGCCTCCTCGGGCACGAGCGGACGGAGCTCCTCCACAGCCTCGAGCCCGGTATCGAAGTCCACGCCCGAAAAGGTCTCGCCGACGTCAAAGCTCTCGCCGTGCCGGTTGTAGGCGCGGTGGTCGTCGCCGGCGAAGCGCGTGTTGTACCCGAACTTCCCCGTCAGCAGACCGGATGCGAGCGGGACGCGCACGATCACGCCCACGTCGCGCTCCACCGCCTGCCGGAAGAACAGCTCCGCGGGCCGCTGCCGGAACACGTTGAAGATGATCTGGACGGTGGCGACGCCCGGGAACTCGATCGCCTTCAGCGCCTCCTCCACCTTTTCGACGCTGACCCCGTACGCGTGAACGAAGCCCTCGTCGATAAGACGGTCACAGGCGTCGAACACCGACGGCGTGTAGTACGTCTCCCACGGGAGGCAGTGGAGCTGCACGAGATCGACGGTCTCGACTCCGAGGTTCTCGCGCGACCGCTCGATCCAGCTGCGGAAGTTGTCGTACGTGTACAGGGAGAGGTCGAGCGGCACGCGCCGCCCGAACTTCGTCGCCACGACGAGCGGCTCCGTCCGCTCGCGCAGGAGCCGCCCGACGAGGCGCTCGGAGCGGCCATCGCCGTACACGTCGGCGGTGTCGATGAAGGTCACGCCCGCGTCGACCGCTGCGTGCAGTGCCGCCAGCGATTCGCGGTCGTCGACGGCGCCCCAGTCGGCGCCGATGCCCCAGGCTCCGAAGCCGACCTCTGACACCTGGTATCCCGTCTTCCCGAGCCTTCTCGCGTTCATGTGCGCTTTCCGAGTCTTTCCATTATCGTCGGATCCGATGATGCTATGCCTGATTTCGAAGCCATGAGATCGCTACCAAGGCACGTGCTCGTCCATTCCGACGGGAGACGGCTGCTCGTCTACGGGAAACTGCGTGGCTCCCTCGACGACGATGGGCCGGGCGCGGCTCGCGACCGCGCCGAGATCCACAAGCGCTACGACGTGTTCACCGAGGCGTGGGTCGGGATCGCGCCGGCGCGGAACACGCGGCCGCTCGACTCACCGGCGGAGAGGGCAGGCCCGGACCGGTGCCCGTTTTGTCCGGGCGGAATCGAGGTTCCTTTTTCGTACGACGCTGCCGTCTTCGACAACCGGTTCCCCTCGTTCCGTCCCGAGCCGCCGCCGGCGCCGCGCCTTGACGGCCCGACCGGACCGGCGCAGGGGCGCTGCGAGGTCGTTCTCTATACGGACCGACACGACGCCTCGTTCGGCGAGCTGTCGCCGACCGAGCTCGCGCGCGTCGTCGCGATCTGGATCGACCGCGGGCGTGAGCTCTGGGCTGATCCCGCGCACGCATACGTCTGCGTCTTCGAGAACCGGGGAGCCGAGGTCGGCGCCACCATCGCGCACCCGCACGGGCAGATCTACGCGCTCGACCACGTCCCGCCGGTCACGGCGGCGAAGTCGGAGGCCCACCTCCGCCACCGCCGACAGGAAAGACGCTGCCTCTCGTGCGACGTGACGCGAGCCGGCGACCGCTCCGACCGCGTCGTCTCCGCAAACGAGAGCTTCGTCGTTGCCGTCCCCTTCGCGGCGAGGTGGCCCTTCGAGGTGACGGTCCGGGCGCGCAGACACGGGCTAGGGCGGTTGGCCGACCTCGTCCCCGAGGAGCAGCGCGACCTCGCCGTCGCCCTGCGCGACGTCACGCGCCGGTACGACGCGCTCTTCGACTTCCAGCTGCCGTACATGATGGTCGCGCAAGAGGCGCCCCACGACCAGCCCGACTGGCACCTCGCGTTCGAGCTGTACCCGCTGCATCGCGCGCCCGGAGTGACGAAGATCCGGGCAAGCGTGGAGACGGGGCTCGGACTCTTCCTCAACGACGTTGCGCCGGAGGGCGCGGCGCGGCGACTCTCCGGCCTCGATGTTCTTGCCGAGCCGATCGAGCTCGACGCGCTCTTCGCGGTCACCCAACCGGATGCGGCGATGCTCTCGTGAGCTCCGAGGCGACAGAGCCGCCGATCCCCGTCTCGCTGCGGCGCGAGCGCATGCTCGCGGAGATCCAGGAGCGCGAGTTCGTGCGCGTCGACGAACTGAGCAGCCGTTTCGGTGTCTCGCCGGTGACGGTGCGCGGGGACCTGGACTCCCTCGCCGCCGGGGGCAAGGTGCACCGCGTCCGCGGTGGCGCCATCCCACGGTTGATTCCGCGCCTGGAGCAGCCGTTCGAGGACAGCATCTCGAGCTTCGCGGCGGAGAAGGTGGCGATCGCCCAGACCGCGGCCGCATTGCTCGAGGACGGCGAGACGGTGCTCCTCGACGTCGGGACGACGGCGGCAGCAGCAGCTCGCGCGATCGCGGCGCGGGTCGAGCTCAGCGACGTGGTCGTCTTCACGAACGGTCTGAAGACCGCGCTCGAGCTCGAGCCGGCGACGCCGCGCATCACCGTGGTGGTGCTGGGCGGAACGTTGCGGCCGCTGCAGCATTCGCTCGTCGATCCGCTCGCGACGCTCATCCTCGACCAGATCTCCGTCAAGACGGTGCTGCTCGGCTGCAACGGCGTCGATCCGATCGGAGGCGTCACGAACATCAACCTGCCCGAGGCCGCACTGAAACAGCGGATGTTGGCCGTGGCGACGCGCAAGGTCGTGCTCGCGGACGGGAGCAAGCTCGGCCGCGTCGAAGTTGCACGGCTGTGCAACATCGCGGACGTCGACCTGGTGATCACCGGCCGGTCGGCCGATCCGGCGGTGGTCGAGGCGCTGCGGGAACGCGACTGCGACGTTCGCGTCGTGGGCTAGCCACAGCGTGAAGGCGTTCCGACGCTGAGCTCTCAGTAGGCCCGGCCGTGCACGACGCGGATGCCGAAGCGCGCGGCTCCCGGCGACGACCCGCCGACGAGACCTGCGCCGAGGGACTCGGCGATCGCGCGCACGCGCGGCTCCTCCTCCGGGCGCCCGAGGACGACGACCGCCCCGCCGCCGCCGCCGCCGCTGATGCGCGCGCCGAACAGCCCCTCTCGCGTGCTGGCCTCACGCACGGCCTCGACGATCTCGTCCGTTCGCGACACGCCGAGGCCGCACCGGGAGTAACCGGCGTGCGACTCGTACATGAGCTCACCGATCCGGCGGAAGGCGTCGTCGTCCGGCGTCTCGTCGAGGAGAGCAAGGAACTCGCGCGCCCGCGCGTGCTCTTCGAGCGGGAAGAGCGTTGCAGCGCGTACGCGGTACTCGACCGCAGGCTCCACCGCGCTCACCGGATCGGTGATGCCCTCGCGCAGCCGGAGGAAGTCGGCGCCGAGCATGCGCTGTGGCAGCAACCGTACGTTCACGTCGACGCGTTCGAGCTCCGTGAGATGGCCGGCCGCGCACTCGAGCAGCGCGTACCCCATGAACGCCGCGCAGCGAACACGGCGATAAGCGTCGCCGGAAACCGCGTGCGGCAGCCCCGAGTCGATCGCCCACGCGGCGAGAGTGCGCGGAAGCGGCACGGACGCGACGATCTCGGCAGGACGGCAGAGGAGCGCAAGCAGTTCTCCTTCTTCGCCGTGCATGACCGCCATCTGGTCCATGGCACCGCACGGAGCACCGGCGAAGATCTGCTCGGCGCGCTGTGCGAGCAGCGCGAGCTCGCGCGACCCGTATGCCGCACCGAGGCAGGCCGCGACCGCACGGAGGACCGCGACCTCGACCGCTGCCGACGAGCCGAGCCCCTTCGCCTCTGGGATCGAGGAGGAGATGAGTACGCGCAGGCCGGCGAGCGGCAAGCCCTGCTCGCGCACGAGGAGCGCAATGGGGCCGAGTACATACGCACCCCACGCGTCCCGGCCGGTGAAGATCGCGGCGAGCTCGTCGAGCGAGGCATGCGCGAGCGCGTCCGCGTCAGCTGCGATGCGCCGTCCGCCGCTGACCGCGACCACGCGCCCGTCCCCGGTCGGCTGCGCGGCGGCGAGCGCTGCGACCCGCAGCGGCAGCTCGAGCACGAGCCCGCCGGAATAGTCGGAGATTCCCCCGAGGACGTCGAGCCGGCCGGGCGCGCGCGCGACCGCGACCGGCATGCCGGAGGCGAAGAACGCGCTCGAGCCGACGTCGAGGCAGAACGACTCGGCGTCGCCCGGATCGCGGCGGGTGGAACGTCCGACGCCCGGCGTGGTCGTCGCCATGGGCGAAGTCTCCCCTATCGACCGCTGCACGGCCAGGGAGACTTCCACCGGTGACCACTTCCATCCGGCGGCGCGCATTCGGCAAGACACCCGACGGCGCGAGGGTCGACCTGTTCGTGCTCGGCGGCCCCGGCGGCGCCGAGGCCTCGATCCTGACCTACGGCGCCGCACTGCAAGCGCTCCTCGCTCCCGGCCGCGACGGGCAGCGCGCGAACGTCTGCCTCGGGTTCGAGACGCTCGCCGGATACGTCGAGAACACCGGGCACTACTTCGGCGCGACGATCGGCCGATATGCGAACCGCATCGCGGGAGCGCGGTTCGCGCTCGACGACATCGTCCACGAGGTCGACCGCAACGACGGGAAGAACTGTCTCCACGATGGGGCGTGCGGATTCGACACGCGTGTGTGGGACGTCGTCGAGGCTGCGGGCGAGATGCTCCGGCTCGCGTACTCGAGCCCGCACGGCGAGATGGGATTCCCCGGGGCATGGACGTCCGCGTCGAGTACCGCCTCGAGAACACCGAGCTCCGCATCGACTACGAAGCCGCGACCTCCGCCCCCACCGTCGTGAACCTCACGAACCACACATGCTGGTGTCCGGCCCCCCTCTATCTGGTCCAGGACGTCTGAGGGTCCTGCGAGTTTTGAGAGCCAGATTGGAGGTGAGCGGTGCCTGCGAAGCGCTACAGCGTTGAGCAGATCGTGGCGAAGCTGCGCGAGGCGGAGAAGCATCAGGCGCAGGGGTTGACGATCCCGCAGACGTGTAAGCGGCTTGGGATCAGCGAGCAGACGTTCTATCGGTGGCGGATCAAGTACGGCGCGCTGAAGGAGGACGAGGCGCAGCGGTTGAAGGCGTTGGAGCAGGAAAACAGCCGCTTGAAGAAGATCGTGGCTGAGCAGGCGCTGGATATCTCGATGCTGCGGGATCTGCAACGGGGAAACTGGTGAGCCCGGCGCGCCGACGCGACGCCGTCCGCTTTTTGGTGAAGCGGCGGCGGGTGTCGAAGCGTCGGCGTGTCAGCTTGTCGGGCAGCATCGCTCGACGCAGCGCTACGAGCGGGTGCCGGCGGAGTACGAGCTGCGGTTGGTGGCGCGGATGAACGAGCTCGCGGCCGCGCACTCGCGCTGGGGGTACCGGCGCGTGTGGTCGCTGCTTCGGAGTGAGGACTGGCGGGTCAACCGGAAGAGGATCGAGCGACTGTGGCGGCTGGAGGGCCATCGGGTGCCGCCCCGGCGCAGCCATTCATCGGGCAAGCGGGCGCAAGGGACGGCCGAGCAGGCGATCTGGAACCTCCCAGCGCAGCGCCCGAACCATGTGTGGTCGTACGACTTCATGGGCGCCCGCACCCGCGACGGCGCCCCGATCAGGATCCTCAACGTCGTCGACGAGTACAGCCGGCTCGCGTTCGGCTCGCGTGTTGCACGCTCCGATCGGTGCTCGCGACGTCATCGCCGAGCTCGAGCGCCTGTTCGAGCGGCA
>WNFR01003021.1_pt1 | contig 17451 bp, 15 predicted proteins | sample 5400221 | NCBI WGS metagenome assembly WNFR01 (sample SAMN13153357, study PRJNA577476) | soil metagenome | isolation source: 40 cm soil under Madrone tree | place: USA:California | collected 2016-06-14
GCCAGCTGCGACAGAGCGCAGGCGTACTTGATCTTGATGTCCTCGGCGTACTGCGTGGGCGTGCGCATGGACACGGCGATGTCGTTGGTCACCTGATCGCCGGCGATCGGAATCACCGCGGTGTGGCGGATCGCGCCGCCGCCGAACACCGCGATGTCGGTGGTGCCGCCGCCGATGTCCACCACGCACACGCCGAGATCCTTTTCATCCTCGGTGAGCACGGCGTAGCTCGACGCGAGCTGCTCGAGGACGATGTCGTCGACGGCGAGGCCGCAGCGCTGCACGCATTTGACGATGTTCTGTGCCGCGCTGTCGGCGCCGGTGACGATGTGCACCTTGGCTTCGAGGCGCACCCCCGACATGCCGATCGGATCACGGATGCCTTCCTGGCTGTCGATGATGTATTCCTGCGGCAGCACGTGCAGGATCTTTTGATCGGCGGGGATGGCAACCGCCTTGGCCGCATCGATCACCCGCTCGACATCGCCCTGCACCACCTCCTTGTCCTTGATGGCGACGATGCCGTGCGAATTGAGGCTGCGGACGTGGCTGCCGGCGATGCCGGCGTAAACCGAGTGGATTTCGCAGCCCGCCATCAATTCGGCTTCTTCCACGGCGCGCTGGATGGACTGCACGGTGGATTCGATATTGACCACGACGCCCTTTTTCAAGCCGCGCGACGGATGACTGCCGATGCCGATGATCTCGAGCGCCCCGTCGGTCTTGATTTCGCCGACGATGGCGACGACCTTGCTGGTGCCGATGTCCAGGCCCACCAATAGATTTCGATCGGAACGCTTCGCCATGTATCGTTGCTCTCTAGACGTCGGTATCGTCGGGATGTTTGGACGGCACCGATGCCGGGACCGCGGCGTTGCGCCAGCCGATGGCGAAGCCATTGGAGTAGCGCATGTCGACGTAGGTAATTTCATTCACTCGATGCGCAATGACCTGCGATGCGGTGTGGATGAAGCGGTCGATGCGTTCGCCGACTTCGCGCCTTCCCAGGCGCACCGTCACCCCGCTGTCGAGATCCATCTCCCACGCGCCGCGCTCGTCGAGGCGCAGCGCCGCAATGCGCATGCCCGCCTCGAGCATCCGCCCCTGGACCGCCAGGTAGCGCTGCGCGACCTGGGACTCCGTGCCCTCGGGGCCGCTCAGGCGGGGCAATTCCGCGGGGACATGCGTCGCCGATCTTACGAAGAGTTCGCCGCGCGTATTCAAGAGACCCGACTCGCCCCAGCGCGCGGCGGCGGTTTGCTCGATCACGGTCACATGCAGGCTGTTGGGCCAGCGGCGCTGAATGCGTGCGCGCTCCACCCAGGGCAGCGCTTCGACCGCGCGTTGAATGCCGTCGAGGTCCGCCGACATGAAGCCGGCCTGGCTGAACGGCGCGACGGCCTTTTCGATCTGACCCGGGGAGACGCGCTGAAAGCTGCCGTCCATCGAAATGACGTGCACCGGACGATCCAGGGCCCAGGTGAGCGCGCCCAACCCGCAGACACACACCGCCACCAACGCGCCGCGCCGCATGGGGCGGCGCCATTCGATCCCTCGGCCAAGCCATTTCCATTGCGGCTTCTCAAGCTTGGGTTTGTTCTTGAATCGATTGCGGCGCAGGAGCCAGTTCAGGTTCATTTGCGCTCCCGCAGGAAGCTGGTTTCCAGAACGCGCCACACCAGCTCGTCGAAGTCGATGCCGGCTTGACGTGCCGCCATGGGCACCAGGCTGTGATCGGTCATGCCCGGAGTCGTGTTGATCTCGATGAAGTAGAACTTGGCCGAAGCACGGTCGCGCATGAAGTCGACGCGGCCCCAGCCGGCACAGTCGGTCACCTGGAACGCCGCGAGCGCCGCCGCCTGCAACTCGGCTTCGGCCTCGGCGTCGAGACCGCTCGGGCAGTGGTACTGAGTATCGTTGCGGAAATACTTCGCCTGATAGTCGTAGAACTCGGTCGCCGGCTGAATGCGGATGGACGGCAGGCCTTGGCCATGCAGCACGCCCACGGTGTATTCGTCGCCGGTGACGAAGCTTTCGGCGAAAACGATGGGATCGATGGCGCGCGCCTCGGCGTATGCGCGCGGCAGATCGGCGGCGGTCTTGACCTTGGTGATTCCCACGCTCGAGCCCTGAGACGCGGGCTTGACCATCATGGGCAGGCCGATGCTCGCGAGCGCGCGCGGCAAATCCGCCGGGCTCGACAATACGGCGTATTCGGGCGCGGCACATCCCGCGCCGACCACGACGCGCTTGGTCTTGAGCTTGTCCATGGTCAGGGCGGAGGCGAGGACGCCGCTGCCCGTGTAGGGAACCCCCAACCACTCGAGCGCGCCCTGCATCAGCCCGTCCTCGCCTCCCGGTCCATGCAGCGCGATCCATACCCGGTCGAAGCCATCGCCCACCAGGTTCTGCACGGGACGGTTCAAGGGATCGAAGGCGTGCGCGTTCACGCCCCGGCGCAACAGCGCCGCGAGCACCGCGTTGCCGCTCAACAGAGAAATGTCGCGCTCGGTGGAATCGCCGCCGAGGAGCACCGCCACCTTGCCGAATTCCCCGGCGGAGCGGGCGCGCCGGATGGCTGCCTTCGTGACCAGCAGGCTCATGCCGGCTCTCCGACGATGCGGACTTCGGTGTGCAGTGCAATGCCGTGAATCCGGGCGACCGTGCTCTGCACGTGCCTTATCAACGCCTCCACATCGGCGGCCCGCGCGGCACCGTGGTTGATGATGAAATTGGCGTGTTTCAGGGATACCGAGGCATCGCCGATGCGAAAACCCTTGAGACCGGCGCTTTCGATCAACTGCGCCGCGTGACCACTTGGCGGATTGGTGAATACCGATCCACAACTCCACTCGCCGATGGGCTGCGTCTCCCTGCGCTTCTCGAGCAATTCGCGGATGGCGTCGGTGTTGACGCCGGGTGCGCGCTCGAACTCGAGCCGGGCGGCGATGAACCATTCGTCATCGGGTCCCTTCACGCTGCGGTAGCCGATGTCGTAGCCGGCGGCCTGCCGCGTGTGCCGTGCACCCCGGCGATCCAGCACGTCGACCTCGATCACGTGGCGCCATGTCTCTCCGCCCCAGGCGCCCGCATTCATCGCCAGCGCGCCGCCCAGGGTGCCGGGAATGCCGGCAAAGAATTCCGCGGGGCCCAAGCCCCATTTCACGCATTGCCGGGCGATTCGCGCGCAGGGCACGCCGGCCTCGGCCTGGATGCGGGTGGCGTTCAAGCGTTCGAGAGCGCCCAGCGCGCCATGCGTGGAAACGACCGCGCCGCGGATTCCGCCGTCGCGCACCAGGAGATTGCTGCCGAGCCCGATGAAGAGCAGCGGCACCTCCGGCGGCAGCTGGCGCACGAAGGCCGCAAGGTCCATGGCGTCGCGCGGCGTGAAGAAGAGATCCGCCGGGCCTCCGACATGCCAGGACGTATGCTTGGCCATGGGGGCGTCGTGTAAGACGCGTGTGCTGAATTCTGGCGCTAACTCGAACGATCGCTGCGCATTCATGACGGCGCTCCGTCCGCAAAGCGGCTCTTGAGATCGTGGGCGACGGCGCCGACATTGCCGGCGCCCATGGTCAACACCACGTCGCCGTCGCGCAGCACCCCGCGCAAGCTGTCGGCGAGATCGTCCACGCGCTCGATGAAGATCGGTTCCACGTGGCCGCGCGTGCGCACCGCCCGGCAAATGGCGCGCCCGTCGGCACCGGCGATGGGCGCTTCGCCTGCCGCGTACACTTCGGTCACCAGCAGCACGTCGCACCCGCTCAAGGTGCGCCCAAAGTCGTCCAGGAGATCGCGGGTGCGCGTATAGCGGTGCGGCTGGAATACGAGCACGAGACGCCGGGTCGGCCAGCCCTGGCGCACGGCATCCAGAGTTGCCGCAATCTCGGTCGGATGATGGCCGTAGTCGTCGACGATCAGGGCACGGCCGCCCGGCCACTCTATCTCGCCCAGCTGCTGCAGCCGCCGATCGATGCCCTGGAAATGCGCCAGCGCGCGCTGAATCGCGGCATCGGGCAGATCGAGCTCGGTCGCGACGGCTACCGCGGCCAGCGAGTTCAGGACATTGTGCCGGCCGGGCAGGTTGATGGTGACGCCCAAGGGTTCGCGGCCGGCGCGCAAGGCGTCGTAGTGCGACTGCAGACCATCGGGAACCACGTTGACGGCTCTGATATCCGCCTCGGGCGCAAAACCGTAGGTCACGAACGGTCGTGCCACGGCCTCGAGAATGCTCCGAACCTGCTCGTCGTCGCTGCACAGCACGGCGAGCCCGTAAAACGGGAGGTTGTGCAGGAAATCGACGAAGCTGAGCTTGAGCCGGGAAAAATCGCCCTCGTGCGTCACCAGATGATCGTTGTCGATATTGGTGACGATGGAAATCATCGGCTGCAAGTGCATGAATGAGGCATCGCTCTCGTCGGCCTCGGCCACGAGATATCGGCCGGCGCCGAGCCTCGCGTTGCTGTCCGCACTCTTCAAGCGCCCGCCGATGACGAAGGTGGGATCCAAGCCGCCTTCCGCGAGCACGCTCGCCACCAGGCTCGTGGTCGTGGTCTTGCCATGCGTGCCGGCGACGGCGATGGAGTAGCGGAAGCGCATGAGCTCACCCAGCATTTCCGCGCGCGGCACCACCGGGATGCGCCTTGCCAGGGCGGCCGCGACTTCCGGGTTCGTCCGATTGACGGCGCTCGAGACCACCGCGACATCGGCCTCGCCCAGATGCTCCGCGGAATGGCCGATGAAAACCGTTGCGCCCAGGCGCGCGAGGCGCTGAGTGACGGCGTTGGGCTTGAGATCGGAGCCCTGCACCGCGTAGCCCAGGTTGAGCAGCACCTCGGCAATGCCGCCCATGCCGCTGCCGCCGATGCCTACCAGGTGGATGCGATGAATGCGGCGCATGCGGTCGTCCATGCGCGTGCGATCGCTCGCGTGCGTGCGGTCGCCGGTGCGTGTTCGATCGCCGGTGCGCGGCCGTTCGCTCATGCGTGCGCTCCAGCCGCGATGCAGAGATCGGCGAGCCGCGCCGCCGCGTCGACGACCCGCGAGCCGCGGGCGGCTTCGGCCATCTCGAGCAGCCGCGCCCGGTCCGCGACCAGTTCGCCGATGGCCTCGCCCAGGCGCTCGGGCGTGAGATCGCGTTCCTGAATGAGCCGCGCGGCGCGGCTTCGAACCATCACGTCGGCGTTCCGGGTCTGATGATCGTCGGTGGCCACCGGCAGCGGGATGAAGACGGCGCCCAGGCCCGCCGCCTGCAGCTCGGCAATGGTCATGGCGCCGGCCCGGCACACGGCCAGATCGGCCCAGGCGTAGGCTGCGGCCATGTCGTCGATGAAAGGCAGCACGTCCGCCTCGACCCGCGCGGCGGCGTATGCGGCGCGCGCCGCCTCGAGTCCGCGTTCCCCCGTCTGATGGCGGACCTGCGGCCGAATCTCGGGAGCGACGCGGGCGAGCGCCTGCGGAACCACGGAGTTGAGACGCAGCGCGCCCTGGCTGCCCCCGAACACCAGCAGGCGCGACCGGCTCTCGCGGCCCGCGAACCGCTCTCGAGGGGCCGCCAGCGCCGCAATGTCGGCACGCACCGGATTGCCGATGGCGCGCGCATGCACGTGAGGGCCAAAGCTGCCCGGAAACGCCTCCAGCACTTGCGTGGCAAGGCGCGCCAGCCAGCGATTGGTCATGCCGGCGACGGCGTTCTGCTCATGGATCAACAGGGGAACCCGCAGCAGCCACGCGGCGATTCCACCCGGCCCGCTGACGTAGCCGCCCGCGCCCAGTACGGAACGCGGCCGCACCCGGCGCAATACTCCCAACGACTGCACCACGGCTTTGATCACCTTCACGGGCGCGAGCAGCCAGGCGTTGAGACCCTTGCCCCGAATGCCCGCGACCCGCACCCACTCGATCGGAAATCCGTTCGCCGGCACCAACCGCGACTCCATGCTCCCGGGCACCCCCAGCCAGACCACGGCGACACCGCGTTCGCGCAGCACCTTGGCCACCGCGAGCGCGGGAAATACATGCCCGCCGGTGCCGCCTGCCATGATGAGGACGGGACCGTCGTTCATCTCATACCCCCGGGCATGCGCATCACGGCGGAGCGCGAGCTGCACTTGATCTCGTGATAGATCCGCAGCACCACACCGAGCCATGCGAGGCTCACCAGCAAGCTGCTGCGGCCGTAACTCAAGAGCGGCAGGGTCAAGCCCTTGGTCGGCAGCACCCCCATGTTGACGCCGATGTTCACGATGGCCTGCAAACCCAGCCACACGCCGAAGGCCAGCGCCAGATAGGATTGGAAACGCATGCCGGCCTGGGCCGCCATGCGCGATATCTGAAAGGCGCGCCATACCAGCGCCATGAACAGCGCGATCACGCCGAGCACGCCGACCAGCCCCAGTTCCTCGGCGAGCACCGCGAACACGAAGTCGGTGTGCGCCTCCGGCAGATAGAACAATTTCTGCACGCTGCTGCCGAGACCGACGCCGAACCAGGCGCCGCGGCCGATGGCGATCAGCGACTGTGTCAATTGAAAGCCACCGTTGAAGGGATCGTCCCAGGGGTGCAGAAATCCCGTCAGGCGCTTGAGGCGATAGGCCGAGGTGAGCGCGAGCACCGCGAACGCCAGCCCGGCCGCCGAGACCAGAAGCAGTACGTACCTCAGGCGGGCGCCGGCGACGAACAGCACGGCAAATCCGGTGGCGAACAGCACCGTGGCGGCGCCGAAGTCGGGCTCGAGCAGCAGCAGCAGCGCGGCGACGGTCAACAGCCCCACCGGCTTGGCAAGTCCGGCCAGGGTTTGCTCGAGCTCGCCGCGCTTGCGCACGCAATAGCTGCACACCCAGGTCAGCACCAGAACCTTGGCAAGCTCGGAGACCTGGAAATTGATCGGTCCGATCCGCAGCCAGCGCCGCGCTCCGTTCACCATCGCTCCGATACCGGGAATCAGCACCAGCAGCAGCAGGAGCAGACCCAGGCACATGAGCGCCAGACTGTACTTGTCCCAGAGTTCCGCCGGCACCCGCGTCAGTACCCAGGCGAACAACACTCCGGCGGCACCGAAGATGAATTGCCGCTCCAGAAAGAAGAACGGATTGCCGAGATCGCGCGCGGCGATGGCCATCGAGGCGGACGTGACCATGATCAGGCCCACCAGCAAGAGGCTCGCCGCCAAGCCCAAGGTGATGTAGTCCCAGGCGAAGGGCATTCGCTCGCGCGCCCGCATTCCATAGGACATGGTGGCCGTGGTCATGCCCGCCCTCGCTCGAGCCCGCGGACCGCGTCGGCGAACACGTCGCCGCGATGACCGTAGTCGCGAAACATGTCCAAGCTGGCGCACGCGGGAGACAGCAGCACGCCATCGCCCGCCCGCGCGACTCGTGCGGCGGCCGCCACGGCCTCCTGCATCGACGCAACCGTCTCGGTAGTGCACACGCCCGCAAGAGCCGCCGCCACCGCGGGGGCATCCTTGCCGATCAGCACCGCATGCCGAACCTTGCCGCGAAAGGCCGGTGCAAGCGGTGCGAAGTCCTGGCCCTTGCCCTCGCCCCCTGCAATCATCACCAGAGGCCCCGGCATTCCGGCGACCGCCGCGATGGTGGCGCCCACGTTGGTGCCCTTCGAGTCATCGATGTAGCGCACGCCGGCCACGTCGGCGATCCACTCCGAGCGGTGCGACAGACCGGGAAAGGACACCAGCGCCTCGATCATCGCGGCCACCGGCAATCCCACCGCGTTGCCCAAGGCCAGCGCCGCGAGCGCATTCGCCGCATTGTGCAGGCCGGTGATCTTCATGCGCGACACGTCCAGCAATCCCTCGCCGTGACGCGCGAGCAGAGTCTGCGCACCGTTGCGCACCAGGGTGAAATCGGCATCGGGACGTTCAATGGAAAACGTCACCGTGCGCTTGGGCGTGGCGCCGTTCGCCGCACCGCCCGCGCTCGCACTCGCCTCTCGATTGGCCGCCCCGCGCATCGCCGCCACGCGCGGATCGTCCGCATTCAACACCACGGTCGCGGCCCGGGCGAAAATCCGCGCCTTGGCGAGCGCGTACGCCGCCACCGACGGATACCGGTCCAGATGATCGGCCGTCACGTTCAGCACCACCGCCGCCTCGAGCCGCAGCGAGTACGTGGTCTCGAGCTGAAAACTCGACAGCTCGAGCACATAGAGATCGGGAGTCGGCTGCTCGAGCAGGTCGAGGGCCGGTTCGCCCAGATTGCCGCCGGCGAGCACCGTGCGCCCCGCCGCGGCGGCCATGCGCGCCACCAAGCTCGTCACCGTGCTCTTGCCGTTGGTGCCGGTGATGCCGATCACCGGCGCCCGCACGTTGCGCGCGAACAGTTCCACGTCCCCCAGCACGTCGATGCCGCGGTCCCGCGCCGCGCGGGCGATGGGCTCATCGAGCGAGACGCCGGGGGACATCAGCACCTGGGACGCACCGTCGAGCAGCGACAAATCGAAGCCGCCCAGCCGAAGATCGAGCGAATGCGCAAGACCGCCCAACTCGGCCAGCCCCGGCGGCGTGCGGCGGGTATCGGTGGCGCTCACCGGGACGCCCCGCTTCGCGAGGTAGCGCAGGCATGAGGCGCCTGTCTTGCCGAGTCCGACGACGACGCTATGGTGCATCAGCGGATCTTCAAGGTTGCAAGACCCGCCAACACCAGCACGAAGCTGATGATCCAGAAACGCACGATGACCTTGGGTTCGGCCCAACCCTTGAGCTCGAAATGATGATGAATCGGCGCCATGCGGAATATTCGCTTTCCCGTGAGCTTGAACGACGCCACCTGCAGCATCACCGAGACGGTCTCGAGCACGAATACGCCGCCCATCACGAACAGTACGATTTCCTGGCGCACGATGACGGCGATCGCGCCGAGCGAGGCGCCGATCGCCAGGGCGCCCACATCGCCCATGAATACCTGGGCCGGATAGGAGTTGAACCACAAGAACCCCAGACCCGCGCCCACCAGGGCGGCGCTGAAGATGAGCACCTCGCCGACCCCGGGGATGTAGGGAATCTGCAGGTAGGTCGCGAACTTGAAGTTGCCCGTGACGTAGGCGAACACGCCGAGGGCCACCGCCACCATCACGGCCGGCATGATGGCAAGTCCGTCGAGGCCGTCGGTCAAATTCACGGCGTTGCTGGTGCCGACGATGACGAAATACGAGAGCGCGAGGAATCCCGCGGTGGACATGGGCACCGCCACGGTCTTGAAGAAGGGCACGTACAGCGAGGTCTCGGCCGGAGACTGGCGCAGGTGATGCAGGGCCAGCGCGGTCGCCAAGCCCACCACCGACTGCGCCAGGTACTTGTAGCGCGCCGCCAAGCCCTTCGAGTTGCCCACGACCAATTTCAAGTAGTCGTCGTAGAAGCCGATCAACCCGAAGCCCAAGGTGGTTGCCAGCAGCAACCACACGAACCGGCTGGAGAGGTCGGCCCACAGCACGGTGCCGAGGCCCATGGCCACCAAGATGAGACCGCCGCCCATGGTAGGCGTGCCGGACTTCAGCAAATGCGATTGCGGGCCGTCGGTGCGCACACGCTGCCCGATCTGGTAGCGGCTCAACATCTCGATCATCGTCGGACCGATGAACAGCGCCAGTGCCAGGGCGGTGACCGCGGCAAGAATGCCGCGCAGCGTGAGGTACTGGAAGACATGAAATCCGCTGTAGAAGCGCGCGAGGTATTCGGTAAGGGATAGCAGCATGGCTAGCTCGCTCTCATCATGGGACCGGAGTCTGCACCGCCGCCGATGAGCGCCTGCACCACCCGCTCCAGGCGATTGACGCGCGAGCCCTTGATCAGCACCGTCACGCCCGGCGCGAGCTCCGCCTGCAGCCGGCGGATCAGGGAATCGGCGTCCGCAAACCACTCGGCGCCGGAACCGAAAGTCTCGACGGCGCGCGAGCTCTGCGGACCCACCGCGAACAGGCGCTTGATCCCGCAATCGCGCGCGTAGGCGCCCATGTGCGCGTGACTGTCTTCGGCAAACTCGCCAAGCTCCGCCATGTCGCCGAGCACCAGCCAGGTCGTGCCCGGCAGCGAACGCAGCACGTCGAGTCCGGCGCGCACCGAACTCGGATTGGCGTTGTAGGAGTCATCGATGATCCAGCTGCCGCGCGCTCCAGGTTTCAGCTGCAAGCGCCCGGCGACCGCCCGGAAGTCCGCGAGGCCGAGCGCGATTTGCTCGAGGGATGCACCCGCGGCGCCGGCCGCGGCGGCGGCGGCCAACGCATTCATGATGTTGTGGGCGCCGCCCGCCTTGAGCGTGATCGCGCGCTGTCCGAGGGGACACGTCAGCGTGAAGCTCGTGGCGAACTCGCCGCGCTCGATGGTCTGCGCGGAATTCTTCGCCATGAAATCCGCATCCGCGTGCACGCCGAAGGTGACGATGCACCGCGCCGTGGCCTGCTTTCGCCAGTAGCCGGCGTAGTCGTCGTCCGCGTTGATGACGGCCGTCGCGCCGGGATCGAGGCAGGACACCATTTCGCCCTCGCCCTGGGCGACACCGTCCAGATTGCCGAAGCCCTCGAGATGCTCGGCGCCGGCGTTGGTGATGAGGCCCACGGTGGGCCGCGCCAGCCGCACGAGCTCCGCGACATCGCCGATGCGATTTGCGCCCATTTCGACCACCGCACTGCGGTGCGAATCTTCGAGGCGCATCAGGGTCACGGGCACGCCGATGTGATTGTTGAGATTGCCGTGAGTCGCCATGCACAGCCCCATGCGCGACAGAATGGCGGCCGTCATCTCCTTGGCGGTGGTCTTGCCGTTGCTCCCGCCGATGGCCACGATGGGCATGGTGAATTGGCCGCGCCAGGCCTGGCCCAACTGCTGCAACGCGCGCAGCGCATCCGGAACCACGACCTGCGGCAGCGCGTGCGCCACCTCCCGTTCGACGACGGCGCCGATGGCGCCCCGGGCCGCCGCCGCCGCCACGAAGTCCGCCCCGTCGAAGTTGGGTCCGCGCAGCGCGACGAAGAGCGCGCCGGCGTTCAGCGTGCGGCTGTCCGTCGCCACCGCGCCGTAGGGGTGATCCTCACCGACCAATTGGCCGCCGACCGCCGTTGCAGCGTCGCTCAACGTTCGCTTCATGTGCTGGGACCCAAGGCTCACGCGGCCGCCCCGAGATGGCGCCCGGCTTCGCGCCGATCGCTGAAGCTGTGCCGCGTCCCGCCGTAGATTTGATAGTCCTCGTGACCCTTGCCCGCGATCAGTACCACGTCGCTTGGGCTCGCTTCCTTGAGGGCCGTGCCGATGGCTTCGCCGCGGTCGTGAATCACCCGCGCGTGGCCCGACTTGATGCCGCTCACGATGGCCCGGGTAATGGCCTGCGGATTCTCGGAGCGCGGATTGTCGTCGGTGACGACGATCCGGTCGGCCAATTCGTCGGCAATGGCTCCCATGATGGAACGCTTGCCGGGATCGCGGTCGCCGCCGCAGCCGAACACACACCACAAGGCGCCCTTGCAATGCTCGCGCAAGGCGCCGAGTGCCTGGGCGAGCGCATCGGGCGTGTGCGCATAGTCGACCACGGCCGTCGGTTTGCCGCGAGCGGCAGGCTCGACCACTTCCATGCGTCCGGGAGGCGGGACGCACTCCGCCAACACGCGGGCCGCATCGGCGAGCGGAGCACCCAGGGACAGGAGGCAGGCGATGACCACCAGGGCGTTCTCGGCATTGAAGCGGCCCAGCAGCCGGGTGGCGACCTCGGCCTCGCCGAAGCTGCCGTCGACTTGAATCGACACGCCGTGCACATCCAAGATCACTCGAGCTGCGCGCAGCGCGCGCTCGGCCAGCCATCCTGAATCGCCGGCGCCGATCCAGACGGCGGTCAACGGCACACGTCCGGCATAGTTCTGCGCGAATTCGCGGCCGAAGGCATCGCCGACGTTGACGATGATGTGCTCGAGATCGGGCGCATCGAACAACCGCAGCTTGGCGGCGCCGTAGGCCACCATGGTCTGGTGATAGTCCAGGTGATCACGGCTGAGATTGGTGAATGCGGCCGCATGCAGCCGCACGCCCGCGACGCGATCCTGATCCAGGGCCTGCGAGGACACTTCCATCGCCACTTCACGCACGCCGGAGGCACGCAAGGTGGCGAGTTCGCGATGCAGCGTGACCACGTCGGGCGTGGTGAGCGTGGGCCGCTCGAGCGCTGCAATGCGGCCCCAGCCGATGGTCCCGATGTAGGCGGCCTGGGCTCCCAGCCGTTCGAGACATTGAGCCAGCAGATAAGCGCACGTCGTCTTGCCGTTGGTTCCGGTAATGCCGGTGATGCGCATATGCGACGAGGGCCAGTTGAAGAAGCGATCCGCAATGCGGCCGACCAATCCCTCGAGCCCCGGTATCGCCGCCGCGAATACCGTCGCCGGCAAGTTCGGGGGCGGGACTTCGGCGCTGGGTTCGAAGAGCACGACGCCGGCGCCGCGCGCGGCCGCCTCGGCGGCAAACTTGAGCCCATGCACGGTGCGCCCCGGCAATGCGAAGAACAGGCTCCCGGGACGTACCTCGCGGCTGTCGAGCGTCAGCTCGAGCACGTCGCGAGACTCGATGCCGGGTACGGTCGCGATGCCGTCGAGCAGCCACATGAGGGAGGTGCTCATGGCGTGTCGTTGGTCTGCACCAGAGCGGCGGCCGGCACGTTCTGCAAATCATCGGGCGGCACATCCATGAGCCGCAGGGCGCCGGACATCACGCTCGCGAATACCGGCGCCGCCACCGTGCCGCCCTGCGCCAGCGTACCGCCCTGCTGCACATCCCGGCTAGGCTCGTCGATCACCACCACCGTGGCCAGTTTCGGGTGCGACGCCGGCACCAAGCCGGCAAATACCGCCATGATCCGGTCGGTCGAATACCCGCCGGCGATCGACTTGAACGCGGTGCCTGTCTTTCCGGATACGCGATATCCGATGAGCGACGCGCGAGTCGCGGTGCCGCCCTTTTCGACCACCTGCTCCATGAGTTGGATCAGCGCGTGCGCCACCTTGGGATCGAGGACCTGCTCTCCGGGGACGGGCCCTGAGACGCGCTCGAAGGAAATGGGGCGCTTCACCCCGCCGGCGCCGATGGTCGCGTAGGCATGCGCCAATTGCAGCGGGGTGACCGACAGTCCGTAGCCGTGCGACAGGGTGGCGATGCCGATGGGGCGCCAGTGAGCATAGTTGCTCAGCATGCCGGCCGACTCGCCCGGATAGCCGCTGCCCGTCACCTGGCCCAGGCCCAATCCCGTCAGCGTGCTCCAGATTTGTTCGGGTTGGAGCGACAGCGCCACCTTCGCGGTGCCGACGTTGCTGGACTTCGCCAAGATCGTCGCCAGATCGATCGCGCCCAGGTCGTGCTCGTCCTCGAACACTTTGGAGCCTACCTTCAGGAATCCGGGCGAAGTATCCACCACGCTGTCGGGGCGGTACTGCCCGGAGGCGAGCGCCGCGGCCATGATGAAGGGTTTGATGCTCGAGCCCGGCTCGAAAATGTCGGTGGCGGCGCGGTTGCGGTACAGGCCCGCCTTGAGCTGCTCGCGGTCATTCGGGTTGTAAGACGGCTGGTTCACCATGGCCAGCACTTCCCCGGTGTCGACATCGATGACGATGACGGAGCCTGCGCGCGCCCGGTACTCCTGCATCGCCGCCTTCAGCTCGCGGTACGCGAGGTACTGGATCCGCAGATCGATGCTCGTGACCAAGTCGCGGCCCGGCCGAGGGCTGCGGATGCTTTCGACATTTTCCACGTACCGGCCGTACATGTCCTGGATGACGCGCTTCGCGCCGTCCTCGCCGTTCAGCAATTGATCGAAGCCGAGTTCCAAGCCCTCCTGCCCCTTGTCGTCTATGGTGGTGAAGCCGACGACATGTCCGGACACTTCGCCCGCAGGATAGTAGCGCCGATACTCGCGCAGCAGGTATACGCCGGGGATGCCCAGCGCCTTGATATGGGCCGCCTGCTCCGGCGGCATGTGCCTGACCAGGTACAGAAACTCGCGGTCCAGATTGCTGGTGATGCGCCGCGCAAGCGGCTGTTGATCCTCTTTCAGGGCCTTCGCGAGCTTCGGCAGCTGATCGATGTTGTCGTTGAGCTCCTGCGGATTGACCCACACGCTGTCGACCGGCGTCGAGACCGCGAGCGGTTCGCCGTTCCGGTCGGTGATGGCGCCGCGGTGCGCCGCGATCTTGACCACCCGCATCGAGCGGTCGTCGCCCTGCTTGGCCAGAAAGCCGTGATCGAGCAATTGCAGCTCCACCGCGCGCGCCACGAGCAGCGCCGCGCCCGACAGAACCAAACCCAAAATCAGGGTCGAACGCCAGCGATAGCTCTTGGCCTGAGCATCGTTGTCGCTGGAGCGCAATTTCACGGCCGCACGATCCGTACGTCGCGGGTCTGCGGCAGGCTCATCCCCAGCTTGGCGTTGGCGACCCTCTCGACGAAGGCGTGCGAGGACCAATAGCTCTGCTCCAGCTGCAGACGTCCCCACTCCATGTCGAGCGAGTCGCGCTCGGCGTTGAGCTTCTCGAGATGCACGAACATATCGCGGGCCTTGTGCCGGGCATAGATCACTTGGGCGGCGGAACCGAGCACGGCGAGCCACAACACGGGCATGGTGAGCGCAAACCAACGAGCGTTTTTCATGCGGCTGCTCCTTCGAGACGTTCGGCGACGCGAAGATGTGCACTGCGCGCGCGCGGATTCCCGGAGATTTCGTTCTCATCGGCCCTGACGGCCTTGCCCACGAGCTTGAGCTTCGGACGGGCCCGCGCCGGCATGTCGGGCAGCCCGGCGTACATCGGGTCGGCCAGCGAATGGCGTCGCATGAATTGCTTGACCATGCGGTCTTCGAGGGAATGGAAGCTGATCACCGCCAAGCGGCCGCGGGGCGCGAGGCGCGAGAGCGCCGCATCGAGTCCGGCTTCGAGCTCGGCGAGCTCGCGGTTGACATGGATGCGCAAGGCCTGGAATACACGGGTGGCCGGGTGCTTGTGGCGTTCATGGCTGCGGGCGACCCGCGCAATCATCTCGGCGAGCTGCAGGGTGCGTTCGAAGGGCTTTGATTCTCGATCCTTCACGATGGCGCGCGCGATGCGCGGCGCCTCGCGCTCCTCGCCGTATTCGCGAAAGATCCGGATGAGCTCGCTCAACGGGGCGCCGTTGACGACGTCGGCGGCGCTCACGCCGACGCCCGCGGACATGCGCATGTCGAGCGGCCCGTCCTGAGTGAAGCTGAAGCCGCGCGCGGCGTCGTCGAGCTGCGGCGAGGAGACGCCCAGATCGAACAAGATCCCGTCGAACTTGAGCCCGGGTTCGACCTGGTCCGCGCAATCCGCCAGGGAAGAAAATGGGGCGGGAAAAACCGCGACGCGGGCATCTGACGCGAATCTGACCCGCGCCTCTTCGATCGCCGTGGAATCACGGTCCAGGCAGAGTAAACGACCGTTCGCGATGAGGTTCTCCAAAATCGCCCCTGCATGTCCGCCTCGACCAAAAGTGGCGTCCAAGTAGGTGCCACTCGCCCGTATGTTCAACGCGGCCAGTACCTGAGGTAGCAGTACCGGCGTGTGCCCTGCCGTGTCGCTCACCGCGCCGGCCGGCTAGAACGACAGCGTGTCGAGATCGGCCGGCAGGTCGGCGGTAGTTGCCGCGCTCGCCAGCCATTCGTCGCGCCGCTCGATCCACCGCGCCTCGTCCCACAATTCGAACCTCATTCCCTGGCCGATCAGCATGGCGTCCCGCGTCAGCTGGCCGAATTCACGCAAACTCGCCGGCAGCAACAGACGCCCGTGCCCATCCAGCTCCAGATCCGTGGCATGACCGATCATCAGCCGCTGCAAGCGCCTCACTTCAGGGTGCAAAGTCGGCAATCGGTTCAGTTTCCGCTCGATCTCCTCCCAATCCGGCAGGGGGTAAATGAGCAAGCACTGGTCCTTGTCGACCGTCACCACCAATTTGCCCCCGCAAAGCTCCTGCAGCCGCTCCCGATACCGGGTGGGCATGACCAGCCGGCCTTTCACATCGAGAGTTAGTTTGTTGGCGCCCCGAAACATCTTTGGAGGGGTCCTGAGACCCATTCTCTCCCACAATTTCCCACCAGGCACCACTATAGGGAGCCGCGAGACGCACTGTCAACGCCTTAAGTTAAAAAAAACCCGACCCGACAGTGACTTAGGTCACATTTTGCGAGCAGCCGCGACCCGCCTCGTTCGAGTTTGTTTTTTATCAATCTGTTAGGAGATCTTCTTGAAATTTGCTGCAGGAGCGAAATGTCGCGATATTCGTCGAAATGTCGCGATCATGCTCATAAAATGCCGAATCGCAGCGCGGTATTGTCCGGAATTGGCATCCGGGTGCTTGTCCGGAATTGCCATCCGGTTCTTCACTGCCCGCCCTGGGGCCGCTACCGCACGCGCTTTACTTTCCGGAGCGAGCACTCCGTTCTTCCCTGCCCGCCCCAGGGGCCGCCACCGCACGCGCTTTACTTTCCGGAACGAGCTTTCCGTTCTTCACTGCCCCGCCCCGGGCAGCCCACATTCGGGGTCCCCTTGGACCCCGTTGAACCCGCGCGGTCACGCGCTAGAAAAGAGTCGGCCGTTAAGCCGGGTTCTGTCGTGGACAGTCATTCCTCTGGGATGCGCGTCGCCGCGCAGCTCTAGCGACCTACCCGGAAGCCTCACGTGGGCCACATGGTGCGGCCGACATGCGCCGCGTGCTTCCCTATTTGGTCTTGCTCCCGGTGGGGTTTGCCGTGCCGCTGATGTTGCCACCCGCGCGGTGCGCTCTTACCGCACCATTTCACCCTTGCCGGCGCCGCTTGCGCGGCACTTAGGCGGTATCTTTCTGTTGCACTTTCCGTGGGCTCGCGCCCCCCAGGCGTTACCTGGCACCATGCCCTGTGGAGCCCGGACTTTCCTCCATGTGCTTGCGCACACAGCGACTGCCTGGCCGACTCTTGGCCACACCATACGCAGATGTGGCCGCGAATGCGAGGCGGATTGAGTCGGGCCCATCCTGGGCCCTCCCCCTATGGGCGCCTGCGGCGTCTGCTACGGCATCCTGCCTCCGCATTGAGTCGGGCCCATCCTGGTGGGCCCTCCCCCTATGGGCGCCTGCGGCGTCTGCTACGGCATCCTGCCTCCGCATTCCTGCTTGAGGTGCAGCGCGCGCTTGTAGGCCTCGTTATCGCGCGCCCCGGTGATTTGCGCGGCCAGGCGCGCCGCCTGCTTGAGGGGCAATTCCGCCAGCAGAATTTTGAGCGCGCGGTCGAGCGCGCCATCATGACCGTCGGCGCCGCGATCAGCGTCGGCGAGCGCCTGCGGCGCGCCGGCCAGAACCAGTACGATCTCGCCGCGGCCGAAATCGGCGTCCACATCGGCGCGTGCGAGAAGATCGCCCAGCGAGCCGCGATACGTCGTTTCATGCATCTTGGTGATTTCGCGCGCGACCATGGCGCTGCGCTC
>WNFR01003022.1_pt1 | contig 17450 bp, 18 predicted proteins | sample 5400221 | NCBI WGS metagenome assembly WNFR01 (sample SAMN13153357, study PRJNA577476) | soil metagenome | isolation source: 40 cm soil under Madrone tree | place: USA:California | collected 2016-06-14
CGACGAGCACCGGGCGGCGGCCGTGTTGCTCGTGGCCTACCGCCGAGTCGGTATCTATTCCGATGATATCTCCCTCTGCGGGCACCACCTACAGGATCTCCTTGCCCCTGGGAGCCCCAAAGTCGACTAAGCTTTTTTTCGTTTTGCGCAGCGCCTTGAGCAAATCATGATGGGTAAACTTTGGAATGTTGTCCGCTTTCTCGATGACGAGGCGTTTCCCATCGATATGAAATGCGACTTCGGCACCTTCGTTGATATCCATTTGCTTGGCGATAGCAGAGGGGATACGGAAGGCGAGACTGTTTCCCCACTTCAAGATCGGCTGTGCGGACATGGCTTATTTCCTCAGGGAACTAACGTATAGTCATAGTATATACAAAAACGACCGTACGGCAAGCGGTAACAGGGACGCAGAGAGCACAGGGCGCCCGGTAGCCCTCAAAAAAACTGCGTCACACTCGAGCGGGCGCGAGGAGGTATTCGTGATGCAGCCCACCCAGGATCGGCTTGGCGTGGACGGCGTACGATTCTCCGCGGCGATGGCGCGAATTGGCTTGTGGGGGCTCGATATGGGTGAGCGGCGGATCGGGGAGACCGGGACCGAGCGCCATGTGCGGACGGCCAAAATTGTAGTGGGGAATCACGATTTCAAGATGCACCGCAAATGCGATTCAGACAAGGGAATCAGCCAATCGAGACACTCGCGACGAATGGTCCCGATGAGCCTTTCGCAAATCGAGTTCTCCCAAGTCAGCAACTGCATCGCGTGCGATCTCTCAAGCACCAATAACGTTTGAGATCACGCATTGCTTTCATCCGGGGCGCGGTCAAAGGCTGACACTCGCGATGCGCAAGAACAACTGGGGTGAAGATCGCGTGCTGTGCTATAACGCGCAGGGCCGGTTGTGCTCGGTGCTGGCGTCGTGGACGAGCTTGGCGCTGCCGATCCATGCTCGAGCGCTGGCGCACGAGATCAAGGAGGAGTTCGGACTTGCCATTCATCCGCGCAGCATCGAACGCGCCCTGGCGCGCAAAAAAAAACCCTGACACTCGCAGCGGCAGTGCCCCTGTCGCCCGCAGCGCTGCAGGTGTACGAGGCGTTGCGAACCGAGGTTATTGCTGGGCACGCCCAACCCAAGGGACTTTGCGCGGTGATCCATCACGGCTTGTTACGGGGAGTCACCCTGCTGCTGTCCTACCAAGCATCAGCGCATGCCGCACCACCTTGCCCCGCAGCCCCGGCTCCGTTTATTCAGCATCGAGAGTTTCTGCACTTGGTGGCCAACATGGTGTTGCAGGCACATTCGGAGGTAAGCCATGTCTATTGATGTTCACCAAAAGATCAGCGCCGATCATCTGCGTCGTGATGCATTCTTGTACGTTCGCCAATCATCGCTCCGCCAAGGTGCGTGGCTGGTTTCCAAGGTTGAGCGCGATCTGGCCTTCGCGGAAAACTTCAAGAAGGTCTTATTCTCGACAGTTCTTGCCTGAAGTAACCAACTGCTTCGGGCGGCGACAGGCGGCCTCACTACTAATGCAGTTTTCACTGTCTTCAACAGGCGGTTATTACATGCCTATTTGACGGAATACGAAGCGCGAGCTAAGGGGAACGAAGCCTCGGTCCCCCCGATTGCTATCTTTCGCCTTTAATGCGCTCGTACACATATCACTTGACAAAAGCGTACGGACGTACACAGTATTGGCCGATGCCTGAGTTCGTCGGCACGCTGCGCAGGGAGATTATCGTGACGTTGTCGAACTTGAAACTCTACCAATCCTCCGGTTCACTCAACTCGCGACGCGTCCGAATTTTCCTTGCGGAGAAGGGGCTCAAGCCGACACCGATTTCGGTCGACCTTGGGAAAGGCGAGCTGCGCTCAGACCAGTATCGCCTGTTCGATTCCAGCCAGATGGTCCCGACCCTCGTGCTGGAGGACGGCACGGCCATCGGCGGTTCTGGCGATCTGGCGCTACCTGGAGGAGGCCCATCCGATGAAGCCGCTTTTGGGCGATACCCCTACGGAAAAAGCTTTGATCACCATGTGGGAGCGGCGCGCGGAACTCGAAGGCTTTGCAGCGGTGATGGAGGGTGTCCGCAACACCGCCAGACGGCGATGGCGGAAGCGAGTCTTTCGGACGCGCAGGGCAAGCTGTTTGCTCACGCAAACACGACCTGCCTGATCCTCGATGTCCCGGACCAGTCGGTGATTGCTAAAGGCTGAGGGGGAGGGGGATTTCGCGGAGACCCGGATTTCCGAGTTGAATATATTGCAGTGAACGCGGAGACGAGTTAGCCGATCGAGTGAGGCCAAAAATGACTTCGATTCTTGAGAAGACAACTGGTCTGGTCGCGTTCGTTCGCACCGTCGATGCGGGCTCCTTCAGCGCTGCCAGCAGGCTCATCGGGTCAAGCCAGTCCGCTGTCTCAAAAAGTGTCGCGCGCTTGGAACGTCGCCTCGGTGTGCGGCTTATTCAGCGCTCGACGCGTACCCTCAACCTTACTGCAGAGGGTCAGGCCTACTACGAGCGCGTGGCACCGCTGCTTCGGAGCATTGAGGAGGCAGAGGACGTTGTCCAGGTGGCTGCGGAAGCTAAGGGATTGCTTCGAGTGTCCGCTCCTCAGGAGTTCGGTAGGCTGCTTATCGCCAGATGGGCTCCGGAGTTTTTGGCCCGCCATCCCGGTGTGAAACTTGAGCTGAACGTGACAGACCGAATCGTCGACGTCATTCGGGAGGGTTATGACCTTGCGTTCCGGATGGGCGCTTTGCGGGACACCGAATTGGTCAGCCGCAAGTTGGCGAGCCTTCGCTGGATCCTGGTGGCGTCGCCCACCTACATCGAGCGGCGCGGACGGCCGGAGACCGTCGAGGATCTTAGGTCGCATTCTTGCTTGCGCTACCTGAGTTCCGGCCGACCTTGGCCCTTCGCGTTTGCGAATGGAGAGAGCATCGTCCCTGACGGACCGTTTGATACGGACGACAGCGGCTCGATACGCCAGGCCGCCGTCGGCTCGGGCGGGATCGCTTACCAACTCAAGATGACGGTAACCGATCTTTTGACTGAAGGACGCTTGGTGGAAGTACTTCCCCACCTCGCGATGCCGACCCTACCAGTCCACGTGTTGCATGCATTCGGTCGTCAATTGCCGATTCGAGCACGGCTGTTCATCGATTTCATCGTCGAGAAATTGAGCGGTCTCGATCTGTGAATCGCAGGCAATGGCAGACCTTTTAGGACTCCCAGGAATAACTGTTGCTCCACGTGTCCCAATAGTGGCGCGGTGGGCCAGCCTTTAAGCTCACTCCACTGAATAGAAGTTGTTCCCCATCGAAGGGTGACCGAACACTTCTCCGGGCACCCGGTCGTTTCATCTGGGAGTAAAGACCATGAGGATTCTATTGGTGGGAGCGGCGGGCGCCGTCGGCAGCGTGGTCGACGCGGCGCTCGGTCAGAAGCACGAAATCATACGGGCCGGGCGGAGTAGCGGCGATATTCGCATCGACATTACCGATGAGGCGAGCATCTCGCGCGTGTTCGAACAATCTGGCAGGCTCGACGCTGTCATTGCAGCTGCCGGGGAGCTGCATTTTGGCCCGCTCAGTGACATGACAACTGCTCGGCTGGCCATCAGCATCAATTCAAAGTTGCTTGGCCAAGTGAACCTAGCGCGATTCGCAGCGAAGTATTTAGCGGCTGGCGGCTCCATCACTTTGGTCAGTGGGATTATCGGCGAGCAGCCTGTTGTCGGTGGCGCGAGCGCGGCCCTGGTCAATGCGGCTATTGAGGGGCTCGTTCTTGGGGCTTCCGTGGATATGCCGAGAGGCATTCGTATCAACGCAGTAAGTCCCGGAATCCTCTCCGAGACGAAGCAAATCGTTTGCCGTTGAGTAGCAACACAAGTGACTCGACGAGAGGAGAAATGAATATGAACATCAGGCGCAATCACGCCCTCGCCCTTTCCGCGATTCCGTTGGTCATCGCTTGTCTTGCTACCGTACTCGGCCACCATGGCCGTAGTATCGCAGCGGAATCAACAACGCCGCTCGATGTCGATGTAGCAACGGTAATCTCCACGACAGTTACGGACTACCAGCAGTATTCCGGGCGCACCGAAGCCATCGATCGGGTCGAGATTCGTCCGCTTGTTCCCGGCACCATAGTGGGGGTGCACTTCACAGACGGTGCACTGGTGAAGCGCGGCGATCTTTTGTTTACGATCGACCCGCGACCGTTCATCGCCGAGGTCGATCGCGCCAGTGCGGAGTTAGCGGCTGCGCGCGCCCGTGACGGGTATGCCTCGACGGACGCCGTGCGTGCCCAACGCCTCCTTACCGATAACGCCATTGCAAAACGCGATTACGACCGAGCGCAAAACGCGGCGCGGGAGGCGGCTGCCAATGTCTTGTCAGCGCAGGCCGCACTAGAGCGGGCGAAAGTGAATCTGAGCTACACCACTATCGTGGCGCCGGTGGCAGGCCGGGTATCGCGGGCGGAATTGACGCTAGGCAACGTTGTCTCGAGCGGCGCCAATGCCCCTGTCCTCACAACCCTCGTGTCGCTCTCTCCAATCTATGCGTCGTTCGATGTCGACGAGCAAACCTACTTGCGCTATCTCAGTCACAGGGGCAACTCGAACATTTCGGTTTCGATGGGTCTCGCGAACGAAACGGGTTTCTCGCGTGAAGGGAAGGTCAATTCAGTCGACAATCAAATGGACACGGGCTCAGGCACGATTCGCGTACGCGCCATCTTCGAGAACACCGATAATTCACTGCTCCCCGGCTTGTATGCGCGCATAAAAGTCGGCGGGGGGGCGCCACATGCTGCCGTCCTCGTGCAGACGACGGCGGTTGGCACGGACCAAGACAAAACCTTCGTGCTGGTTGTCAACGAGTCGAATCACATTCTTTATCGCGAAGTCGCTATTGAGTCTGAGCGTGATGGCATATCCGTCGTGACATCGGGACTCAGTCCCGGCGAGAAGATAGTTGTCGGGGGCGTCCAGCGCGTGAAAGCCAATGACTTAGTTCAGCCGCACGAGGTTGCCATTGCGTCCTCCGCCAATGCTTCTCAGACAGCCTCTCAATCCTAGCTTCCCTGGGCCCGAGTCGAATCATGAATATCTCAAAGTTCTTCATCGATCGTCCCATTTTCGCAGGCGTCCTATCGGTCGTCATCCTGCTTGCGGGCCTGATCTCAATCTTTAAACTTCCTTTCGCGGAATATCCAGAGATCATTCCAACGTCCGTGATCGTGCGGGCCCAATTTCCCGGCGCCAATCCAAAGGTCATCGCGGAGACCGTGGCCTCTCCCCTTGAAGAGGCCATCAACGGCGTTGAAGACATGCTCTACATGCAGTCGCAGGCAAATAGCGACGGAAACCTGGTTCTCACAGTGACCTTCAAACTCGGTATGAACCCGGACCTGGCCCAGCAGTTGGTCGAAAATCGCGTATCGCAGGCTCTGCCGCGCCTACCGCAAGACGTGCAGAAGCTCGGCGTCACAACGATTAAAGCATCGCCGGTCATGATTTTAACTGTTCACTTGTTTTCCCCCAACAACAAGTACGACACCAAATATTTGCGTAATTACGCCCTGATCAACGTGAAGACGCCCCTCGAGCGGATTCAGGGCGTGGGTTACGCGCAATTGATGGGGGCCGGCGACTATTCCATGCGCGTGTGGCTCGATCCGGGGAAAGTCGCGCAGCGGGGCATGACCGCAACTGACGTCGTAGAAGCCATTCGTAAGCAGAATGTGCAGGTGGCTGCGGGGGTGATCGGATCCTCTCCCTCGGCCGCCAATATCCCCTTGCAACTGAGCGTCAATGTTCAGGGGCGCCTGCGGACGGAATCCGAGTTCGGCAGCATCGTCTTAAAGAGTTCTGCCAGCGGCGGGGTCACCTACCTTCGGGACGTGGCACGGGTCGAACTGGGGGCCTCGGAATATGGGCTCCGTTCCCTGATCGATGACAAACAAGCGGTCGGCATTTGGGTGTATCAGCAGCCGGGATCCAATTCTCTCGACATCTCCGATTCCGTGCATAAAGTGATGGCCGACCTGAAAGCCGACATGCCGGACGGCCTCGAGTACGTTATTGACTACGATCCCACGCAGTTCGTACGCCTGAGCATCGCTGCGGTTGTTCATACGCTAATCGAAGCCATTGCTCTCGTTGTCATTGTCGTGATCGTTTTCTTACAAACGTGGCGCGCATCATTGATTCCGCTTCTCGCGGTGCCGGTCTCCATTGTCGGAACGTTTGCGCTTCTATTGGCCTTTGGATTTTCGGTGAACGCTTTGTCGCTGTTCGGTCTGGTTCTCGCGATTGGCATCGTAGTTGACGATGCCATCGTCGTCGTCGAGAACGTCGAACGCAATTTAGAATCCGGCCTGTCGCCGCGGGATGCCACCTATCAAGCAATGCGCGAGGTTAGCGGGCCCATCATTGCCATCGCATTGACGCTCGTGGCGGTATTTGTTCCACTCGCATTCATGTCCGGGGTCACGGGACAGTTTTATAAACAGTTCGCCATGACCATCGCAATCTCCACCGTCATCTCGGCGTTCAACTCGCTGACGCTTTCACCGGCCCTAGCTGCACTCATCCTCCGACCGGCCACTGCGCCAAAGGACAGGCTCACGCGGGTAATGGATCGCATATTCGGCGGGTTTTTCCGAATCTTCAATGAGACGTTTCGGCGCCGCTCGGATTCCTACAGCCATCACGTCGGATCAATTATCAGTCGCAAAGGACTGATGCTGGGACTTTATGTCTTCCTGATCGCGGCTGCGGCTTGGATCGGTATGGTGGTGCCTCGGGGATTCGTGCCTCAGTTGGATAAAGACTATCTGGTCAGTTTCGCGCAGCTTCCTACTGGCGCGACGCTTGATCGCTCAGAGGATGTCTTGCGGCAGATGGTCGAGATTGCCAGAAAGGAGCCCGGCGTGAAGTCCACGGTCGGCTTCCCAGGCCTGTCGATTAACGGATTTACCAATTCATCCAGCGCCGGCATTCTGTTCATTCTGCTGCCCCCTTCCGAGGATCGGCAAAGCAAAGAGTTATCTGCAGACGCGATAGCCGCATCGCTCCGAAAAAAATTCGCCGCCATTAAGGGCTCGTACATCGCCGTCTTCCCACCGCCCCCTGTATTGGGACTTGGCACTCTCGGCGGATTCAAAATGCAGCTCGAGGATCGCGGATCATTAGGCTACACGGCGCTAAACGACGCCGTACAGGCGTACATAAAACGCGCCGCGCAGACACCGGAATTGGGGCCGACGTTCTCGAGTTATCAGATCAACGAACCTCAGTTAAATGTAGATTTGGACCGAGTCAAGGCGGAGCAGCTTGGCGTCTCAGTGGACGATGTGTTTAATACGATGCAAGTGTATCTGGGCTCCTATTATGTCAACGACTTTAACCGATTCGGGCGCGTGTACCAGGTGCGTGTACAGGCGGACGCCCCCTTTAGAGCTAACAGCGCCGATATTGGCATTCTCAAGACGCGCAACATCAACGGCGACATGGTGCCGCTCTCCTCACTTGTGAAGACCTCCCCGACATTCGGTCCGGAGATGGTGGTTCGCTATAACGGCTATACGGCCGCCGATATCAACAGCGGTCCTGCGCCCGGGTACTCCCAAGGGCAAGCGCAGGCGGCGGCCGCACGCATCGCTGCGGAGGTTCTACCGAGAGGTATTAAGTTTGAATGGACCGACCTGACCTATCAACAAGAGTTGGCAGGCAACGCAACTTTGATTGTGTTTCCCATCAGTATTCTCATGGTGTTCCTGGTGCTCGCGGCGCTGTACGAGAGCCTGACGCTGCCTCTGGCGGTCATCTTGGTAGTTCCTCTAAGCGTGTTCTCCGCTCTTTTTGGAGTGTGGATAACGAGGGGTGACAACAACATTTTCACGCAAATCGGTTTAATGGTGCTGGTAGGACTGTCGGCCAAGAATGCGATATTGATTGTCGAGTTCGCCCGCGAACTTGAGATGCAAGGTCGCACTATTGTCGGCGCAGCTATCGAAGCCAGTCGTTTGCGCTTGCGCCCGATATTGATGACCTCCCTTGCGTTCATCATGGGCGTGATTCCCTTGGTGCTCTCCTCAGGTGCGGGTGCGGAAATGCGCAATGCCATTGGCATAGCGGTGTTCTTCGGCATGCTCGGCGTGACAATCTTCGGATTGATTCTCACGCCCGTGTTTTATGTGGCGCTGCGCACTGCTGCCGGCAGCAAACGGTTTGTCGACAAACACGGCCATGTGCCGCATTTCCGCGTAGTCGGCGATGCGGCCTCTTCATGAGAACGCCATGAAATCAAAGCGGTTCGAAGCCATTATGTCTGCCCTGGCGGCATTGCTTCTGCTGAGCGGATGCTCACTCGCTCCGCACTATGCAAAGCCCGATGTTGCTCTGCCGGATCACTTTAAAGAGGACCGGGCCCCCGTTGACGCACCTGCACACGCCGGTTCCGACTACGGAGCCTGGCAACCGGCCCGACCGGCTGAAGGCAGCGAGCGTGGAGAATGGTGGAGGATATTTCATGACAGCCGCTTGGACGACTACGAGGAGCAGGCCCTGCACAACAATCCAAGTCTACAGGCGGCCGTCGCCCGTGTGAAAGAATCACGCGCAATGCTGCAGACGGCGCGATCTGCCCTGTTTCCTGAGGTATCTGCAGGCTTTGGTCCGAGCAGAGAAAAGCTCTCGGCGGTCTCACAGCTGCGTCCTGATGGGGTTCAGATTCCGACTGAGAACGTATGGCGGGCGCAGGCAAGCGCTGGCTATGAAGTAGATCTGTTTGGGCGGGTTTCCGATTCGATCAAGGCCTCTACCGCCCAGGCTGAACAGAGCGAGGCATTGTTTCGTTCCGTGCGTCTCGCGCTGCAAGCAGATGTCGCCCAAAGCTATTTCAATCTACGAGAACTCGACGCAGAACTCGATGTCTACAATCGTTCAGTAGCACTTCGCAGCCGGGCGCTCGAACTCGTGCAGAGGCGATTCGATGCAGGCGAGACATCTGAACTTGACGTAGTTCGCGGCCGGTCGGAGCTAGCAACTGCCCGCTCCGAGGCAATGACAGCGGAGCGTTTGCGAGCCGCATCCGAACACAGTCTGGCGGTCCTATTGGGGAAAATCGCCGCGGAGTTTTCAGTGGAGCATGATCCGCTTGTTTCGGTCGACATTCACCTCCCGCCGGGACTGCCATCATCCGTGCTGGAGAGGCGACCGGACATTGCGGCTGCCGAGCGCGCGATGGCGGCGGCAAACGCACGGATAGGGATAGCCAAATCGGCCTTCTTTCCGGCATTGAACTTAACCGGTACTGCTGGCTTTGAATCTGCCTCGCTCAGTGACCTATTCAAATGGTCTAGCCGCGCCTTCCTTTTGGGACCATTCGCTGGCACTGCCCTTACGGTACCGCTGTTCGATGGTGGCCGCCGCAAGGGCGATCTTGCACGCGTACGGGCGGCCTACGAGGTCAATGTTGACGATTACCGTCAGCAGGTATTGGTGGCATTTCGCGAAGTCGAAGACAGCCTCTCGAATTTACGCATTCTTCAAGACCAGATGGTGACACAGGAGGAGGCAGTCAAAGCATCGACGCGAGCGGCTCAGTTGTCGCGGACCCAGTACCAGGAGGGTGCCGTGAATTTCCTCGATGTCATCGATGCCGATCGTACGGTACTGCAGGCACAACGCGCCGCCGTACAGTTGGCCGGCTCACAAGCCGTGTCAACAGTTAACCTCATTCGCGCCTTGGGTGGGGGTTGGTCAAGCGCGCCCTCGCTGGCGAACACAAATGAGTAGCAGCCGAGAAACCAATCCAACGAGGTCACGAGCGGAATTTTCCTATGTCGCCTTATGAACTTGAAAACCTTCCGCACACCCTCAAGAGAGTGCGAACGCAGTTCATGTTTGTGATCCGCCTTGAAGTTATGCCGCTTCAGGTGATTGGAAAGACGCACGGCACGGTCCGACGCGTCGGGGTCATCAGGGGAGGAGAATTTTTTCGGGAAACGCCTTTCCGGAAGGGTGCTTGGCGGCGGGAGCGACTGGATCGTGGTTGGAGATGATGCGTCGGTCGAATTGGACGTTCGACTGGTGTTGCAGACGGATGATGAGCGACAGGCCGCGCGTCGAGGCCGCCAAAGAAATGGCCATGGCGATGTTGTCCACGCCGTGCGCCGGCGCGATATCAACACCGGCGCGACCGTCCATCGCTTAAGCGAGAATACGTCGTTGTTACCCCGTGTCACTTCGCTCCGTAGAGTGCAGCAAACTTCTTGGCAAAGTGTTCCACCTTGGTCTTGTAGAGTTTGGGTTTCACTTTCACGTAGTCCTCGAATAACAAACCTGTACCAAGCGTCGTGAACATCTCAACATAGTCATTGGCGGCTCCCTCGGCGAAGCCGAAGCCGAAGAGCACTTTCTTCAAGTCGGCCGGGGGGAACCTCACCCACTTTAATTCCGGCTTTCCGATCTCCTTGCCAATGACCGAGGCAATCTCATCGGTGCCTGACTCATCGCTTACGACGTACTTGTACGAATGACCTTTGAAGTCAAGCTTGGTAAGGGCATCGGCCGCCGCCAGAGCGATGTCATCCGTATCCACCACGGTAAAGGTACCCGCGGGAATCGTAAACATGTTCCCCATCAGACCCGAGTTCTTGATGAGGTCGATGGAAAGAAGCAAATTCGTATAAAAGTAGCCGGCTCTTAAATGCAGTACGTTTACGCCCTCCAGTCGATTGAGCACCACTTCAGCGAGTCCCAAACCACTGATCGCGCCGGCATCATTCAGCCGATGTGCGCCATAGCTGCTCAAAAATACGGCATTGCGCACACCGCTAGACTTGATCGCGGCAGAAAATCCCTCTGCGATTTCAGTGCTAACCTTCTTCAAGTCCGAAGCGTGCCACATCGGCGGCACCATCAAATAGAGTCCGTCCGCGCCTCTAAAGGTTTCGGTCAAAAAGGGCACATCTTGCAAATCGCCGATGGCTGCTTTTGCGCCTTGCCGCACGAGCTCGGCGACATTTTCCGCCTTGCGGCTAATGACGGTCACTTCGTGCTTGTTGCTTAACAGAAGTTCAGCCAGCGGCTTCGACACGTGGCCGGCGGCGCCAGTAACAACAAACTTCATATGAGCCTCCAATTCGTTAAGATAAACAGGGGTGTTATTTTAGTAATGAATGATCGGTGGCATTGACAACACTAGCTCCTCTCACGTGGGAGTCGGCAGTCCGCGATGATCATCCAGGGCAGCGATTGCCACGGTCGGCCGTGAGCCGAAGAGGATCAGTTAATGGTCATACCGCCATCGACATTGAGGATGTGGCCCGTGATAAATGCGGCAGCGTCCGACGCGATGAATACAATAGCGTCGGCTTGCTCCTCCGAGATGCCGAGGCGAGCCATGGGCACCTGCTTTACTAGTTCCGCTTTGTTCTCTGCTGTGTGGGTAAATCTGGTCAACATACCCGTGTCCACAGGGCCAGGGGCCACGGCGTTCACTCGGATTCCTGACTTGACGACCTCGAGCGCCACCGACTTGGTGATGCCCTCGACGGCATGCTTGCTAGCTACATACACGGAGGCAAATGCCGCACCCTCGTGCCCGTAGGTAGAGGATATGTTGACAATGCTGCCGCTGCCTTGCTCCTGCATGACGCGCACTTCGTGCTTGATGCTCAGTAGCACGCCGAGAACATTCGTGTCGAATGTCGCGGCGTAGCTAGCCGCGGTCTGGTCCGTCACGGCTCCCACTTGACCTTCCGTAGCTGCATTGTTAACCGCGACATCGAGACGTCCAAATCGCGCGACTGTCTTGTCAACCGCATTCCGGATGTCTTCATCCTTACGGACGTCGGTATTGATGAACTCGGCCTCCGTGCCCAAGGCGCGAAGCTCTTTCACGAGTTCTTTGCCGGCCTCGTCGCGACGACCCGCGACGACCACTTTTGCCCCCTTCTTGGCGAAGGCAACGGCGGCCGCCCGCCCGATGCCGGTGAGTCCACCGGTAATCAAAACAACTTGAGCACTCATTCTACAATCTCCTATGTGTTAAGCGGCGGAAAATCGGACGGCGTTTTGTTTCAAGCAACCTTCACTTGCAGCGCGAGATCCAGAAGGGATTGCCGCGCATCACCGAAAAGCATTGATGTCTTGGGGTCGACGAATAGGTCGTTCTCCACGCCGGAGAAGCCTTTGCCTTTGCCGCGCTTGAGCACAAGAACGCTCTTTGCGTCCTCTACCTTTAGAATGGGCATTCCAAAGACTGGCGAAGCCGGATTCGTGCGAGCGGCCGGATTCACTACATCGTTGGCCCCAACGACGATGGCAACATCAGCTTCGACAAATCGTTCATTGATCTCATCCATGTCGATGAGCTTGTCGTAGGGAACCCCAGCCTCGGCCAACAGCACGTTCATGTGTCCGGGCATCCGCCCCGCGACAGGGTGGATGGCGTATCGGACGTCGGCGCCGCGCTTTTCGATCAACTCTCCGAGTTCGCGCATCTGATGTTGAGCCTGCGATACGGCGAGGCCATATCCGGGAACCATGATAACGCGTGCGGCGTAGGCAAGCCGCAACGCGGCGTCCTCGGCGGTTGTGCGGGACATTTCCCCTTCGGCGGCGGCCGCGGCGGCCGTTGCAGCATCGGTCGATCCGAATGCCCCGAACAGGACGTTCGCGAACGACCGGTTCATTGCCCTGCTCATAGCGATCGCCAGGATCAAGCCGCTGAGGCCGTCGAGCGCACCAACGATGATCAAAATGTTGTTATTAATGGCAAATCCGGTGGCGACGGCGGCGAGTCCGGCATACGAGTTGAGCAGCGACACCACGACCGGCATGTCCGCACCACCAATCGGTAATACAAAGAGGATGCCCAATAGGGCGGCGAGCGCGACCATCACGCTGAAGATCACTGCGTGGGTCGGGAAGGCGATCAGCCAAACTGCGCAACAGCAGCAGGCCGCAAGCAGCAGAGCATTGAGGATGTTTTGGCCTCGGAATATCAAAGGCTGGCCCGGCAGAATTTCCTGTAACTTGCCGAACGCCATGAGACTGCCCGTGACTGTCACCCCCCCGAAAAAGACCTCCAGGCCGAGCGCCGCTAGGTTCGATCGGACAAGCGTGCCGCCGGAGAGGCCGATGGTGTATTCGCCGATACCCACCAGGGTCGCCGCAAGCGCTCCAAACGCGTGGCTGAGGGCGATGCGCTGTGGCATCGCCGTCATCGGCACCCACATGCCAAGCGGATATCCGGCGATGGCGCCCATAGCAGCGCCGACGACAATCCATTCATACGAGACGATGCGAGCCTGAAAGAGGGTGGCCAGGATGGCGACGGCCATGCCAAACGCGGCTAACTGCATCCCACGTCGAGCACTGTCGGGACGACCGAGCGCACGAAGCGCAGTGATAAATAGGAAAGCCGCTAGCAAATATGCGAGCTGGATCAGAATCTCGTTCATGACGGTGAACCCGCGATCGAAGCGCTGCTCCCTGCGTTTTCGGGAACTGTGGTTTTGGAGCGTCTAAACATCGACAGCATCCGATCGGTGATGAGAAAGCCGCCAACGATGTTCGCCATGGCGCACGCAACTGCGATGGTGCCGAGAATAGTGGCTAAAACGCCGTCGTCGCTGCCGGCCAGCACCAATGAGGCGACAAGGGAGATGCCGGAAATCGCATTCGTAGCCGCCATGAGCGGCGTATGCAGCAGCGGCGGTATTCGGTTGATTGTTTGTACGCCGACAAAGCCGGCGAGCATAAAGACAAAGAGCTGGATGATTGTTGTGGCCATGCGCAAGTTCCTTAAACCACCGCGACGGAGACGCGTGCCACATTTTGACCGGCCAACAACGCACCGCTGATCGGATCTGAGGGATCTAGGTTCAGCCGGCCCGACTCGTCCAGCAGGTACGCGAGCAGGGCGCGAATGTTGCCGCTGAACATGCGGCTGGCGTCGGTCGCCATTAGGCTCGGCAAGTCGGTTGGCCCCATAATGCGTACGCCGCTCACCGTGACCGTCTGGTCCGGCCGCGTTACCTCGCAGTTTCCGCCAGTCTCCGCAGCAAGATCGACTATGACCGAGCCCGGTGGCATCATTCTGAGTGTGTCGCGATCGATCAGCAGGGGTGCGGGCCGGCCGGGGACTTGGGCCGTCGTTATCACGAGCTGCATCGTCGCCAAATGAGTGGAGAGCGCCCGGCGGAGCAGCGCTTGTTGATCGCTCGATTGTTCACGGGCGTAGCCGCCGGCGCTCTCGCCGGGGCCGACATCGGCATCCATCGAAACAAATTTAGCGCCCAGACTTTCCACCTGCTCGCGAGCGGCCGCGCGAACATCGAAGCCGTGGACTACTGCGCCGAGCCGGCGCGCGCTGGCGATCGCCTGTAAGCCAGCCACGCCTGCGCCAAGCGCGATCATTCTTGCCGGCTTGATCGTCCCCGCCGCCGTGGTCAACATCGGGAGCAAGACGCTTAAAGCGCGTGCACCCTCGAGCACAGACGCATAACCCGCGATAGATGCCTGTGAGGAGAGAACGTCCATTGCCTGCGCGCGGGTTGTCCTCGGGATGCGTTCCAGAGCGAGATGAATAACCGAGCGCTTGCGCAGTCTGTCGCCAAGATCGGGGTCGTAGCCGCCAAGCGAAACGAGAATGCAGCCGCCACGCGGCACTTCATCGACAGTGGGCGGTCTGACCTTGACAACGACGTCGCAGCTTTCGAGGATGTCCGGGAGAGCCGCGATCCGCGCGCCGGCGTTCACGTACGCAATGTCATCAAAGCCCGCCTCGCGGCCAGCACCACTCTGGATCAGGAACTTGGCTTTCGAATGCAGCCTCTTGATATCCGACGGAATCAAAGCGACGCGCCGCTCCCCGGTTGCCCGTTCTCTCAGAACGCCGATGACGACTTGTTGTGTATGGGTATTCATTTCTTCCTCACGTGCACTATGTACGTACGTCCGGATGTTTGTCAAGAAAAATGTGTACGTTCGTATTTTCTGACGAGCTGTGCGTATGCACATGAGATCCCTGGCCGAAAAGGACGAGGGTCTCGTAAGGCCAGGACGCGAGGCGGTCGCGACACGAAAGCAGCGAAGCACGATTTATTCGCCGCCCTTCAGACCATCGCCTATTGGCTTGCCCTATTCGCTGACGCATGGCCGGCTTCTGCGGCACCGCAACTGAATGTGCGAGTTGCAGTAGCGAGAATTCGAAGTGTCTGAATTGATGGAAGCTGCCGCGACTTTGCTTTACGTGCGTGGATAGCGTACGGCGGAATGAGGTCCGGCGATGTCATTACCCGCGGGACCGGTTCCGATGCCGTGGTGTCCCCGCCGTCCTTGGCATCCAGGTATTTCCAGCATTTGTTTGCGCGGTTCATCTCGGAAAGCCCTTGTTACGCAACAAGGATGCGAAGGAGATATCGAAAGCTGACATCGGTGCCCTTCCGACAAGGTAGCTTTTTTGGGGTTACCCGTGACCGTAAATCGCTTATTGATCATCTATAACAGCCAGTGGCCTTCAAGGGAACGAGCGAGTAACTGGAGCACCGGCCCGGCTCAATCTTCGCCAAGGACGATCAGCGCACCCGGTCGAATCATGGTGCTCCTATCGCCAGCGTCCGGGGTCGTGCTGAGCTGTCCATTGAACTGGACGCTTCGGTGCTCCTCGAGAGCACGCGATGCGGAGACAGCTATGAATTTCTGACGCTGAGGCCGTGTGCGATTCCGAGCTTTTCAAGCAACGCCTGGGGTTCGAAATAGGCGACCCAGATTGAAGTGGCTTTGTCCTCTCGCACGGTCCAGTGCTCGGAGATCTTGATCATAGCGTCGCTCCCCGTGACACCGAAATTCACGAGCGCAACCACGCGGTCGTTCTCTGCGAACAAGGCCTCGTAACCGAACCGTCCGAAGTCGAGAACGTCCGGGAGATTTGGAAGCACTTGGTCTCGGAAGAACGCCGCGCCAGGATGCACGCCGCCCCAAGGTAGATAGTTTGGCGCCGTGGTCAAGAAGTCCGGATGCAGGTACTGGGCAAAATCCGTGAGTCGGCGCCGGACGCCCGCCTGGTAGTATGCGTCGACGACTGCCTTGCTCTGCTTACTGTACGTCTGTTCGCTCACGATGGTTTCTCCTCATCAGCTTGTGGTCTGCCGCCGTCGACGGTGACGGTCGGGTTGATTACGAAGGAGGCGGCGGGCGGTTGCTTCCGCGCGACCACAGGCGGGCGCAAACGCGGGTCCGGTGATATTCGAATAGCGGCACCGACAAAGTTGCGGTATGAAATTGGCGCAATGCCACGCCCACTAAACTGTCGGCGGCAACGACCTGCGGATCCATTGTGCGGTCGTGGGCGACATCGGGCACTGACAAGGTTGCGGACCTCCATCACGGCTTCCAGCCTCGCAGGCTAGGCCGATGTACTCGGACGCTTTGATACCAATTCGTACCATCGCCTCAGTGCTGCGTGCTCGTCAGACACCGGAACGTTGATCGCCTTGGCGGCGAAATCAATTGTTACCATCGCGGTGATGTCCGCGATCGAGTAGTGCTCACCCGCTACGAACGGTACCTCAGTCAGCCGTCCATCGAGATCGGCGAGGAAATTCTTCACCCGCAGTTTGCTACGCTCGACCAACGCCGGGATCTGATCGTAGTCGTGTGGACCAGCGATTGCGCGGCCCTTGAGCCCGGCCGCGGTATTGCGGATGGCCTCCATCACCGATGCGAACCCCTCCTGCTCAACGCGTCGCTCCCACATGGTCGTCAACGCGCGTTCCTTGGCAGTCCTGCCATGGAGCGGTGTCTGCGGATAGGTCTCCTCGAGGTAGCTCAGGATGGCCGGCACTTCCCCGATGGCGGTGCCGTCCTCGAGTACCAATGTGGGGACGACGCGACGCGGATTGATCGCGCGATAAGCGTCGCTATGCTGCTCACCCTTGCCGAGATCAACAGGAACCAAGAGAATTTCGAGGCCCTTCTCCGCAAGGAAGATGCGCACGCGCCGGGAATTAGGCGAACCCGAAGATTGATAGAGTTTGAGGTCGTTGTTCTTCATCTGATTTCTCCAAATATGTGAATGGCGAAGTTCGACATGCCGGTCGGATACCACGCCGGGCGCAACGGCATTGACACTAATGCCACGCTTGCCCAGGGCAGAGGCGAAATTCTCGAGCAAGGTATCGACTGTCATTTAGTGCTTAGCCGGCCGTCTTGCCACCATCGACGGTGAAAATCTGACCGGTTACGAAGGACGAGGCGTCGGCGGCTAGAAAGAGCACCGCGTTGGCGATGTCGTCGGGCTTGCCAATTCGGCCGAGCGGCACACTGCCGATGAGCGCAGTCTTGTTCTCGGGCGTCCCGGTGAAGCGGTCGAGCATGCCGGTATCGGTCGGTCCCGGGGCCACCGCGTTGACGCGAA
>WNFR01003023.1_pt1 | contig 17449 bp, 12 predicted proteins | sample 5400221 | NCBI WGS metagenome assembly WNFR01 (sample SAMN13153357, study PRJNA577476) | soil metagenome | isolation source: 40 cm soil under Madrone tree | place: USA:California | collected 2016-06-14
TTAGAGGCCGACACGGCTGCTTACTTCGGACATCTTGGAAGAGCGCGTGAGCTATCACGGCAGGCTTCAAGTTCTGCCAAGCGGGCAAGGGAGAATGAAACTTCCGCGACTTACGAGGCCGTGGCTGCTTTGCGAGAAGGCCTGTTTGGCAATGCAAACCAAGCTGGACAACGGACAGCGTTAGCAAAGGAACGTTCGGGTGGACCAGATAAGTATTATGCAGTAGTGCTTGCCCTAGCCTATACAGGGGACGGATCGCAGGGATTAGCGGATAATTTCAATGAGAGGTTCCCCGAAAACACGGTCGTACAGTTCAATTACCTTCCTACCCTACGGGCAAGACTGGCATTAAGCCATGCAAACCCTCAGCAGGCGCTTGATACTCTTGGGGTCGCTGCCTCGTATGAACTTGGTCTGCCCGCCCTTTGGTTTTACAACTGGCCTAATTTGTATCCTGTCTACGTACGGGGAGAAGCCTATCTTGCGGCGCACCGGGGTGGCGAAGCGGCAGCAGAGTTTCAGAAAATCCTCGACCATCGAGGCATTGTTCTGAATGAACCTATCGGCGCGCTGGCCCATCTTCAACTAGGCCGCGCCTACGCGATGCAGGGCGACGCCGCCAAGAGTCGGGCCGCGTATCAACATTTCCTCACACTCTGGAAAGACGCCGATCCTGACATTCCTATATTGCTCGAAGCCAAGGCAGAATGCGCGAAGCTGCAGTAGCTCAGTCACCACTTTGGAAAATGTCGGCTCTTGCGCCTAATCCACGGGACAACCAGCCTTTCTAACCAACCAATCCACTGCAGAATGAAAACGTCGCAGCGTTGCCTGAACCGATCAACTCCTGGATGGTCGACTACTCGGAAACGACCGGGAACTGCAACCTCGCGGTGGTTAGGCTGCGGGGCGAATCAATTTCAAACTGAATGGTACGACCAGCAAAGTCAGCATGGTTGCCACAGAGGCAGTACACCCCGATTCTGAAGATGACGCGTGGGTGCAGGTGTGGGTGCAACTAAAGAAGGAAAAATGGCTCCCAATTTCTCGCAAGCGACACCAGATAGGGCACTTAGATTTTTTCACTTTCGGCTGTTAACCGAAGGGTTGCTAGTTCGAATCTAGCCCGGGGAGCCAACCTCAGATTTCTCAGTCATTTGGGTGTCGCGAGAACATTCGGTTCTCTCCCGAACGGTAGAGTTGCTCCGGTCGATTCTCTCCCATGACCTTCGATCGAGCACCTGATCCCGAACCAGATTCCACGCCTTATTGAAATCTATGGAAACCTGTGGCCTCGAAGCGATTGATGCTGAACCTGTTACGGTCTATGTATAGAAGTCGATTGAGGCTTGAGGACGCGAAGTGCTCCTGCGGCCACAAAATCATCTACAATATGTGAAGACGGCGGTTTGCCAAACCGTTGGAGAAGTGATTTGCGCCCAACCCGACTGCGACGCATCGGTGGCCTTGCTCAGCAACGCTTTCGATTTTCTAGCGATTCGTTCCAGTTCCTTGCGATTTCGTGATATGGTCCGATTTTGGCAGGGATGAGAATCGCTCAGGTCTGCGTGTTCCAGCGCTGCCTACACCACCGATTCAATGGATCCAAGCTTCCTCTCGCGAGCCGCGCGCTGCGCTATCAATACAATCTCTCCCTTGATCGGTTTGGCCGCGCTGTTTCTGATTGCCTGCCCGAGCGCACTCTCAGGTACCGGCGATACTTTTCCCGCGAACTACGTCGCCGGAACTCTGATTCAGCTCAATGACAACGGCGCCTGGTCCTGGTTTATGGATCCGCGCGCCATCGTGGATGACGGCAAACTGATTGTCGGTTCCGTGCGCGCGATCGGCACTTTCCAATCGGGGGCTTCTGACCCACGATGGGGCAATGTCGAAATAGCCGTCTACGACATCGCCGCGAAAAAGACCGCCACGATTGTTCTGCATCCGCATCTCGAGCAAGACGATCACGACGCGCCCGCCTTCCTTATCCGGCCCGACGGCCGAACCATCGCGATGTACTCGAAGCATGCCGCCGAGCGAAAGATGTATTACCGCATCTCCGAACCTCACAATGCGCTGGTGTGGGGTCCCACGCTGAGCGTTGAAACACCCGGTTCCGACGCCAACTATGCCGGCAACAACGACACCTACGCCAATCCGTTTCGTCTGCCGGACGGGCGCATAGTCAATTTCTATCGCGGGTTCCATCACGAGCCCAATTACATGGTCTCGAAGGATGAAGGGCAGACGTGGACCTATGGTGGCCACTGGCTCTACGGAAAAGGTGGATACAGCCCGTATCTGAAGTACGCCGATGACGGCAAAGGTACGGTTCATTTCGTCGCTACCGAGGACCATCCTCGCAATTTTGACAACAGCCTGTACCACGGATATTTGCGGAACGGCACCATCCACCAATCCGATGGAACACCTGTCGGCCCATTGAGCACATCGACCGAGGCAAAAATCGCCACTTGGGAGCTCACCAAAATTTTCCAGGGAACTCCCGATGACGTCGCGTGGATGGTTGATTTGGAATTGGACCGGGACGGCCACCCGTACGTCCTGTTTTCTTGCCAAATCGATGGCCGAGGCTTGCCGCGTGGTCAGGGTGGCATGGACTTGCGGTATCACTACGCGCGCTGGGACGGCGCCGCGTGGCATAGTGAGGAAATCGCCCGCGCGGGCAGGCGCCTGTATCCCGGCGAAGACGATTACTCGGGTTTAGGCGCGCTCGATCCCAAGAATCCCGACACCGTTTATATTTCGACGGACGCCGATCCGGTGAGCGGCGCCACACTCATCAGTCAGGCAGACCACCGTAGGCACTACGAACTGTTTCGCGGCACACGCAAGCAACAGTCCGGTAAATGGGGCTGGACTCCGATCACGCGCAACTCCATCTACGACAATCTCCGCCCCGTCATTCCCAAGTGGAACGACCCCAGAACCGCGCTCGTCTGGATGCGCGGCTCCTACTCCAACAACCACGGAGAATGGACCACTGCGGTAGTCGCCGTCATCCTCCGACCCGCCTGATTTCCGCAAACTACACACGGGCAACATGCCAGATACAAGCGCATGTAGGTCGGGCTGTCGCGGGTGCCTTTCGTAAGCGGAGGCACCATCGAATCGCCTGGCCACTCACTCTGGAAGAATCATCTTGTCCTCATTCCTCAGTGCGGCACTTGGTAGACCGCGGGACGCTCGCGATATCTGGTGATTTTGCCCAAAACACAGGCTCTTTAAAGAACTGGTAGTGCACTTCCAGATGGCAGGGACTCAACTCTAACCGTCACGTGCTCAGCGGCACTTGAGACTTGTCGTTCGTCCCGGCGGTGCTTCTCGCCATCTTTCGAAATCCTTGCGGAGTGACGGCCTCCCGCCGGTGAAAAGTGCGGTTAAACGTTTTCAAACTGTTAAATCCAACTTTAGACGCGACTCCGTAGCAGGAGACTTTCGTCTCCAGGAGCAGTTCCTTGGCGCGCTCAATTCGGCAACGAGCAATCTCCGAGAGAATGGATCTTCCTATCGCCGAGGAAAAGTGCCTTTCCAAAGTCCTCCGGGACGTCCCCGCCTCTTCCGCCACATTGCATACCGTGATGCCTTGTGCGAAGTGGTCGCGAATGAAACGAAGGGCGCTCACCATCAGCCGGTCGTCCTGAGCAATTACGTCGCTGGACCTCCTGGTGACCACGTGTGTAGGTTTCACGTGCACTACGTAACCTTTCTTAATTCGTCCTGACATCAGGCTATTGAGGAGTTGTGCCGATTCATAGCCCGCGCGTTCGACATCAAGCGCCACGCTGGACAAAGGTGGATCGGAGAGTTCACAGATCAGGTCGTCGTTATCCACTCCAACGACAGCAACATCGTCCGGCACCCGCAGCCCCGCCGTCACGCACGCCTGCAAAACCTGCCGCCCACAAACATCATTGCATGCCATCAAGCCGACGGCTTTTGGTAACGATTGGAGCCAACTCACCATTCCGGGCTCCTCGTGCCTCCAAGTGTCCAGCCAATGTGGTTGCTGGAGCCAACTCGCCATGTGGATGTGCCGCGTCAGGCAGGAAAACCCCTTTTCTCGCAGGAGCCGGACATATTCCATCTCGCGCACCGCGGACCAGTGGCAATTCATGAAGCCACAAAACGCAAAACTCCGTAAGCCGCGCTCCAATAAATGTTTTGCTCCCATTTGGGCGATGGCTGTTGAATGTGTATCGATTTCACCGAATCGCCTCCCCGCTTTCGGCGGTCTCGATTCCCCAAGCTGCGAAGCGACGAATGGCAGCCCCGTCGAGAGAATCTGCTTTTCCATCTGAGGCGAGCGGATGCGGGCAATGATCCCGGTACCATTCCAGGATTCCGCTTCCGGAAGGACTTGATCCAAGTGGCTGGGAGCAACATACATCGACCAGGGACCGTGCAAGCGTGAATATCGGAGAATTCCACGAAGGAGTCCTCGGCCGTACTCGGTCGAAGTCTCGAGCAACAAGGCAACTTGGGGCACGCGAACGCCAGAATGGTGTTTTTTCATGGGTGCGAAGGATTCATTGTTTGGCGTAAACCATTGTAAAAACAGCACTTTCTGCTTCCTCTAAAGACTCCCCTCTCCGAATCCTGCCCCTCTCACTCAGGAAGTGCCTGCTGGGGACAATGGCGCAAAGTGTCGAACCATTCGGTATTCTAGATTTGCAGCCTCACGATTTTCAAGCGAAATAGCGATACAGCCCGGATGTCACATGTCGCAAAATGTCCATTCCGTGTCGCACATTGGGGCTGGACTTCTTCCAGAGTACGACGTATGGTCCGCCGCATTGGTCGGTTGTATTCGCTTTTTGTATGAGACGGATTCGAATTTGCCGAGAAAGAGCGTACCGGGTGCACGGGACGCTGGGCGGATAGCTTCGTTCAGGGACGGAACTGGGCTGATGGTCCCCGCTGCCAATTCCACCCTGAGGGTCAACTCGAAGACGGTTTTGGGAGGGATGGAAATGAAATTGTTTCATTCACGATATGAATTTTGCCCTACGGCACGTCTTGCAATGGTATTGGCCGCCGCCCTGCTGCCAGTGTTCTTGCTGCCGGTCTCTACGCGCGCTCAGGTGGCCAGTTCAACGCTGAGTGGCACAGTCTACGATGAGTCAGGCGCAGTTGTACCTGGAGCGCAGGTTGTCGTAAAGAATGACGCTACAGCAACTACTCGAGAAATGGAGACCAGCGGCGCTGGTTCCTTTAGCTTCCCCGCGCTTATGCCTGGATCTTATACGTTGACGGTGACGGCGAAGGGTTTCAAAACATTTGAGCAAAAAAACATCAAACTCAGCGAAGCCGAAAGCCGAAGTCTACCGAACCTTAGACTGCAAGTGGGTGTGGCCAATGAGATGATTACTGTCGAAACGGGCGTGGAGGCGATCGCGCCTGTCGATACCGGTGCGAATGGGACGACCTTGAACGAGACCATGGTCACGAACATCGCCATTCAGGGCCGCGATGCCGCGGAATTAATTAAGCTTATGCCCGGGATGGGGTTGAACAGGGGTCTCGGCCAGGACCCCTGGACTAGCCTAAACACATCGTCGAACAGCGGACCTGTCGGGCAGTTCTCGGCAAGTGGGACGCAGCCCAACGGCGGATTGCAATTGACCGTGGACGGCGGGCTGATCGTCGATACCGGGAATATGGGCACGCAAGTCGCAAACATCAACCAGGATCAAACCGCCGAACTGACCATCCGCAACTCTGCTTTTAACGCGGAATACTCCCGCGGGCCGGTTACCGTCGAAGCCACTGGCAAGAGCGGCGCTTCGCAATTCCACGGCGGCGCTTACCTGTATACTCGGAATAGTATCTTCAACGCGGAAGATGCGTCGTTAAAAGCTGCCAGCGTTGCGAAGCCGGATGACAGGTACTATTACCCTGGTGGTACTCTTGGCGGCCCGGTGATCATTCCGGGTTCAAACTTCAATAAGAACCGCGACAAGCTCTTTTTCTTTACTGCCTACGAATACATGAAGCAGAATCCGTCGGGGACGCTACACCAGCTCTTTGTGCCGACTGCAGATATGCTGGGAACAGCGCCGGGGAAGAACTACGCGGATTTCAGCCCCGCGTATCTAAGCAGCATTCATGCCTATGGCCCGGTTTCGAATGTTCCGTGTCAAAATAATTCAGGGTTCTGGAATTACAGCACATTCTGCGGTACACCTACTGGACAAACCATTACGAACGGACAGATTCCTCTTTCGCTCCTGGACCCGAATGCCCTGGCACTGGCGAAGCTCTTCCCCGCGCCTAATATCGATCCGGCTACCCATGGTGGAAACAATTTCCAATTTATCGATAGTCCCCCGATAAACCGTTGGGAGTTCAAGGCCCGCGCCGATTACAACATCACCCAGAAAACCCGCCTCTATGTGTCTTACAACCGCCAGGACGAAACGGACGTAAACAATTTTGGCGTCTGGTGGAACCCGAATAGCACGCTTCCGTATCCCACTGAGATGCCCGCGGCCTTGGTCTCATCCTTGTGGTCGACGAGCGTGATGCATGTTTTTACTCCAGCGTTGACCAATGAAACGACCTTTAACTACACTTCGTTCATTAATCCGGTCCGGGCTTCCAACATCGGAAAGGTAAACCCCACGAATGTTGGATACAACGTACAGAACCCTTTCAGTCCTAGCATCAAGCCGATGATCCCTAACCTGTTGAGCTGGGAGTGCGCCAATGGGAATGGCGGCTGCTTCCCGGGTTTCTGGGCACCCGCGTATTCCAGTGGGTTCGCCGGTGGGGCATTTGGCGCGCTCAAGCGCGTTCCCTCTTTGTCCGACAACCTATCCTGGGTCAAGGGAACGCACACCATGAAATTTGGCTTCTTCTGGGCCCACGGCGGCAACCAGCAGACCGAGGGCGCGTGGGATTCGAACAACGGCTTCCCGCAGGGAAGGTTTCAGTTCGCCCCTTATGCGTTTTACTCCACAAACAACACCCTGGCCGACTTCGTGATTGGCCATCCTGTGGGCTTTGCGCAAACGAGCTCCGATCCTCTCCATACCCTGTGGTACAACGAAATCGCGTTCTTCGCACAGGATTCGTGGAAAGCGACTCGCAGGCTGACGCTCACCTTTGGAATCAGGTTCGATCGTGAAGGCCAGTGGTATCCGACGGATAGTAACAGTCCTGGCATGGCTGTCTGGGATCCGACGCTCTGCCCGGCATCCTCAGCGCCGGGGCCGAAGTGCTCAGGCCCCAATCTCCCTGGTTTCACCTGGCACGGCATCAATAAGAGCATTCCCCTCTCGGGCTTCCCGTCGCGCTTTACGCCCGACCCGCGCGTCGGAGCCGCCTTCGATATATTTGGAAACGGCAGGACGGTCGTCCGTGGCGGGTATGGCATGTACAGGTATCAGCTAGCATACAACGACGTCGCTGGCGCCTTGGATTCGCCACTGGGCATCCAGGCATTCCAGACCACCTGCACCATGCAATCTCTGGCCCAGATTGCGACCCCCGGTTGCCTGCCGACATCCGCAGCCGGTTCGCTCCCGGCAGCAAGCAGCGGCCTCAGCATATCCGCCCTCCAGAAGGGCGACAACAGAACTCCCGTGGTCCAGAATTGGACTTTTCTCATCGACCAGCGCGCGCCGTGGAACTCCCTGTTTGAAATTGGCTATGTAGGCAGCCACACCTCGAACATGCTCATCGCGGCCGGTCTGTCGAATGTCAACCATATTCCGTTGGGAGCCCTGTTCGCGCCTGACCCTGTGACCGGCATAACCTATTACTGCCAGGGGACACCGAGTGCGACTTGCAAAGCGGGTGGCCCTCCGAGCACGGCGGATTACACGCCGTACCTGTACAACTCCGTGTCCGTTAACACGCACGGCAGCTATTCCAACTACCATGCCTTGCAGGCGATGTGGCAAAAGCAGAAGGGCCGTTCGACCTACATGGTGAACTATACGTTCAGCAAAGTGCTGGGGATCCGCGACGGTCAAACCAACAATGGGGCCGGTAACGGCAGCGTGATCGATGTGTTCAACCTGAACAACAACTATGGTGTGCTGGCGTATGACCACACGCACATCTTCAACACCGCCTACATTATCGGTCTGCCCAGCCTGCACAGCGGGAATTCGTTCGCGAAGGGCGCCGCGAATGGATGGCAGGTCTCCGGCGTTCTCCAGTTCCAGAGTGGTGCGCCCTTCCAGCCGAATGTGGGCGGCAACTTTAACCCGAATTGGCCGGCCGGGGTGAGCAATCAGAGCATTCTGGGGACCAACGCGGATACGCTTGTTCCTGTCCTCACCTGCAACCCAGGCAAGGGCCTGACGGCGGGCCAATACTTTAACCCCAGTTGCTTTGCAGTGCCCACAAGGGGCCAGAATGGCAATGTGATTATGCCGTACTTCAAGGGGCCCGCCTACTTCGACACGGACCTCTCCCTTTACAAAACGTTTAACGTCACGGAGAGGCAGCACTTGGAGTTCCGGATACAAGCATTCAACTTTATTAACCATGCGCTCCCAACCTTCCAATTTGGGGGGACAAACCTCAACTTTAACGCGCCTAACAACGGCGAGACCGGAAAGGCACCAATTACTATTGGCCGACGGGTGATGGAGCTCGCGATCAAGTACAACTTCTGACCTGACCCGACAGCTAGTGCGAAAAGGGGACGGTTCAGGCCATCCCCTTTTTCTTTGCGCGCATGAGAACATAAAAAGCCGCGCCATGAGAAGGAATGTTCGCAGCCAAGATTTTGCTGACTAGAGGCGCGTTTCTGTAGTTGCGGGGTGCGGGCGACATATTTTTGCGCTTCTCTACATGTTTGTACTAGGAGATTTGCTCTGTGGCTGATCGTTTCGCTGACTTTACGCCGCCAAGAGTCTTAACGCGGCGCGAAGCGCTCGCTTTTTTGGGCGGGTCGCTGGTGGCGCTGGCTCTCCCAGCTGCCGATGGTCCCTGGGCGACTACTACGGCACCGCCGCAGATTAAGTTCTCTTTGAAGTCCATGCCCTTTCGCGTTGAGACCGATGAGACTCTCCAGACACCGCACGCTCCCGCGACGATGGCTGGCGGCGTTGCTGTTTTTGACTACAACAAAGACGGCCGTCCGGACATGTTCTTCGCCAATGGCGCGAACACTGCCACGCTGAAAAAAGACTCGCCAAAATTTTCGAACCGCCTTTTCCGCAATGATGGCAAGGGGATATTCACGGACGTCACCAAGGAAGCGGGGCTGGCCGGCGTTGGATACGATATGGGCGTGGCCGTAGGCGACTATGACAACGACGGTTTTCCCGACCTCTTTGTGGCGGGCCTCCATGGCAACACGCTGTACCACAACAATGGTAATGGGACGTTCACTGATGTCACGGTCAAGGCAGGTTTGAATCGGTTCAATGATCCGGAGTACGGACCGCTCTGGTCTGCCGCCGCGGCCTGGGTCGATGTCAACAATGACGGGCTGCTTGACCTGTTCGTCGTCAACTATCTTCAATGGGATTTCAAGAAAGAACCGCTTTGCGGTTTCGCCGGTTCGTACGACTATTGCAACCCGAAGTTTTATCAAGGCCAGCCCAGTCAGCTATTTCTGAATCGAGGAGATGGTACATTTGAGGACGTTTCAGAGAAGTGGGGTGTTCGCGCCTTCGTGGGAAAAGGTATGGGCGTCGGCGTAGCAGATTACGATTTGGATGGGCGGCCGGATCTCTTGGTCACCAACGACACGTATTATAACTACCTCTTTCACAACACCGGCCAGAAGTTTGAAGAGGTCGCTTTTCAGCAGGGCGTTGCCTTGGTGGAAGACGGCGAATTTATTTCGGGCATGGGTCTGGACTTTCGGGATTGCGATAATGACGGCTATCCGGATATCGTCATCGTGGCCTTGAACAACCAAACCTTCCCGGTGTTCCGCAACAAAGGAGGGAGAGGCTTTGAGGAGGTCACGACTCCAAGTGGCATGCGAAGACTGAGCCGAACCATGGCCGGCTATGGAGCGGGCTTCTACGATTTTGATAACGATGGGTGGAAGGACATCTTTGTGACACGCGGGCATGTTGAATCGATCACGAAGCCCGGGACTAATATCGACCAGCTCAACACGGTGTTTCGAAACCTCGGGGCCAGCGGGCAATGGCAGGCACTAACCAACGAAGCGGGATTCAATGCCGCTCCGCCGGCCAGGCATCGCGGCTGTGCTTTCGGAGACTTCGATGGCGACGGGAGAGTGGATGTTGTCGTGACGGCCCTGGGAAAAGAAGCCGAGATCTGGGTGAACCGTACGGAAGGTGCAGGCCACTGGCTGGACATTGCGTTAGAGGGAACAAAAAGCAACCGGGATGGCATAGGTGCGATCGTCAAAATCGTAACTAGAGCAGGCATGCAATTCAATCACATGACCACGAGTGTCGGTTACGCGTCCTCCAGCCATGGGCCAGTGCATTTCGGGCTCGGAGCGGAGGACAAGGTCAAACAGATCGAGATCCGCTGGCCTTCGGGAATCGTCCAGACGGTCCCGGACGTTGCCGCTAATCGGGTTCTTGCCGTGAAGGAAGCTGCGGGGAAATAACCGGAAGCTTTGACTTGCGCTGCCGCTCCTCTTCCGTCAATCGGTCAACCATCTGCTTCTGTCTCGCGCCGTCTTCTGGCCGCTTCAACCGATAGTACAAGGCAGTAAGCTCCACGTGAGGGGGCAGCCACTCAGGAATCGCCTGCGCGACCTTCTCGAACTCTCCAACGGCGTCCTCGACTTGCCCCTGGGCATTTTTCACCTTTGCCAACTCGAAACGCGCATAGGATGAGGCGGGGGCCATCACCAACGCGCGTTCCAGCTCTCTCCTGGCTTCGTCTAACATGCGCAGCTGGTAAAGAACCGCTCCCAAACGGAGGTGGGGTTCAAATTCGTTCGCGTCGGCCTCGATTGCCTTTCGATAGGCAGCCTCGGCACCTTCCAAGTCGCTAGCGTACTCCCTGACCATACCGCTCAAAGTGTAGATACCGCGTAGTTTAGGGTCGAGGTGCATAGCCATGTCAATGTTGCGGCGCGCCTCGTCAAATTCCTCAAGCCGCAAATGGGCTTCGCCGGCCAGCGCGTACGCTTCGGGCAGTTGTTTTTGATCCGCGACCTTCTGGACACGCTCTAAACCTTCGCGATTGAGGCCGTTGTGAATCATGGCCGAGCCAAGCGCCCATGCAATTGCTAGGTTTTGCCGGTCAGCCTCCTCGAAGGGCAGCAGAATGGAGATGACCTCCGCATTGCGGCCCAGGCGCAAATAGCAGTCGCTCAGCAGAGTTGCAATCCGCGAATTGCTGGGATCTTCCTTCAACAGAGAACCGAACTCCACGGCGGCATCGGCTAGGCGGCCGCCTTTATAGCACGCCAGTGCCAAGTTTAGGCGGAGGTCGTGATTGCCCGGAGCCAGCTTCAGTGCGGCGCGGTATTGTTCGGTAGCTTCGTCGAAGCGGCCAAGCGAGACGAGAGCAACACCCAGATTGGCACGTGCCGCGACCATGTCTGGATGGAGACGAATGAGTTGCTGGTATTTGGTGACGGCAAGCGCATAATTCCCGCTTTGTTGAGCTTGCGCGGCATCCTGAAAGAGTTGTTTAGGACCGGGCCTCTGCGCCCCCGCGCTGCTCGCATACAACAAAAGAAACAAGAACGCCGCGGCACGCATGATTTTTAGTATAACTCGGATTTCGAGGCCACGTCGGGTTATCGGGGCCAGCGCGTCGATGTTTGCATCCCAGCTTCTATGGCTTGCCTCGTTGTTTAGCGTTTAGCGGGAAGAATTTAGCAGTATTCGGATCAAGCAAAGTGGCTGCACTTGGACGTCCTCGAGTGAAGGATTTTAGGGCGTCACTGTAATCTGCTTGCCGGCGTAGCGCACGACCTTGTCCGGTTTGCCTTCGGGCAGGACACCTACTCCATGGTTCTCGCCGACAAAAACAATTTGAAAGATGCGGCCTATCAGCATCCCAGGAAACTTGCCTTTGCGTTCGCCGATGGTCAAAACCTGTTTCATTTCGTCCCAATGGAACGGAATCGTGGCGTAAGCGCCCTCTTCGTAGTTGTAGCCATCGTTCTCGTCCTCATATAGGGTGAAATCGCCGTTCGCTCCGCGATAGATGCGCAATTCCATGGGATCTTCCGCCTTCTCCGTGGACCAGTCTTTCTCGGGCCCCATAGGAACGATTGATCCCCCGCGCACAAAAAGCGGTAGCTTCTCCATTGGCGTCGCGGCATCCACCGTGCGCGGACCGTCCATCAAAGTTCCCGTCCAGAAGTCAAACCACTTTGCCTTCGGCAGGTAAACGCGTCTCGAATTGGCACCGGCTTCGGTGACGGGATTCACCAGAAGGGACGGGCCAAACATGAATTGATCACCAATGGTGGCGGTGCGCGAGTCACTGCGGAAGTCCATCACCAAGCCACGCATGGGCGTGTAGCCCTGGCTGGTGGTCATCCACGCCAGGGAATAGATGTATGGCAGCAGCCGGTAGCGGAGAGTGTCATAACTGACTAGGATCTCCTGGGCCTCAACTCCATAGGACCACAATTCATTCTGGTTCGTCGAACGCGTTCCATGCACTCGCAGCAGCGGATTGAACACTCCGAATTGAAACCAGCGGACAAACAACTCGCGGTATTGCGGATCGTCTGGGTTGCCGGAAACAAATCCTCCAATGTCCGTGGTCCAGTACGGAAGTCCGGAGATCGAATAGTTCAGCCCCGCGGGTATCTGTTTCTTGAAAAACACCCAGTCCGAATTCACATCGCCCGACCAGACGGCAGCAGCGTTTCGCTGCGCGCCCGCGAACGCGGAACGCGAAAGAATAAAAACACGCTTTTTGTCGGATGTGCTCCTCTGGCCCTGATAAACGGCGCTCGTGGTCATCAAGGGAAACATGTTGGCGTATCTCGCGCCATTTCCGAGGAACGTCTTGTTCGTCACCAGAATATTGGTTTCGCGATCCTCGGTTTCCGGTTCCGTGGTATCCAGCCACCAGGCGTCCACACCAATCTTGAAAAGCGCCTGGTCCATCAGATTCCAGTAATACTTTCGCGCTTCGGGATTGAACGCATCATACAAACCCATGTGCGCGGGATGAAAAGCGCCCACCTTCGTCTTGTCGATGAAAAATCCCCGCTTGTCCATGTCTTCATAGGTCTTCGTGCCCGGACGGAAGTAAGGCCAGAAGGAAATCATCAAGTGGAATTTGTTCTTGTGCAGGTCTTCCAGCATCCCGGGAGGATCGGGATAGCGCCACTTGTCAAAGACCGGCTCGCCCATGGTGTACCACCAGAACCAGTCCTGCACGATGTTGTCCGCGGGGATGTGCAGTTGCCGGTATTTGTGGGCGACGCCGAGCAACTCCTCCTGAGTGTTGTATTTGTTTTTGCATTGCCAGAATCCATACGCCCATTTGCCAAACATTGGCGGAGCGCCCGTGAGCTCCCGGTATCCGCCGATGATCTTGTCGAATTCCGGGCCATAGAGAAAGTAATAGTCCAGGACGTCGGCCACTTCAGAACTAAGGTAGAGTGCATTAAGGAAGCGATTGTTGAAGCGGCTGCGCGATGCGTTGTTCCAGAAAATGCCATAGCCGTTGCTGGACAGAACGAAGGGAATGCTAATGTTGGTGTTATCTTGCGAGATGTCCACGGCTTCGCCGCGGTAATTCCAAACGCCAGACTGATGCTGCCCGAGCCCATAAAAGGACTCGTAGGAGCCCCACAGTTTCGAATAGAGTTCCAAGTGATAGGTCTGTTCGCCATTCACTACGGCCGGAGTCATGCCGACTTCGTTCTGTACGAATAACGTCTTGCCGGCCGAATCCTGGAACGTGACGCTGCTGTCCTTGCGCGCGACGACAACTTTCAGTTGCGAAGTGACTAGTATGATGGCGTCAACGGAAGTTTGCATCTCCCACTTCATTGCCGGCCAGTTATCTTTTATCACCACGAATTCCGGACGAGACGCAAAGGCCGCCGTCGGGGAATAGCGCACTCGAATGATGGCATCCGAACATACTCGCAGCTTCAGCGCTCCGTTTTGCAACGTCAGTTGCACTCCGTCCGACTCCCTCTGCACGGAAAGAACTGGGTTCAGCGGATTCCACTGTGCGTGAACTATCCCAGGAATGAACAGCCACAGAGCAAAAAGCTGCAAAACAAAATACAGACGCCGTCTCATCAATTTGAGCTCCAAAGTGCTTTGCCGGTTTCGAACATGGCCCGTAACCTAAATCCCAGCTTCGTTGCCACAGAATGTAGCAGGTTCCCTTCTGACTTTTGACAAAATAGAATGGAGATCAGGTCATGGGCATTTCGGAGTTGGTATCGTGCTCTTGCGAGGCGTTGGACGGGAGTCTGCTCCCGGTCCTGTCGAAGTCAACTACATTGTGAATATTCAACCCTTTGATAACGGGCCCCGACATATACGCTGAAACGTAGTGTTTAACGGTTTAGCGCCAGAAGTGGTGGGTTTCGAGATTCTCCACGCGATCTACTCGTAGTTGGTGGGCTTGTTGAACCTGGGGCTTTGACCGTCTGCAGAATCATGTACAACGCTGTAGACGAAAAAACCAGAATTTTTTGGTGTAAGTGCTTGAAGGAATTGGTCGGGGCGAATGGATTTGAACCATCGACCTCCTGGTCCCGAACCAGATTCCATGCCTTATTGAAATCTATGAATTCTTGTTGATTCTAAGTAATTAATATTGAATCGTTTGCGGCACGTTTATTGAAGTCGATTGAAAGCTATGGAAGTTGAGCGCTTTCGCAGCTACAAAATGATCTACACTCCGGATGCTCTTGGTGCTGCAACGCTCAAGCCGTGGGCATAGAATCACATACCACGGGGGCGTTCAGAATCGCGGACTTCGCCTCCAGTCGCTTCCCTACTGCTCCACAGGTTCAATCCTCGCGTACATATCCAACGGGTCCACGTTCAAGACCACCTGTTTGGTGGGCGAAATGATGTAGATCAGGGGTCCATTCGTCAACGTTAACCTCCCGTTTGGGCTCACCAAGTACGTATAGGAGAAAGCCTGGTCAGGTTTTAGAATGGGATTCGACGAGGTCGAGCCCACCAACGCCGTGTCGCTGGTTCCTGTAACTGATCCCACTCCGTCGAAGTCCGCTACGCCAGACTCGTGAGTTATGTTCTGGTGTGTCACCGTGATGGAGCCGAAGACGTACGCCCCGGTCGCGGAATGATTCGTGAACGGGCCTCCAGTTTGGGTCTCCGCGAAGCCCGCAAACACCCCTCCGTCCACGAGCATCACAAACGCCGCGCTCGGGCTCACCAGATAAATGAGAGGAGGTCGGATTCCCCCCAGTGCAGTCACCCGGCCGTTAGGAGCTACGCTGACGGTCGCCGTATCGTTGAACGATGAAACGTTTCCGGCTTTGCTTTCGTCTCCATTGAAAGAATAGCTGCCGGAATTCGAGACGGTGAAAATGCCTGCGATCAGGTCCGAAACTATTGTCGAACCCGGCCCGCAGCTTCCACATAGTCCACTCACATAGAGAATGCTCGGGCCGCTCACCGACGAGATCGAAAATGGCCCTCCGGATTGGCCCAGCGCCGATTCGGTAAACGGAGCGTCGCTGGACTGCGAGTCGACGCTAATAAACAATACTTTTCTTGCGGAAATCATGTACAAGCTCATGTTGACGGTTTGCGATCCCACCGCAAAACTCATCGTGCCTCGGCCATTCAATAAGACCGTATAGCTCCCCGAAAAAGGCAAGCCGCTTGTGGGATAGTTCAGGCCGCCAGTCTTATTAATAACTTGACACGAATATGTATGCGTCAAGTTATAGCTTGCATCGTCGAAGCATTGAGTGAAGCTATAGATTGACTTTTTGCATATTTCTGTCAAGCTATACGATGACAGGACGACGATATGAACACCAAATTCCGGCAACTTCGGCTATCGCAACTTGACCGCACCCTACAGGATATGCGGACGCCTCCCCCTCGCCCGACGAGCGGGTGGATCTCCTCCGTCCGCGAAGCTCTCGGCATTACGCTTGACCAGATCGGCAAGCAAATCGGGTCGAGCCGACAGGCGGTACAGCAGCTTGAAAGAGCCGAGGCCACGGATCGGATCACGCTGGGCGCTCTCCGGCGAACTGCGGAGGCGATGGGCTGCGAGCTGGTATACGCACTGGTTCCGAAATCGGGCACTTTTGCTGAGCTTGCAGAACGCCCCGCGCGCGACCGCGCTGCGCGGGACGTCAAGAGCGTGATGCATACGATGATGCTCGAAGACCAGAAGCCGGAAAACGCAGACCAACTGATTGAGGATGAGGCTCAGCGGCGGCTGAATCGAAATAAAACACGATGAACTTCATCCTCAATCACAAATTGGCCGACGGGAATTCTCCCATTCGCCGAGAGGAAGCGGAGCAATTGATTCCTCGAATCAGCACGATGGGAGAGTTGAACGAATACGAAGCCTTGAACATCCTACAGGCTAGAGAGTGGGCGTTCAGCAGCAGAACCATGACGTCCACCAACCCGCTGGAGGAGTTCTACGTCCGCACGCTTCACAGCAAAATGTTCGATCAGGTTTGGAAATGGGCGGGCAAATATCGGACGAATGAACTGAACATCGGATGTGATCCCGCAGAAATCGTACAGCGTATTCCGCAACTTCTCGCCAACGCGAAATATTGGCTCGATCATAAGACATTCCCAATCGACGAATGCATGATTCGATTTCATCACCAACTTGTTTCGAAAATCTATCCGTTCGCAAACGGAAACGGCCGGCACGCGCGCATGATTACGGACGTAATTGCCGTAAAACACGGGCAAGCCGAGTTCTCCTGGGGCGCGAGAGCGAACCTTGTTGCGGAAGGTCGCGCGCGCGCCGCCTATCTGGCCGCTCTGCGAGCGCTCGATGCGAACGAGAACGACGTCAAGTCCCTTCTTGAATTTGCGAGATCATGATTCGCGGAACAGCATCGAGCGGCCGGACTGCCGATAGTATCGGAACTGATTTGTCCCTCGACGTAACTAGGAAGTGCATGGAAATCTTGGCAAGTCGCACGGAGTTAGCGTTGGTCAAGGACACTCCGGAGCATCAAGCGGTCGACCGGTGTGAACAAGTCCACCCCACAGCGATTTCGCAGGTGGCAGAGTGGTGTCATGTAGATGTCATGCGAATCGTGATGAATGGCGCCAAATGACGGCAAAAACTGAAAAGAGAAGGTGAATCCAAGTTAGTCCCATTTGATCAGAACTTGCTGAATCCCCTCGATTTGTCTCGGCTCCGGCAAATTGTGATTAAGTTGGTCTCAAGGCTGTTAACCGAAGGGTTGCTAGTTCGAATCTAGCCCGGGGAGCCATTCTTCCTCTTTGATTTCAGGTCCTTACGCTGAAATTGATAACAATCACCTTGGGTGCAGTTGGGTGCAACT
>WNFR01018502.1_pt1 | contig 17446 bp, 16 predicted proteins | sample 5400221 | NCBI WGS metagenome assembly WNFR01 (sample SAMN13153357, study PRJNA577476) | soil metagenome | isolation source: 40 cm soil under Madrone tree | place: USA:California | collected 2016-06-14
CGCAGCCTTTGCGTCCCGGCGAATCGTACACAACGGATTTTGTTTTCGATGTCCCCAATGATGCGCAGACACTGCGGCTTCTGATCACCGAGGATGATCCCGAAACTCGTTTCGTGATTGGTCACGAAAACAGCATTTTGCACAAGAAGATTTACTTTGACACTGACTCCGCTCCGCGACTGACCGATTCCCCCCGATAAACCACTCACAATAAGCAGTTTGCCAGTAGATCCAACGACGCTTCCTGCCCCTGACCTTTCGCCCTGCGCTGTCGTCTATACCACAGGAGCCAGGAATGGGAACTATGGGACTTGCGCTGCCTTGGAGGGCTAGAATCTCTTCCACGCCGCGCGAACGGGGGACTCGAGTGGAACCTTCCGAGCACCTTGCTGGCGGCCCCAGCCCGGCTGCAATGGATGCCCTGAGTGAGGACGCCGCACTGGCCGCGGGCTGCCGGTCCGGGGATTTGCGCGCTTACGAGCGTCTCTACAGGATGCAGGGGGCGCGCATGAAAAATCTGGCCCGCCATGTCCTTGGCAATCCTACCGACGCTGAGGATGCGGTGCAGGAGACGTTCCTGAAGGTGCAGCGCGGCGTCGCCAGCTTTCGCGGCCAGTCGAGTTTCGTCACCTGGACTTACCGGATCCTGATTAACACCTGCTACGACGCGCGGCGCAGCCGGCAGCGCAAGAGAGAAGTCGCCAACGACGCTTCCGAAGAGACGCCGCGGCTGGAGCCGCGCGCTCCCGGCGCGCATCCCACCTTGCGAATGGCGCTGGAGCGAGCGCTTGAGAAGCTGACTCGGCACCAGCGCGATGTTTTTCTTTTGTACGAAGTCGAAGGTTTCCGCCATGCGGAGATAGCCGGAATGCTGGAGATGACCGAGACGGCGTCGAAGAACACACTTTTTCAGGCGAAGAAAAATCTTCGCCTGATGCTGGAACCGCCGCGCAGCAGCGCAGCGGAGTCACGGTGAACAACTATGAATGTCACATGTAGCGATCGAGAACGGATTTTCGAGGATGGCACGACCGCCGAATGGGCAGCGCTGGAAGAACATGCAGTTTCCTGCCCACTTTGCGCGGAAGAGATTCGAGGCTGGAAATCGCTAAGCGTTGCAGCGAAAGAGCTGCGCGACTACTCGGACAGCCCTTCGTTCTGGCCACGGATCAAGCGTGCACTCACGGAACAAGAGGCGCGAAGCGCGCAGCGCGCCGAGCGCAAGGGTTGGTTTTCGTTTCTGCCCAGCTTTTCGCCGGCATGGCAGACGATTTTGGCTGGCGCTCTCGTTTTGATGCTGACGGTTTCCGGCGGCTGGATCTATTTTCATCGGCCAATTCAGAAAATAGACGACGACAAATCGCTCTTGAGGACCAGCGCCCTGAAAGAAGTGGAAAGCGCGGAATCGTCATACGAACGTGCGATCGACAAGCTCGCGGGGGAAGCCAAGCCACAACTCGAAAATCCCGCGACGCCGCTGCTCGCGAACTACCACGAAAAATTGCTGGTGCTGGATAGCGCCATCGCCGATCTGCGCGCTCAGGCCGGATTGAATCCGTCCCATGCGCAACTGCGCTACCAGTTGCTGGCAATGTATCAGGAAAAACAGCGCACGCTGAAGGAAGTCTTGGAGGCTAAACCATAATGATTTGCCATCTTCCCAATTACCGGAGAGAATCGTTGCGTCGCGCAATGGGTGCAGGACTGCTCTCCGCGATGCTGCTCTTCACGGCCAAGCCCGTTCACAGCGCAACTGCGGCGCAGGACCAAGTGTCCAGGGATTTTCAGCAGACGGTGACGCTCGGAGCAGGCCAGTCTGTGCACATCGAGCACAAGTTCGGCAGTGTCAGACTGCACGGCGAGTCCGGCCGCGACGTCAAGATTTCTGCCACGATCCGGGCTCAGGCAAGTTCGCATGAGGAAGCGGAATCCTTCGCGCAAAAAATCAAAATCGAAGTACAACAGACTAGCGAGGGAGTACACATCAAGACGATTTATCCCGAAGACGAAAAGAGATGGTTTCACTCCAGCAAGAACTCTTCGTGGTCCGTCAGTTATGACATTGGGATGCCGTCCGACGCGCCCATTACGGTGCGAAACAGTTTCGGCGGCGTGGAGATAGCAGGTGTTCACGGAGCTGCAGACGTGGAGAATGGCTACGGTACGCTGAATGTCCGCGACGCGGGCACCGGCCGCTGGAACAATGCGTTTGGCAGCATTGAACTCATGGGGGCCGGCGGAAATGTCTCCGTGAGCGACAACAACGGTTCCGTGCAAGTGTCGGACGTGAAAGGCACCCTTGAGGTACGCAATCGTTTCGGCAGCATTACCACGCGTGACATTCAAGGCGCAGTTACCATAACCGGCGGCAATGGCGCGGTCACGCTGGCTAATGCTGCTTCAGCGATCATTACAACTTCGTTCGGGAGCGTCGACGCCCGCAACATTCGTGGCGATCTTTCGATCCGCGACAACAACGGACACGTGGAAATCTCCACCATCGGGGGGGCTGCCGACATCGCCAACAGCTTCGGCAACGTCATTTTTACGGACGTGCATGGCCGCGTGAATTGCACTACGAGCAATGGCCGCGTGAAGGGCAGCTCTGCGACGGGCGGGTCCGTGACCATTCGCGATTCCTTCGGCAACATCGAGCTGGACACCATCAGCGGCGCTCTCGACGCCGAAACCTCCAATGGGAGAATCTCGGTGCGCGACGCGCGCGGCAGCGTCACGTTGAAGTCCTCTTTTGGCGCCATCGAAGCCTCGAACGTTCCGAAGGGAATTCGCGCCATCACGGGAAACGGGGGCATCGCGCTGACCGACATCGGCGGAGATACTTTCGCCAAGACCAGTTTCGGAAGCCTCTTAACGGAACGGATCAACGGAAATTTGACGGTGGAGAACACCAATGGGTCGGTTACGGCAAGAAACGTGAAAGGTGACACAACGGTGAGGACATCATTTGCGGGAGTCACTCTCGAATCGATCGGCGGACGAATCACAGTCGACAATCAGAACGGTGCGATCTCAGTGACGGCCATGCGGCCGGCAAGCGGTTGCCGTGACATTTCGCTCAAGACGTCCTTCTCCTCCATCCGCGTGCGCGTACCAGACGGCTTAGGCTACAACCTCACAGCGAGAACCTCGTTCGGCCGGATTTCCTCGGAATTACCGATAACTTCAACGGGCAGTATCGGGGGCGATTCGCTGAGTGGGACCATCGCATCAGGCGGCTGCCAGCTTCAACTCACGGATTCAAATGGAAGCATCGAGATCGCCAAAACTCCTTGATCGTTTCCCCTATTATTTTGCGGCTCGCCGCGCACGGTCCATCGCGAATGCTTTCTTCACGACGCGTGTCGCGGTTTCCGTCAGGTGAAATCGAGAGAGTTCCTCCTCGCTCGCGAATGCCACGTCGGTTACGTCGCTCCCAGCTTTGGGCTCGCCGCTGATTCGCTCACAAAGATAATCCGCAATGACGAAGTGAAATCGCGGTCTCGGTTTGGTTTCAACTTCACTCGATCCATCACCCAGGTAAACCCGGTCGAACACCTCGATCAACTCAAGGACCCGGACCTCGATCCCCGTTTCTTCCCGCAATTCTCGAGCCACTCCTTCTATCAGACTTTCGCCGAGCTCCAGCGTGCCGCCCGGAATGGACCATTCACCGAGCAGTGGTTCGCTGCCGCGGCGGATCAAAAGCGTGCGACCCTGATCGATAATCACACCCCCGATGCCAACTACCGGCCGTTCGGGGTATTCTCTGGAAGAGGCCATTCGAATGGTCCTTCTGCCGGCGATACGATGGCGTTCAAAGCAGTGCTACCATGCGCGGGAGTTGACTTCATACCCGCGGTATATAATACGCTGCACAGTGGTGGGAACGCTCGTGCCCCCACATTTCAAACTGCTTTACGGAGGGTGGAGCCGTGATCCGTTGCCCTGAATGTTCCGCCGAAATCGATGTCGACGAAGACGAAGTCGAAGAGGGCGAGATCCTGAGCTGTCCCGAGTGCGAATCCGAACACAAGCGCGCCTGGCATCCTCCTGCGCTCGTATTGCCATCTAAGCTTGTAAGGAGCACCGGCATGCGCGGTCCGCAGTGGATCACCATACTCTGCACGGCAGCGCTTGTAGCTTGGGCCGCTGCGTCGTATGCACGAGCACAGGAAGGTGCGCCATCACTGCCTAATTCCACGTCCACGCCGAAAACGGCTGCGGCTACAGCGAGCAAAACGGACAAGAAAAAATACAGCCATGTAAACGATTTTTTGATTCGCGGAACGGTCTTTACGGATAAAGCCCTTTCGTTCCCGGGCGTGCAGCTTCGCATCCGGCGGGCGGGAGAGAAGAAATTTCGCTGGGAGAGCTACACCAATTCCCGCGGCGAATTTGCAGTCCGTGTGCCCCAAGGTTCAAATTATGAGATGGTCATCCACGCAAGAGGATTCACGGAGCAGACACGCGCCGTCGAAGCGAAAGCTGGCGTGAATGAGGAAAGCCTGGTATTCCGAATGCAGCCAGCTACGGGGGGCAAGGGATGAGCGTGCAGCGACGCATTTGCGGTCTGGCAGTGATTCTCGCGCTTTTTACATCTGCTGGCGTGGCTCAGGACAAGAAGCGCGAAGCGCAACTCCGAACGGTGCGCGGCGTGGTGGCGGACAAGTCCGATAGCCCGCTCTCGGGCAGCGTTGTCTTTCTGAAAAACGTGCGCACCAATTCTGTCCGAAGCAGTTATACCGACAACACCGGCAGCTATCGTTTCAGCGGCCTGGATCCAAACGCCGATTATGAACTCCATGCCGAAAAAGAAGGCGCCAAGTCAGCTGTCCGCACGGTCTCCAGCTTCGACAGCCGCAAGGACATTGTTCTGAACCTAAGAATCGACAAGAAGAAGAGCTAACTCCAATTTCCTCGACGCCCGGCACGTAAAACCTTTTTTCGCTTAGCGAATCTAATCCCACGGCTTTGCGAAATGCTACCAAGTTTGTTTTCTGATTCTGTATGACGGTATGGACAACGAATTGAAGGAATTTGGGCCGGATATTCGCCGCACGGTGTTTTCATAAGAATAAGCCATAATTCGGCACAATCTACTGTTAGCTGGGAGCTTACACAGTATTTGCGCGTTAGTATGCCATTCGGACACAGCAGCGAAAATATCGCGCAACTGCCAGTGGGAGCCGCGCGTCGAATCGTCAGTCGAGGGTGGAATATTAAATTTGCCGGGACACATCGCTATCCGGCTTGGGAGACTGCCAGCAAGCACAATGAGAATGGCTCGAAGAGTGTTAATTTCCGCCCGCTGCTTGATTTCCATCGCCCTGCTACTGTCCAGCTATCCGGCTTTCGGTCGGCCGGCACAGAGCACAGTTTTGGCCGATTCCAAGGCCTCTGTGACTGGCAGGATCACGGTAGTCTCCGGGGACGGCGTCACCAACACTCTTCCCGGGGCCACCGTGAAGTTGTCGAACCCGTCCTTGGGCCAAGCGGCTCAATCGACATTGACCGATGCGGACGGCCACTACGAATTTACCCATTTGGCTGCCGGAAACTACACGCTGGAAGCAAGCGCTGATGGCTTCAAGACATCCTCCGTCACCATAACCCTTGGAGCCGAGCAAGCGCTTGTCAAGGACGTCCTTCTGCAGATCAGTTCCGTCAACCAGCAAGTGGAAGTTCAAGGAGAGGTTGCCGAAATCGCTACGCAAAATGTGGCGATCACCGCAACAGTAAACACCGAGCAATTGGAGAGCCTGCCTTTGCCTACCCAGAAATTCACGGAGGCTTTGTCTCTCATTCCGGGTGTGGTGCGGACTTCCACAGGCAAGCTGACATTCAAGGGCCAAGCTGAAAGTCAGGGGATGCTGGTGGTTGATTCGGCGGAAAATGTGGATCCTGTCTCGGGAAGCTTCTCAGTTCCCATTCCTGTTGACATCATTCAAACGATGACGGTCTACAATTTACCCGAGAGTTCTGAATATGGAGGCTTTACAGGTGGCTTGACAACGATTGAAACAAAACCTCCCACCGGAACCTGGGATTATAAGCTGCGGGATTTCATCCCGGCGTTCCGGGGAAAGAACGATAACCTTGTGGGGCTTGCGAACTGGACGCCACGTTTTGAGTTCGGTGGCCCGCTCGTCAAGAACAAGGTGAATTTTTTGGAAGAGGTTACATACGAAATTCGAAAACAGCCTGTGCGCGGCCTGTCCTTTCCCGTCAATGAGATCAAAACGAGAAGCACTACGTCCTTTACTGACGTTCAGGTAATCCTCTCCTCGCGACAAGTGCTGAATTTCCATGTAAATACTTTCCCTCTGGAACTGGACTTCGCCAATATCAATGCGCTGATTCCGCAAACCGCGTCCACGAGCTACGGCAGAAGTGGCGTGTCCGCCGGTTTCTCCGATTCCTACCAGTTCGCCTCCGGAGCGGTCTTGAACACCCTGGTGCGCTACACCCGCTTCGACAGCAATGCCCACGGGCAGGGTCCCGCCGACATGGAGATTTCGCCTGAAGGATGGGCCGGCAATTACTTTAACAGTTGGAATCGCAATTCAAACCAATTGGAAGTCCTGCCCGCGTATCAGCTCTCAACGAAGTCCTGGCACGGCAGCCACGAAGTGAGATTAGGCGCCGATGTCTTGTATCGAAGCTATGACGGTACCAGCATTTCCCATCCGATCCAGCTGCTGGCACAGGATGGCTCGGTTGCCGAACGGATTGACTTTCAGGGAGCGGGCCTGTTGAGCGCATCGGATGCGGAGGTCTCGGAGTTCATACAGGATCGCTGGACTCTGAACAGCCACCTAACGCTCAATTTCGGATCTCGATTGACAAGTCAATCCATCGGTCGCGAAGCTTCTTTCGCGCCGCGCGTCGGCGCCGCCTATTCGCTGAATGGCGGAAACACAGTCATTCGCGCCGGTGCTGCCGAAGTGTACGGCCATGTCCCGTTGCTTGCCGCGGACTTCACCAGCAATCAGGAGCGGGTACTGAGCTTCTTCGATGCTTCCGGCGCGCTTATCGGCCAACCGATCGTTCTGGTAAATTCCTATTCTATTTCAGGCGCTCCCCCGAGTGCGCCTGGCACGCCGCGCGACCCTGGATCCAGCCCTCGCACGTTTAGTTGGAACGTCGTGCTCGAACACCAATTCCGCAAGAATCTTAACCTCCGGGCTAGCTATCTTGACAGCCAAACCCGGAATCTCTTCCTTCTTGATCAGATGGTCGATATTGCAGGAGGGACCGGAGTGCTGGCTCTGAGGAACACGGGGATTTCAAACTATCGCCAGGCGGACATTACGGCTCACTATCGACTCGGCGAGCGCGCCGATATGAGTTTCTCGTACACCTGGAGTCGGGGGCGCGGGGACCTCAACCCACTTTCGGATACTCTTGTCCCTTTTCAGGTTCCGGTGATCCGCCCAAATGCTACGGGAATCCTGTCTTCGGACGTTCCGCATCGCATCGTGGCTTCAGGATTCTTCCGCCTTCCCTGGAAAATGGTCATCAGTCCGGTGGCCGATGTACATTCGGGACTGCCATATTCAAACGTGGACGTTTTGCAAGACTATGTCGGTGTGCCCGACAAGGAGCGCTTCCCCCTTTACTTCTCGCTTGACGTAAGACTCTACCGGGAATTTGCATTCCACATCCCGCGCACGGACCGGGCCAAAAAGCATAAGTTTCGCCTGGGCGTCTATTCGACGGATCTCACAAATCGCCAAAATCCGCATGACGTATTCAACAACGTTACTTCTCCCAATTTTGGAGACTTTGCCGGCTTTCAACGGCGATACACCGGCCTAGTGCTGGATTTCATTCAGTAATGCGCGGCAGTTGCCGGGGTGGCAGCTTGCCAGTACCTCCCACCGGCAAGGACATTAGGGGAGGTGCCGGAGCCAAGACCTGCAGTGCCCTGGGTACCGCTTCGATTTCCAGCGGCGTTGATCCAAGGATCTCACCATCCCCGTGGAACACGGTGGGCTTCGGCGTCGTCAGTCTGACCTTGCGCACCTGCCATCGTTTCACGCGGGATGTTCGAAGCTCACCGCTCCCCATCAGCCGCGGCAATAGTCGCAATACTCCTATGGTGCCGATATCTTCGATCAGGACAACGTGGACTGATCCGTCTTCAATGGTCGCACCCGGAGCCAGTCTGAGACCGGCACCGTACGTCGGGGTTTTCAGCGCGGCCACCACCAATGCTTGGGCTTCCTGGGGGATAAGGTCACTACCTGGAAAGTCCACGCGAACTTCAAAGGGGACGAATCCCACAAGAGCGCGCAGAGCAGAGGCGATGTAACGAGATCGGCCCGGCAAACGACGATACCTACCACTCGCATAGCGCGCGGCCTCGGCGTCGAGTCCTATGCCACCTCCGCCCGCGTACAAACGGATTCGTCCCTCGGCTGTGTGCACTCTCAGAAGATCGACTAAGCGCGGTTCACCGCGCAGGATGGCGTCCGCCGCGTTCAGCGGGTCGCCCGGCAAACCGAGCGCGGCGGCGAAATCATTGCCTCCTCCAACAGGGAGGACGCCCAGAAGCACCTCCGCTCCGAACGCTGCATTCGCCAATGCTTGAAACGTTCCGTCTCCTCCCATGGCAAACAGGGCGCGCCGGCCTTGTGAAATGGCATTCTGTGCGAACGATTCAAGTTCCAGCGCACTTTTTGTCATCACAAATTGTGCGAGGACGTGGAATGACTCAAAGAGCTTCTGAATCTGAGTCAGATAAGAACGCGCCCGGCCCCCGCCGGCAACGGAGTTCACGAACACCGTAACTGTAGATTCGCGCAGAATGTTGAGAGTTTCCGCGCGATCAATCATGCTTGTGTTCCTCAACTTGCATTGTTGCTTTCGGTCTAGCTACTTGCCAAGCTTGGAGGATGCGGATCGATAAGAAGTTCAAAGAATGGTGCCGGCGGGGGGAATCGAACCCACGGCCTAGGGATTATGAGACCCTCGCTCTACCACTGAGCTACGCCGGCATAGGAGCAGTTCTTTATGCTACGGATTCGCGTGCGAAGGTGTCAAGGAGTTGTACCCCCCCAGGCAGGCTACGAGCCTCCGACCGAGGAATAACTATAGGATCCCGCTTGCTTGCATTATCTTCCAGGAATTTTCAGAGAATCCTTAACCAAGATAGGGGCCCGACCTGTGCCTGTTGGTCCTATAATCTTTGGTACTAGGGTACTGTTGACCCGTACCGGCTCAAATCCTATCCTGCTCGGGATCGGACACTGTCCCACCTATCAGCGTAGGCGAAAGCTTATCGAAAAGATGGGACAGGAAGGTGTGTATCGATTCGGTACAGGCTCATCGCTTGAGCTACTTGACATTGGTCCGCTAAGATATACACTGCCACCGGGGTTGTACTATACCTCGGAGGCACAATGTCACGAAAACTCACGGTTGTATTGCTCGCCATGCTGGTCCTGGTTGGCGCGATGAGCTTGAAAACGGTGGTCGTCACTCACGGTGATGGCTCCGTGATCATGGCGAACGGCAGCGCACCACAGCCGCCGACACCATGGAAGAATGGCAGCGCGCCACAGCCGCCGACGCCATGGAAGAATGGCAGCGCGCCGCAGCCGCCAACGCCCTGGAAGTAATCCGCTGAACTAATCTTTTGCGGATAAGGACTAGGGCACGGCAAGGATGGATTCGTGCTTGGTCCCTACGAATACGTTGTCTGGCTTTTGGGCACTCTTCTGGAGTGTGCGGTGCTGGTGTGTGCATTCAAGAAAAATGCACTCCGGCGTTATGTCCTTCTGAATGTGTACATGGCCGCCTCGGTGCTTTTCAGCATCGGCCGGTACAACATCCTCAGCCACTATGGCTTCACTTCTAAGGAATATCTCTACTTCTACTATTATTCGGACTCCCTGCTTACCATTGCTCTTTATTTTGCCTTGGTGAGCCTCTATTCTCACATTTTCGCTGACTTGAATGCCGAGCGGTACATCAGGCTAGGGACGGTAATCCTTCTTTCTGGAACCGCGTTGTTTTCGTATGCCGTCGTTCAGCAATTCAGTTCCAAACTTGTGACGCACTTCGTAGTCGAGCTTTCACAGAATCTCTATTTTGTCGGCCTTGTCCTCACTTACATCCTGTGGGCTGCCGTCTTAAAAATGCGTGAGACACGCACGCAATTGATTCAGCTAGTCCTCTCGATGGGTGTGTATTTCAGCTTGTTTGCAGCCAATTTCGCGTTGCAAAACCTATACCATAGCCGTGGCTCTTTCTTCGAATTCCTGACGCCCTTATTCGGCTGCTTCCTCCCGTTGTCCTGGGCCTTTACGTTTTGGCATGTATCGGAAGATGCTCGCACCGTACCTTCGCGGCTCGCGGTGGTGCCCCGATGATGGCCGGAATTATTCTCGCTTGCTCGGTTGTTTTGCTGCTGCAGTTCTTCGTGTCTTACTGCCGCTCGCTCATTGCGGTATCCTCGAAGCAAGTTCTCTCGGCCGAGGTGAAGGACGTTACGGGCATCCAGCGGCTCGCTTCCGGTGACGATTTCAAGCGCGTCATGCAGCTTCTGCAGCTCTGCCCGGAACGCCCGGAAGACCGCAACGGCGTCCAGGCGATTGGCGCCTATTTCAGCCTCCTGAATTTCCTGCGATCCACGCTTGCCACTGCGCCTATTTCGCGGCCGTCGCCCTCGAGCGCCGCATCTCCTTCAGCCGGGACATGCTCGCTCGGCAAATGGATTCCTGAGGCTCCGTGCGGGGCTGCAAACCTGCTATCTCTTTCGCAACAATGTCTCTTTTTTGCGTGCTTGACATTTCAGGCCTATGGTATTCTAGGAATGTTCCCTCCTCACCGGAGTGGATGCGTCCGCAGCGCAAAACTCATCGGTGACAAAAACATGCTCGCAGTGTGGCGCGGTATTGCCTTCAAGCGTACGTGCCTGTGATTTTTGTGACTCATCCTTTTCGGTTGGTCCTTCCGCTTGGGAAGATTCCTCGAATGTTTCCGTAAGGGAGCGCGTGGATCTGGGCTCGGCAGGCATCGATCATTCCGAGCGACCCCTGGTCCTCTCTCCTCAGATAGAGCAAGACGCCGCCTGGCGCGGCGAACTTGCCCAACGTCTTGATGCCTACCGAAGTCGGCGGCGAAAGCTCGCGCCAAATGCAGCTCAATCTCAGTTTTCTTTCGATACGCCCCACGGCAAGACGCCGCCGCGGACTTCCCTAGCAGTTGAGGAACCTCCGGCATCCGTTGAAGAAGACTTTTCCTTTAGCATCGCCATTGGCCGTCCTCGAAAGAAGGACATTCTTGAAGAATCGCGAATGGTGATCGACGTCTCGCTGCCGCCAGATTCGGCGTCGCACCCCAAAGCTCAGGGTACTGAAGACGAAAGGAAGTCTCTGCCCGGCCTTCATCCGCTAGCGTCTATGGACGACCGACGCCTTGCAGCGTTGATCGATTTCTGCTGTTTGTTGTTCGCATATGGTGGCTTTCTGGCGCTGTTCGGCTCACTCGGCGGGCAATTTACGTTGAGTAAGCTGAATGCGGCCGTTTATACAACGACTTTCGCCATCGTTTATCTACAGTATTTCGCGCTCTTCACCATCTTCGGCGGCACCACTCCAGGCATGATGATGCGCGGCCTGCAGGTGGTCAGCTTTTCAGGCGAACCACCGACTCCGAGACAAATGTTTCTTCGCAGCGCGGGTTACATCCTTTCCGCAGGAACTCTTTTCCTGGGCTTCCTCTGGGCGATGTGGGACGAAGACGAACTTACCTGGCACGACCGGCTATCGCGCACGCATCTGAGCGCGGCGCAGTCTTTTGCCGACCTTGAAAACCCGAGCGTCGCGCACAGCCGCTAGTTTCCTGATATCTCGCGCGGCCCTTTGTCCTTGCAGGGGTTAAATCGCGCGGCATGCACTCGCAATGCGGATGATGGCCCGAAGACTATGTTCCACATCCGCGTCCGTTGTCGCCCAGGAAGACACGCTGATTCGCATCGCGGTCCTCCCCTTCCAGACTGTTCCGCCGCACCAGCAAGTTCCGTCCTCCTGGACGCGCCGTATCACCTCGCGAGTTACTTCAGGGCTGCCAAAGGAGACCAGCACCTGGTTAATCACGACATCGTTCAGCACCTCAAACCCGCCTTCGCGCAGCCCCTCGGCAAATCGACGCGCGTAATCGCACGTCCGCTCAATCAGCGCGCACAGTCCTGACCTGCCCAGCGACTTCAGCGCCGCCCACAGCTCCACTCCCCTCGCGCGTCTGGACGCTTCGGGAGTGTGGTGCATCGGCTCGCGGCGCGATCCGGGCTCGAGATAGGCTGCTGTTATGCCCATCGATGCTCGCAGCGCAGCGCCCTCTCGGACCATGACCACGCCACTGTCATAGCCGACATTGGGCCACTTATGCGCGTCCGTAGCCCAAGAATCAGCTTGTTCGAATCCGCTCGTCAAATGGTCGTACTTCCTCGATATCCGAGCCCACAATCCGAATGCGCCATCCACGTGCACCCAAGCCCCTTGTTCTCTTGCCGCAGTACAGATTTTCTCTGCGGGATCGAACGCCCCCGTGTTTACGTTTCCAGCTTGGATGCACACAATTGTCTGCTCCGTGAGGCGCGGCAACTTATCAGCGCGCATGCGTCCCTGGCCATCCGCTTCCACGAGAGTGACGCGGCTTCTCCCAAATCCCGCCAGAGTCAAGGCCTTCAAAATCGATGCATGCACTTCCGCTCCGACGACCACTTCAATGGGCGGCGCACCGAACATCCCGTCCGAGGCCACATCCCAGCCCGCGCGCCCCAAGAGCGCATGACGTGCCGTAACCAGCGCCGTGAAATTCGCCATAGTGGCACACGTCACCAGGCCCCCTGCACATTCCGGAGCCAATACCAGGGCCTCACAAATCCAGCGCAGGACTATTTCTTCCAGTTCCGCAGCGATGGGAGACATCACGCGTAGCGCCGCATTCTGGTTCCAGGCCGCAGCTAACCAATTCGCAGCCAGTGCCGCGGGAACCATTCCGCCATTCACAAAACCAAAGTAGCGTCCCCCGGTCATCGCCACTGTGGCTGCCGAGCCAATGCGATCGAGTCTCGTGATTACTTCACCTGGATCGCTCGGCGATGACGGAAAAGGCTCCCAAAGTTCGCCAAGCGCAGACACCGCGGATTCTGAAGGGCTCACTCTTCGTTCAGCAATGCTCCGGACGTATCTTTGCGCTTTGTCCGCAGCAAGTGTCAGAAGATCCCTGTTCAGCGACACCCCACCTGCTCGCATGTCATTCGGCATTAGGTTCTTCCTTTCCGTTCCGATCGCAATTCTCCGCACGCAAAGACACCGGTTGGCAACAGACTTTCATCTCGCCGGCGCAAATACGTTATTCAATTTTCGATGGAATGAAAGAGCCGAATTGTCCGGTTACTTCTTCACGACAGCTTCATCGGAAGCGATCTTACCGTCGCGGATAAAAATAATGCGATGTGCGTGCTGCGCAATGTCGTGCTCGTGCGTCACGAGAATAATGGTGTTTTCCTGGCGGTACAGATTCTCGAAGAGCGACATGATCTCTTCACCGGTTTTCGAATCGAGGTTTCCGGTGGGTTCGTCCGCCAGCACGATCGATGGCGAATTAACCAGTGCCCGGGCGATCGCCACGCGCTGCCGTTGGCCGCCGGAAAGCTCGTTCGGCTTGTGGTTCATGCGGTCCACCAAATCAACACGTTCGAGCGCCTTCTTCGCTTTCTCGATGCGCTCTTCCGACGGAGTACCGTTATAAATTAGCGGCAATTCCACGTTGTGAAGCGCCGTTGCTCGCGGCAGCAGGTTAAACGTCTGGAAAACGAAGCCAATCTCTTTGTTTCGAATGTAGGCGAGCTCATCATCATCCAGATCGCTCACCAGCCGCCCCGCCAGCCAGTACTTTCCGGCGCTCGGTGAATCCAGGCAGCCAATTAGGTTCAACTCACCCTTGCGGATTTCCACGTCCACGCCGCTCAGCGCGTGCACTTTTTCCGCGCCCATTTCGTAGACCTTGGTCAGCGCTTCGGTCTTGATCACGACGCCCGAGCTGACCAGGTCTTCCCTGTACGAATCTGTGGCTACTGTCTCAACAGGCATTCGAATCTCCCTCGTCCTTGGCGTCGCGTCAGCTCTGCTGATCGTCCGGCTTCTTCGGCGCGCTGTTATCCACCTTTACCTGGGACTCCGGCTTCAGGGTGCGCAACGCTTTGTAGCTGCCGACCACGATTTCGTCACCGGCTTTCAACCCCTTGGTGATCTCAATGTCAGTCACGCCGGCAATACCGGTCTCGACGGGCAGGAACACCGCCCTTTTTCCGTTGACCACAAATACGCCTTGCACTTCATCCTTCTTGGGATCGCCCGGTGCCGGAGGTGGCGGCGCTGCCAGCGTCACATTGGAGCTGCCTTGTTTCTTTGCGTTCTTGGCCGCTTCTTCCAAATCCTTGCGCGTCCGCACCGCCAGCGCTTGAATCGGAATGGCTACCACGTTTTTCCTCTCAGCTGTCTTGATCTTGGCTGTTGTGGACAGACCCGGCCGCAGATTCTCCGGCGGATTCGCCAGCGTCACAACAACTTTGAAGTCTTTTGCTTCCTGCGTGCTCGTCGTGGTTTGCGTAGTGGTGAGTCCCGAGCTGCGCAGCACAGCTTGCGATCCAACCTCCGTCACTTTGCCTTTGAAAATCTTCCCCGGCACGGCGTCAATCGTCACGTCGGCCTCTTGCCCCAACTTTACGTTGACGATATCCGTTTCATCGACCTTCACTTCTGCGGTGACAACGGACATATCCGAGAGCGTCATGATGAAGCTGCCCGTCGCGTTCTGCATTCCCATGACCACATAGTCGCCTACGCGCTCCGGCAGATAGCTCACGATCCCATTGATCGGCGAAGTGTATGTCGTCTTATGCAGAATATCCTGCGTGTGCACCAGCACCGCGCGACCCTGATTTACCTGTGCCCGCGTCTGATCCAGTTGCGCTTTCAGTGATTGCACGCGGGCCTTCGCTGATTCGACCGCAGCCGTGGCCGCATCATAGGTCGTCTTCCGTTGATCGAAATCCTGTTTGGGAATCAGGCCATCCTTGTAGAGACCTTGTCCGCGCTCGTAATCCAGCTTGGCTTTTTCAAGATTGGCTTGTTGCGAAATCAAATCCGACTGTGCCGCCTTGTAGCTAGCTTCCGCCGCCTGGACCCCAGATTCTGCCGAATTGACTGCCGCGGACTGCGCTTGCACGTCCGCATTCGCCTGCACATTTTCCTGCAGGAGCAACCTGTCACCCTTCTTGACGTGGTCGCCCTCTTTGACAAAGATCTCGGTGATTCTCCCGTACCCCTGTGCGCTTATGTTCGTATAGGTCGTCGGCTTGATTTCGCCGGAGGCCGTCACCAGGGATACCAGGCTCTCTTGGTTTGCCACTTTGGCGGTTTGCACGGTGACCACGCCCTTGTTCGCCTGGTTTACGCTGAACAGCACAATTCCCCCGAGCACCACGACAGCGCCCGCGCCAATTGCTACTTTATGCCACGTCTTCATTCGATTCCCCTTCGAGCTACCACTCGGCGGTATTCCGAACTCCCGTCGTGTACTTTAGTTTCAATAGACCACGATCGATGAACCCCACGGGGAGACACAGATGTCAGTCCAACTGCCTCTACCCTACATACGCCCATTCGGGTCGAAATGTTTCGCGGGAGGTTTTGCTCCACTTTCGCGGTTCGGGCTTCAAAGCAGGGGACTTACTGGAACCGGCTGCTCCGCCGGCATCAGGCTGCCCTCACGATGGAGGCACAGCTCCCCCGAACCCCCATTCTATGTTCAAAGCACTAGAAAGGAAAGAATTCCCGTCCTGCTGAACAGGAGTCTTCGCCGACAGCCGACCCACTATGTTTGACGCAAAGAAGGGGCAAATGGTCAGTCGCAACCAATCACTTCCCCCAAACTGTCCCCATTGCGAACTCCGTATAGTGCTATAGTGAGGGCATTCGTCCGATTTGCTTCGGGCGATCCGTCCGCGGAGAGGTGGCAGAGCGGCTGAATGCGCGGTTTGCTAAAAACCTACCTGCCCTGTTTGCACTCGCTGATTTTCACCTGTTTTCAGTAATTTACGCCGCTCTCAGTTGCGCCGCAATGTCCACATTTGCAGGTTATAGTGCACCAAGAGTGCCCCAAGAATTCCTCATCGCCATACGACCTCGAAGCGGACTTCTGAGCCGCTTGTGCAGATTCAATTTATCTGGTGCCCGATATTCGTCCGCTTTGTCGGCAGCCTTTCTCACAGTCTGATGGCGTGCAGAAAAGCGCTTGCTCGGCATTCAAACTCGCTGCCACCACGCAATGCGTTCAGGCTGATTGGCAATTCGGAAACTTGATTGTTACCGCCGGTGGACCATTGCCAGCCGTAAGGCCGGGTTTAATGGGCAGCGGCGACTTTGGATTTCATACGAAAGCGCGCGGGCGGTGAGGCAAATTCGCGCTTGAATGCGCGGTTAAACGCCGGCTCGGATTCGTAGCCGACTTCAGCAGCGATCTGCGCGATGCTGTGACTGGTCGACATGAGCAGTTGCGCACCTAACTGCATTCGCCAACGTGTGACGTAGGCCATGGGGGGCAGGCCAAGGAAATGGCGGAAGCGCTCTGCTAGCACAGAGCGTGAGACTCCCACCCGCCTGGCCAGCTCCGCGATGGTCCACGGGTCGGCCGGCTCTCGATGCACGAGCGCGAGCGCGTTGCCAACATCAGGGTCGCGTGCCCCGGCGAGCCATCCGGTCTGGCCCGGCGGTAAGAGCTCCACGTAGCGTCGCAAGGTTTCCGCGAACAGCGCTTCGGACAGCCTTGCAACCACGATTTCGCTTCCTGACTGTGAGTCGCCTGCTTGCGCGACCGAGTAACGGATGGAGTTCCCCAGCCATTGTCCGGAGCTGTCGTTGCCAATGCTGACCTTGAATATGGGCGGCAGCCCACCCAAAAAAGCCTTGCTGAGATGAGGATCGCAGACAAGATAGCCGCAAACGAATCGGGTGATTTCGCCACCACCCCCATGCGCGCCAGCTTAAGGCCCTGCGAGAAGATCTCTTCAAGGATTTTGGCATTGTCCTTCGGCTCGACATCGCGGCCGTTTCTCCTGATTTTCACTTGACAACGCACACAGCGAAGAGTAAATGTTCCCGCACTTCACTCGTCTCCGTGAAATGCCTGCAAAGTAGGCACCGCAACCGGGTTCCAGGAGTAACGGTACCCATGGGCTGGCTCGCAATCCCATCAGATACGAATTTCCTGCAAGTTTCACTATGGGAAGCTAGGCGGCCTTCACGCGTCTGTTCGGCCTGAACTGGAGGAAGTTATGTCCAAGGGTGCGCGCAGTTTCCCACTTCTCGTCATTTTCCTGCTAATGGGGATGGCGTGCGTCCAGCCCGCCTGGGCGCAGGGCCCTACGCCG
>WNFR01003184.1_pt1 | contig 17439 bp, 18 predicted proteins | sample 5400221 | NCBI WGS metagenome assembly WNFR01 (sample SAMN13153357, study PRJNA577476) | soil metagenome | isolation source: 40 cm soil under Madrone tree | place: USA:California | collected 2016-06-14
TGCTCCCCTGTTCCCCGGAGCCAAACCACCTCAACCGGAACTCGCAAGGCCATCAGGTAGAACGGTGTCCGGCTACATCACTGCAAAAGAAGCGGACGAAATCCTTGAGAATTGGGCCAGCGAATCGCTGCCCGTTTGCTTCGCCGTGTGCGTGGGGAATCTTGCTTGGCATGCCCACTGGGTAGGACAGATCAGGAATGCGCACGGTGGCCGCTGGGTTCTCACCGCGGGCCACACTACAAATGTTCTCTGCACACATGAATTCGAGGAAATTATCCTGACGGAAGACGAGGAACTGCTTGGAATACGCTTCAGACATGCCAAGGGATTAGCCGATTCCGGCTTTGAAGTTAATCTGTTCATTGCCAAAGTCGGGGGGCTAGATGTGGAGTCGATACCGTTGGTGCAGAGAATGATTCAATAGCGAGCGCCTGAAAAATTCCGGCTTTGAAGTTAATCTGTTCATTGCCAAAGTCGGGGGGCTAGATGTGGAGTCGATACCGTTGGTGCAGAGAATGATTCAATAGCGAGCGCCTGAAAACTTTATCGGAGGTGGCGAACCGGGTCGGTCTAGGGAGGACGTAGTGCAAAGCCGCGTCAAATGGTTCAATCATTCGAAGGGTTACGGCTTCATCGGGCGCGATGACGGTCCAGATGTATTTGTCCATTACACGGCAATCGTAGGCGAGGGATACAAAACCCTAGGACCTTGGACAATTTCGAACTCAACGGTGTCCCCTTCGTTCTAAAGGACCGCAAGCTGCAAATGTGATCCTGCGTACGGACACAAAGCCTCGCGCATGACGGGTTTACTTCGGAGATTTGCTTCGCATGCCTTTTCGTTTCCTCGGACGGTCCACTCCTGAAAAGAGTTCCGACAAGCTGACATCGAAGGCGTTGGCGATCTTCACGAGTGTCGCCAGGTTCGGTATCCGTTTGCACTGTTCGATCCACCCATAGCCCACTCGATGAAGTCCCGCCTTGTGCGCGAAGTCTTCTTGTGAGATGCCACGTTCTTTTCGAAGCTGTTTTAGTCGAGCGGCCAATCGCGTTAGGACTGCTTGCATTCCGCAGAGTTTGTAGATACCATCCCCGGCAGTCTACAACCGCCTGTCTGTCCTACAGACGGTTGAGTAATACAACCCCGGTTAAGAAGTCGGTCAGCACGAGGGCGACATGCAACTCCCTATCCAGCTACCGCCCGGACTCGCGGAACTCATTGATGAACTCATCGATCAGGACCCAAGAGCCGTAAGGTTAAAGTGCCGCGTACCCCACCCTCTCTCGAATTTTGCCGGACCTAACTTCGTGGACGGGCTTTTTGCGGATATTGTTTTGGATTTCATCCATGACACGGTGTGGGAGGAACCCGAGTCTAACGCGCACAAAGGGGCGATCTGGTTTTTGCTGGAAAGCGAACAGGCGTATTACTTTGCGTGCGCCGAAGCCGGGATCGACGCCAGCAGATTGCGGAGTCATTTGCGGAAGCATTTGCCGAACAAGTTGCGGTGACGCACAAGTTTCACAGGCGAAGGATGGGAGGGGATTTGACGTAGCTTGGAGAGGTTCGGTCTCCTCCCATTCTGCTTAGTAATCGGCTGTCTGATCTTTCGGCGTCGGCAAAATTCTGAAAGGCACGATGCAATTTCCAGGCTCACCACCCGGACCCATAGATGCCACTGGCCCAGCAGAGCAGGTGTTCGCATTCTGCATCGCGTATCTCCTCCTGCTCTCGCTCCTTCTTCTTGTGCTGCCGAAAAGATGGATGCGGCGGCTGATTCAGGTGGCGTTTCACTTGCGCGGCGAGAATTCGAACCGAGATTAACGGTCGAATTAATTCTGTGAAACGGAGTTTTCCACAGGTCGGTACTATTGACAGCATAGATAGGTGCCTTTAGGAGTGTGACGCTGCAAGGTTATTTAGCAAGTTTGGACGGGCATGTAGGCCGATTCGTGATGGAAGCTGCTCGTCCCACGAAGGCCCTGTAGTAACCACGGCTCCGTTTCCGAACGGTCCCGTGGAATCCAGTCGCACGGAGGTCCCATGTATGTTTCGAACAGAACTCCCATGATGGTAATTCTGGTGGTGATTGGTGCGCTGTTCGCTTCAGAATCGGCAGCAGCGCAGACTTGGACGACCCTGCCGACTTCAGTGGTTGATGCAGAAGGCATCAACGATGCTGGTGACACAGTTGGCGTAGCCTGTACAAATCCTGTGAGCCAGTTGGGTTGTACCGGCTACCTACTTCATGCCGGGGTTCTTAGTACGATTAGTGTGCCGAACTGCGGTGGATGTCGCCTCACCGCTCCACGCGCGGTGAATAATGCTGGAGAGGTGGTTGGTCTCTATGTCATCGGGGGTGGCTGCGGCCCAGAAGATGTAGTCCACGGCTTTGTAGAGATATCCGGGAGCTACACGACGTTTGACTTACCCGGTACTGTTTGTCAAAGCGCACTATTGGGTATAAATAATTCCGGGATGTGGGTTGGCGAAGCACAAACCAACCAAGCACAGGCAGAGGCATTCTTCGGAACTTCATCCAACAACAGCGTATATTTTGTTCCGGGTAGTTGTGATCCGTTGGCCCCGCCTCCGTGTACGCCATTTACGACGGGTATTGGAATTAACGATTTTGGGGATTTGGTTGGCTCTTACGGCGATAGCAGTGGTAGACATGGTTTCGACCTCCAACAAGGATCGTTTGACGTACCGGGTTCCGTAAGCACTGAGGCTTGGGGCGTCAATAACGCGGGACAGATAGTAGGTTTTTATCAAGACGCAAGCAGCCACTATCATGGGTTTCTCTTAGACGGTGGCAAATTCACAACAATCGATTTTCCCGGCGCTGTTCAAACGAAGTGCTTTCGTATCAATAACCTCGGACAGATTAGCGGTACGTATTCTGATACCCAACGCGCTTATGGCTTCGTTCTCACTATGCCCGTTTCCTACATGGACCCCGTCCCCCACCTATTAAATGGTTTGCAAACAACGACGGATACGAATCTATTGGCCACGAAGGGTCGGCCTGTGGACGGTGTCGCGGCAGACGGGACCAGTGAGATGGTGATAAAGATTCCCACGCCAAGTGCTGGCCACCAATTTCAGTTGACGTTGCTGAACAACGGGGTACAAAGCAGGTTGCCCAATGAAGATGGAGCACTTGGGAAACCCGGCGATACGAGCTTTTCGCAAACCCGAGTAACTGTTAACGCAGGCTCGATCACAAGCAACGGATTCGCGTATGCGTTTGCTGTATATAGTGCCCCTCTCGACTTCGCCAGACCGAACGGTACGGGGTTCAAGAACAGCTATTGTACCGTCACTGGCGGAGGGCTTACCTCGGACGACCAATCAGGATGTCGGGATATTGCTCTGCAAATCCAAGATGTGACAGCGGGTACTCCTGCGGTCACAACGGCGATTACGATTGTCCGCCCGCCTGTAATCTTGATCCACGGTCTTTGGGACAAGGCGTCCTCATGGAAGAACTTCTTTCCGCTTGTTAACGCTGTAAACCCCGGTACGGGCGTGTTTCACACCGAACAGATTAGTTACAGCGGTACAATAAATCCAACGAGCACCAACCCTTCGTATCCTCCGGGGCAGCAAATTTTTGCGCCAGACGAAAGCTCTCTAGGATACGAGCATAATGCACCTCGAATCTTGAAGAAAATCGTTGACGCACTCGGCTACTTCAAAGGCGGCGATAACCCACCCCGAGCATCGGTGGCGGCGGTGCAGGTAGATGTCGTGGCGCACAGTATGGGGGGAGTGATCGCACGCACTTTGCCCCTAACAGACGGATTTTTTGACAACTCCTTCGGGCAAGGTCTGATTCACAAACTCATTACTCTTGATACGCCACATCTTGGTTCCCCATTGGCCGCGATGCTGTTGAACGCGAACAACTGCACTCGAAATCAACTCGCATCGCTCGGAATGTATTCCTTCAATTCAGTCACATATGCTAACGGTGGAACTGACAACGGAGCCGTACTGGAATTGCAGCCAAACAGCACGGCCCTGAATACCATTGCACAACCCGGTCCTCATCCCCTCCCCGCCGCTCTTGTAGCTGGTTCATATACAAATTGGACCAGCTTGGACGCGAACTGCACGAGCTGTTTTACCACCAACCTAAAGTTGGGTTGTCCGACAGACCCTTTAGCGCAGAGCTTCACAAGCACAGGCTGGCCGCAGAATTTCGGGAGCACGAACAACTCCAATGACGGCATCGTGGCAGTGACAAGTCAACTCAATGGTCCGTCAAGCTCGACACTTTCGCTTCCCACAGGGTCTGTAGCGTTGCCATTCCCCGGGATTGCTCACTCGCGGGGTTTGTTGGGCTATGTCTTTGGACTCGGTTTCACAGGGCCTAGCACACTTGATTCCGGCACAGGGAATCCACCGAATCCAATTGCCAACGCCGTGGTGAACCTTTTGAATACGCCCGTAAACCAAGCGGCCTTTACACAAATCAACCCCTGAGCCGAAGAAAACGAGGAGGCAAAAATATGCAAACAAAATCGCTTAGTTCGTTTCTTGCCGCTGTCGTTCTAGCAATGGGGTTAGGTGCGCAGAGCCAGCCATCACTTCAAATCACATCACCATCTAGCGGTACGATAGTGAACCCCGGCCAGACTTTCACGGTTAGCATCACTTCGTCAGGTACGACGACGTTTCAATCCCTCTTCACGATTGCAAAATATCCGATTGGCATAAGCACCAATGCAACGTCTACTCCAGCCCAAGTTTCTGTCGCAATTCCTTTGGACATTGACTGTGGAATCTATTCCCTCATGGCCGAGGGCATCATAACACCGGGCCAAATTGTTTACTCCCCCTCCATTTCGATTGACGTGGAACGTCCTGATTTACCTACTAAGCTGACCGCGTCTCCACGAAGCCTAATTATTGAGTCTTTGGGCGAACAGACATCAGTAGAATTGCGGGCAACCTTTGCCGACAACAGCGTGCTCCACGTCACACAATCAACTTTGCTAACCTATTCCTCCTCGAATACGAGCGTTGCTACCGTCGATTCATCCGGCAAGATTACCGCCGTGGGGCCGGGAAATTCGTGGGTAACCGTGACTTATACAGTTGGGGGACAGAGTCTACCCCTTATTGTTCCTGTGACCGTTCAAAACCCGATGGTGAACGTCTCTCCGACTTCGCTTACGTTTGGAAGCCAGCCTGCGGGAACAAGTAGCACGCCACTGACAGTTACCTTAACGAATGCCTTCACATCGAACGTGGCCATTCAGCGAATCACTGTCACAGACACCAGTGACTTCTCAGAAACAGACAACTGCATTGCGTCATCGCCTTTGACGCCGGGAAACGGCTGCACCGTCAACGTCACTTTCTCCCCCACAGCAGGCGGCACGAGGGCGGGAACACTTAATATCAAAAACAGCGGAAACATCGTGCCTATCTCGGTTTATTTGACCGGAACCGCGACAATAGTGCCCTACATCACGAGCTTGAGTCCCACATCAGGGTCGGTGGGAACATCCGTAACGATCACAGGCGCGAACTTTGGTGCAACACAGGGGACAAGCACCGTTACATTTAACGGGACGGCAGCGACACCGACCAGTTGGAGTGCGACGAGCATCGCAGTGCCAGTGCCGACAGGAGCAACGACGGGCAATGTCGTGGTCACGGTAGGTGGAACAGCAAGCAATGGTGTGAGCTTCACGGTGTCTGCTGCGGGACCGCCCAACATCACCAGCCTAAGTCCAACGTCCGGACCTGTCGGAACCTCCGTGACAATCACAGGCACGAACTTTGGTGCAACCCAAGGATCGAGTACGGTCACGTTCAACGGAACGGCGGCGACACCGACAAGTTGGAGTGCAACGAGCATCGCGGTCACGGTGCCTGCTGGTGCGACGACAGGCAATGTCGTAGTGACGGTCGGTGGAGTGGCGAGCAATGGTATGACCTTTACGGTGACCTCGACCTCGGGAAACATCGTGTATGTGCAGCACGCGAGCACGGATGCGGGCACAACAACCTCGGCAACGCTGGCGTTCCACTCGAATAACACCGTGGGAAATTTGATAGCCGTTGTTATTCGCGCTGGAAGTTCCAGTTCGCAGGTTCTCAACGTCGAAGATTCCAACGGGAATACCTATCGCCAGGCGTTCCAACTGGGCATAACTGCAAACCCGATCACCTTTGCAATCTTTTACGCCGAGAACATCAAGGGCGGTGCGAACACCATCGAGGTCTCCGATACCGTCTCGGGTCCACTGCGTTTCGCCATCCTGGAATATTCGGGAGTTGCGACAGCAAACTCTTTAGACGTGACCGCAACGGCGCAGGGGACCAGCACATCGCCGAATAGCGGAAATGCAACGACTACAGCGAGCGGAGACTTGCTCGTTGGGGAAGTCGTAACGAATAATACTGCTACCTTCACGGCAGGAACCAGCTATACCATCAAAGAGCTTGTTCCGGCAGAGCCGAGCACGAAGCTCATCGCCGAGGATCAGATACAAACGACGGCGGGAGCAGCATCGGCTAGTGCCTCGCTCGCCGCGTCAGACAACTGGGGCGCAGGTTTGGCAGCGTTCAAGGCTGTCGGTCGCGCAGGCCCCCTAGTGCAGCACACAGGCACGGATGCGGGCACAACAACCACTTCATCACTTGCATTCGTCAGCCCTAATACCGCTGGAAATTTGATTGCTGTCTGTGTTCGCGGCGGCAATTCCAGTTCGCAGGTTTTCACAATAACGGATTCCAACAGCAACACGTACAGGCAGGCGGCACAATTGGGTTTCACTTCAAGCGCGGCGACGATGGCGATCTATTACGCCGAGAACATCAAGGCTGGTGCGAACACCATCACCGTGTCCGATACTGTCTCGGGTCCACTGCGTTTCGCCATCCTGGAATATTCCGGTATCGCAACGTCGAACTCTTTAGACGTAACCGCCATGATGCAAGGGAACAGCGCATCGCCGAATAGCGGAAATCTGACGACGACCGCGAACAGCGATTTGTTGTTGAGCATAATAGCGACGACGAATACTGCCACGTTTACAGTGGGAAGCGGCTACACCATCGAGGAGTTTGTTCCAGCGGAGCCGAACACTAAACTGATCGTAGAAGACCAGCTACAAAGGACAGCCGGGAGTGCTTCAGCTAGTGCGTCGCTCGCCGCGTCAGACAACTGGGGCGCAGTGTTGGCCGCGTTCAGACCGCGATAACTTCGTGATCCAAATTTGAGTGGGATTCCGGGCTGTGCCCCCGATGCTGCATGAAGCGGATAATGAGGTACTACGCTCCTGCGGCGATTGCGGTTTTGGGATGATCGTTCATCCCGGAGGCCGGAAATGAAGATTGTGGCAGTGCTGTGCCTCGCGTTCGCAATACGGACTCTCGGCCAAACACCGCCTGTCCAGCTTGCAATCGATCCGGTCATTCAGAAGGATGCGCCCGTACAGATCGTTGGCATTGAGGGAAACGGCAATAACGCCCTATACACAGTCATCATCAAGAATGCCACGGATAAGTACGTCGGCGACATCGCGGTTACATGGACCGCTTTTCGGCCCGTGAACTGTGCTGCGAGCGGTCCTGCCCCGCGCATCGAGCAAATGACAAGATGGACCTCGTCAGCCCATGCCGTAGATCGCGGTCTTGTTACGTCCCTTGTCAATCGGATTTTCCATTCGCATTTGGGCCTCGGTGGGGGTGCTCGCGTTCTCAAGCCGCACGAGCAAACGGAGATTGCATCATGGCTTTCCCGCACGGCGTTGCTCGAAATGGCCCCGAAATATGATGCCAAGAAAGTACGAGTGCAGGTGGGCATCGCCTACGTGACCTTCACGACGGACGATAAGTTCACGAGCCGTAACGGACCTGATTGGCGCGATAAGACAGTGGAACAGACAAACATTCTTGACTCTGATGATGCCGCAAGACAGGCGTGCGGTTAAGGATTCATTGATGAGTATCTCTAACATCGTAATCGGAATAGTGATCGCTTATTTCATCATCAGGGGGTTTGAGCGGTTGGCAGACTTTATTGGAAGGAACAATGATGAACGATTGTCCCCGGAAAGTCGAGCAGCACACGAAAGGCACGGTCAAGTGGTTCAACAACACTAAGGGCTATGGCTTTATTGGGCGTGAGGACGGCGCGGATGTTTTTGTGCATTACTCCGCGATTGTTGGTGACGGCTTCAGAACTTTGAATGAAGGAGACAGCGTAGAGTTTGAGATTGTGCAGGGGCCGAAGGGTCCGCAGGCCGGGAATGTTGTGAAAATGGACTCGGGGCACGGGACACGAAATGCTGAATCGCCGGGGATTCATGGTGGGGACGTTGATCTTCATGGTCGGGGTGGTTTTGGGCGTGATAGTGATGCTGAAGATCGAGGGCAGGTAAATGGAACACGTCTAAGGAGATTGTTGGTGCCAAAGCAACGCGCACGTGTCTGAAGAACATCGAAACAACCATAAAAACAGAGTATGCCGATTTTTCGATCTAAATTCCCTTCATCGATTCGCGCCACTACGGACAAAACACCCACAAAACGCGGTAATAAATCACGCATCTGCTGGATTCCACAGACTTTAGAAGAAATTTTATATTCTCTATTCTTAAATAGTACCCAGGAAAAATGGTTATTGACAAAGTACCGAGACTGTGTTATATTACTGTCGAGAATGGGTGGATGGGAGTCCACCAGCATTAGGAGTTCGCACTCGACAGCAGTTCCGTCGCAGTGACGATGCCAGACCGAGGGCTTGAATAAGGCTCCACGGTGGATGGCTCAAGCAGTTCAACGAGCCGATGCGCCCGAAAGGGAAAAGCAGTCACTCCCGAAACAACTGAATCAGCAACACCCCGACTGAACGCCATCGTGTGTTCAGCGATAAAGCGGATACGTCCGCTTGTCTAAAAACGAGAATTGCAAAAAGAACAGGCAGCCTAAAACGTTTTAGTAAAACGCGAGCGCGGCGAAAAGAACAGCGCAGAGAACAAGATGACTGACCTAATGGACGACAACTTTTACCAGATGATGAAAAGAAGTCACGATCTCGGGCTACTTTCCAAAGGTAAGAGAGCGGACGCGTTGTTCCGTGTATGGAAAAAACTTGGTCTCCGCGCTTTCGACGAGTCGTTTGTACAAGACTTTCTCTCCAACATTGAACCGAATGTTGTCGTGTGGGCACCCTCCTGCCGTACCGTAGGACTGATTAAGAACTGGGAGAACAACGTCGTAATTTTTCTCAGCCCACTGCTGGAGTTCATGACAATGCCTGCCGTTGAACACACTATCGTTCACGAACTCTGCCACGCGCGCTTCAAACACTACGACCACGACAAAATCGACATCGATGAGTGCCGAGGAAAACCTCATGAGCAAAAGCCTCATGAATTAGACACTGACGCTCTAGCGGCAAAACTTGGTTTCCCCAAGAGTAGGAATGATCATCACCTTCGAAATCTTCGACGAATGATGAAAGCATACGCCGCGAAGGATATGGGCGCACGAAATCGGAGAATGTTCATTGACGCATTAAACGAATCATGACCGCCGCTCCCACATCGCTCCCGATCCTCTCGTGGTTCCGAGGAAAGCGGCTGCTTGAACCAATTCTGGTCAAGCCGCAATTTCTCCACACAGGCAACATCACGATACCTGCAGTGCGTGGTGTGAACTTCGCAGATTTCCTTATGCTCTTGGCGCGCGTTGACAATGTCAACGAACTCGAAGAAGAGCTAGAGGCGTACAAGGAGCAAAACACGCCTGGGCCGATTGGCTTCAAAGCGAACTTTGGTATGGATACCAATGCGGGTGGATCATGGTTTGCTTGTGGATTCGAGAAAGCGCGCACGTACAAAAAGAAAATTCCGCAGTGGGTGTATAACGACGCACTCATCCGAAATTTGTTGCTTCAATCGTTCCCGAAGTCGAAGACATGTAGTCGACAACGCGAAGGGGCCGCGCGATGGGCCGCTGTGATTCACTTGTATTTCCGCAACGGATGGACTCATTCACAAATTGCGCGCGAACTTGGTTCGAATGATTGCAAAATTCGGAGCGTTGTTCGTTCGATCCAACGCGTTGCCGCAGGCTTTCGAGCCAATTCAAACAAGCCGCGCACGAACAATCGGGGCGCAAATCTTCGCCGTGCTAAAGCCGAAAAGAATCAAGCGGTTACGAAGACTCGCTAGATGATGCTACAGAATGGTCGAGACAATTGGATAGGGGTAAAGTCCTTCTTATCCCACAAGTTTCAGCCTAGGTTCCGTTTAGGAGTCTAGGTTTTATTTTTGTCATTCAAAGCCGTGAACATGATTTTGCCGTAGGCACCCTAGGTTTTCTGCCTAGGGTTTTATTTTTGTCCTTCAGGTTCATGAACGTGATTTTGTCGCAGATGCCGCTCCAATGAAAGGTGGTAATAAACAATTATTTTATGGAACACGAAAACCTGAATCAACGTTCTAAAAAACTGAATCTCCGTGGTGCCGATTTGGCATCTCTGGCAAATATATCGGCTCCGAAACTCAGCAACTTTTTTCGTGGGCGAATCAATCTCGATGCTGGCAAAAGAAAGGAACTCGTTCAAGTTCTTGACGATTTGGAAAAGCTGAACGCATGTTTCCCAGTCGTCGTCTCTACGAGCGACGCCAAAGTTCTTGCTGTGGCGTTGGAACGATTCCGCACAGGACTTTTTAAGAAGTTTGCCAAAGCAACGAAAGCGATTGATTGGGCAGACCCCGAAGGGCTGAATCGAAAATATCCCAAACTGTTCGCTGCCAAAACCAAGAGAGTTAAGAACGTAGCGTGAAGGGAGGCACAAAGCGATGCCTGAAGAAAAACTCCATATCGTCGACCAGAAGCTCCAAGACCTTGCCTGTCCGGTAAGTTTGTTCGTTCCTATCTGCGGCGGCCTCATTGGTCGCACACGATTAACGCAAGGCCTGAAAAATCACGACATGGATCAAAACCTTGTCGACAAGCTCGTTGCCGTCCTCGATGAGATGACCGAACTGAAGCGCACATCTTTAGTTGCGCCGGATTGGTCCGACGCGGTGAACATTCGAGAAGGATTGCGAGCGCGCCGGGAACTCAAAAAAGTCATTGCCGATGACGAGGATGTTTTGAGAGAGCATTTTGCGGCGCTGTTAGCCGAGCAAGTAGTAGGTTGTGAATGACACCCGCTCCATCAATTAGAACATTGTCAGAACGCTACACGCGAGAACTCCTCAACCGCTGCACGGCACGCGAACTGGTGGTTCTCGCTGCAACGTTTGGAATCGAAGCGATTGCAAATCGGATGGGCATAAACATTGAAAAATTGTTAGAGAAAACCAATAGCACCAAAACACAAAAATAAATGGAACGCAGTAAACGACGAAGGCTCGCAGACTAATCCTGCAATCAGGGCGGTCGAACTTTAAATTTTTGCAGGTGAACATTCTCTATGAGCGGTATGAGCAGTAGTGACGAAGAAACGGCAAGACAATTTCGAACAAGGCATCAGGAGCAGTACCAAAATTATAGCGCGATGAAGGCACGCGGGTTCGACACCGATTACTGGTGGGAAACCGTCGTGCTTCCGCAATTCGACGCAGCAAAAATTCGGCTCAGGCCGAAGGGAGTGAAAGCAGATGTACAGACCTAGGGAAGAACAGCAAAGTACGCTTTACGCAAAGAATGACCCGCAGTGGCCGACGCTGTCGTCGTCGGCGATGCGCGAAGCTATGTCCAAACTAAGTTTTGGCGAGGGCGACGACGCGGTCAATGGCGATGCGTTTGGTACCGATGGCGAGATTAAGCTACTCGTCGACAAAATGTTTGACAGCAGCAAATTCCACAACCTTACAAAGGTAGACTTACTCAAAACGCATCGTGTTGCTGGAGAGATGATCCGCGACCGACAAATCGGTTGGCGAATCCCTGTCAGGCAAGCCCTCGCTGATGGCTTCGCACTGGTGGCGGATTATCATCAAGATTACCAATCGGAACGCTGGGTTCTCCACGATGCATTAGCTGGTGGATATTATGTTGAGTCATTGACGGGTGAACATCTGGCTCCGTTTATTCGCTCGCTGGGTGCCTCGGGCAAGATTAGCCTCAGTGATCACGGTAAAGACAAAGAGAGTGAGGCACGCGCGCAGCAATGGAAGTCTGACGAACGAGCGCGCCTCATTCAGTCGATCACGCAAGGCAAGAATGCGTTTCAGATTTTCTCGAAGGCCCACGGCCAGCCGCGAACATTTCCAGCGTCCGATCTCGACAATTTGAGCCTTGAACAGTTGCGCGAAATCGACGCGGCAGCCACTGAATTGCGTCGCGCACGCGGCTTGAGCCGTGAAGAACAGGCCTCGGAATTGCGTCAGCGCGCGACCGAAGCTCGCGGTTACGAAGTTTTCCGCCCAGGAGATTCCACCAGCTTAGAGAGCGACAATTTGCCTGAAGGTCCGACGTCGGTGGCGACGGATCGCGGCGTTGGTAGCGTTCCAATCGCCGAAAGCACGAAGCAACTGTGGATCGATCCGGGCACGAATGCATATTACACGTCGTTAGCAATCAAAAAACTCTTCACAACCAACCCAAATCTGATCCGCACGATGATGCGCACGGATTTGGCTTTCACGAATCGCTTGCTCAACGCAGGCAACTAGGAGAATCAAATGGGATACACCAATGAAGCTGAATACGAACGCGCGGTAAAGTTCGTCGCAAATCAAGCCAACCTATTAGAGGCAACCCTTCCAAACGGCCTTGGCTTGAACGACGACGGAACGATGGCGCTATTGAAGATCGGGGTCGCGTACATCCAACAAACTGGCGAAATGAACATCCCGATCATTCGCAGAATACTAGATCAACTCAAAAAAGATCAGCCACTCATGCGTGACGATGTCCCTTTTCGGAGTGATCGCCATCTGGATTTTTTGACATCAATAGAAGCTGCACAAGAAATGGCGAAAGAAAAACTTAGGAGCTTCCTGCAGCCAGTTGCCGCCGACAAAGATGCTAGCGGCACCAGCTTACTTGAGCGTTTCAACGCCAGGACGCAGTGGTTAAAAGCCAACAATGTGCATCGACCGAAAGTCGAAGCCGCGCCAGCACCACCGCCACCGACGCCTCAGCAGAAAGTCGAAGCCGAAGTTAAGGCTCGCATTCAAGCAATGGCTGACCGCATTAATTCTTCCGTGGGGAAGGGCTGGAACACGCGCACGGCCCAATTCCGCAAGCGCTTGCTAGGTGAAGCCAACGAATTGCTCACCAATGGGCGAACTTTGGGTTTCGTCGAGAAATATGTAGCCGAAAAAATTCGCGATCATGAGAATGGCAGCATTCGCTAGGTGCAAACAAATGGACGACCTAAGAACATTGATGCAAAAACTCCAACAACAAGCCGTTGAAGACGCTATGCGAATCAGTCCTGCTTTCAAAGAACGGGTGGAAGCAGACCGCCGAGAGATAGAAGAACACGAACAAATGCTCGAAGCACAGCGGGCTGCAGCACAACAGAAAGAAACGCCTCGAACGGAGTTTCATATTTTATGGGAAAAAACGGCAAAGCCAAAGGCGTCGTAACAGGTAGTTTGGTGGGCATCGCCTCCATGATTATTTACACGCATGAAGACGGCTCACAATGCCCGAGACCAGGACCGCGCGATCTTCCAATCGGCACACTCATAGAATCGGAATTTTCTGTTGAATCTGGATTGTGTGAGCATTTGATTGTTTCCGTGAAGGAGCCGAAACCCGTTCCAGTTCCAAAGGTGTTGACGGTCGCAGACATCTTGCAGCACGTCGAGGCAAAGAAGACGCAACCAAAACGCGCAGCGTTGCCCGAGGCCGATGTTGTGTCGGAGGAAATCATCGCAAAGGCGAAAATTCCACCTCGAATCAAATCGAACATCTCCACGGCACCCGCTGCAGTCCAGGCTGTTATGAAGTTGCCGGTCGATGCACGATTCGACGGCGATCTATCAGGCTATTCGCCCGAGGAGATTGCAGAACTAACGCGGGGACCGCGCACCGAGTACGAACCAATCGGCGATGGCGAGCCGGTCAGTCCGTTTTTCAACGACTTCTCCGCAAGTCCAACGAAACCGCAGCAAGGTCCGGGGCCTGTGCGGGGCGGGAATAAGCCGGTGTCGCCGTTCGACAGGTAAATTATTGAACGAGCCGTTTGTTCCAGGCACTGAAAAAGAAAGCAGGTGCAGCGAACGCACGACCAGAGGTTGTGCGGCTCCGAAAGGGGCAAAGAGACATGAGATGAAATTATCAGGTTACATTCAGAAGTATTTTTCAGATAGAGGATTTGGGTTCATCGTTGAACACAAGAACCTCCATTTTTTCCACATCACATCTTGCTCGTTTATTCCAGAAGTTGGGCTACAAGTGACGTTCGATATTGCCGCTGGCAGAAAAGGCCCAGCCGCTGTTGATGTCGAGCTTGTTTCAGGTCCGACGACTTCCGCAGTTTCGACGGAGGCACGCTAAATGCTTCCCGTATTCCAAACACAGGTGGAAGGCGAAGCATACTTCCGTGATCCTGCGAACTACCACAAGTACATCAATGATGACAGCCGTATGGGTTCGTCCATGCTCACGGTCTTTAAAAACATGGGTTGGAATGTTCCCGCGCCACCGAATGCCCCAGTAGCGCCAACGACACCAGCGAACGGGCACAGCACACGTACGGAAGTTGCGGTAGCAGCGGCGGATGCATCAGGCTCTTCGGCGCAAGTTGCGGAGCAAACGCCGCAAGCCGAGACAATCGTTGCACCAAACTTCCTTGATATCGCACGGGCTGCAGTAGCTCGCGGCGAGAAGCGAATCCTACCAATTCAAGTTGGCGGAAAAAATCCGATTATCAAGTGGGCGCACGAACCGATCCACAACGCATCAACTGCGGAATGGGAGCAGTTGTATACAGCCTGGATCGATGAGTTGGCTGTGAAATTCTCAAACGCTAATGCGTGCACCGTGGCGCGAGCCGATGAGAATCTGTACATCGACGAAGACTTGAGTTCGGAGTTCCGTAAGGGTTACGAGGTCTTTGCTGGTGAACCTTTTCCGCGTACGCATACTACATCAGGTCGTCCGAATCGTTGCCAGAGCGGATGGCTACAAACAGACTATTCGCGAGCGAAACTTTGGAACATCACTCAAGGCAAGACCAGAGACCAGATGTTTTCCTTGCGCTTTCATAATATGTATGTGATCTCCGAGGGCAGTTTGCACAAGACGGGTTCAGTTTATGCGCCAGTCGATAACTCACCTCTGGTTCCGATTCCCGATAAGTTAGTCGATTATATTTTGTCGTGCGTAGTCAATTCCACTTTGCAGCGCGCCAACTGTTCTCAGGAAAATGCGCAAGGCACGGGCGGGAATTGGTTTGCTACTTTCAGCCTTGACGCGCCTTTCGTACACGGTGACATCGATAATGCGGTGAAGGACTTCATCTGGTACTTCATCAAAGAAAAGAATATCAGCGACGGCGAAGAACTCTTCGAAAAGATTGAAGACTGCTTCGAGGCGAACGGCTGCTATGAGCCTGACGGCGTAACTTCGTTCAGTTGGAATAGAAAACAAATTCGCGACAAGTGCCACGCTAAAGTGAAGTCGATTAAAACAGGCGCGCAAGATCGTGAAGACGCTACAGCCGAAGCGCTGGCTAAATCTGCGAAGATTGCGAGCGACGCTTTGGCCGCTCCGATTTCTCCAGTTCAACCGCCGACTCTCAACTTGAATACTCAACCCGACGCCCCTGCGACGAATGTCTCAACCGTGGGCGGTTTGCTAATCGATCCTAGCGACAAGTGGGAGTTTGCCATTTCGCCAGAAGAGTATGAGATTGAGATCGAGAAAGAATATCCAGTCATCCCGTTAAAGGAAGGCCCTGGGCCGACCTGGGATGACAGCATCATGTACGGCATTGCTGGCGATATCGTACGCAAGGCTGCGGTCTACAACGAGGCGCATCCCGCTGGGATGTACCTCGACTTAATCGTGTCCTTCGGCAACCTTGTCGGGCGCGACCCATATTTCAACGTGAACGCCACGCAGCACTTTGCGAATGAGTTCATGGTGCGTGTCGGTGAAACTGCTACGTCTCGTAAAGGCACGGGCCGCGATGCTATCAACGAATTATTGCACCTGATCGATCCAAAGTGGTACGCCGAACGAGTCAGGGGCGGCTTTGGTTCCGCCGAGGCTATCATCAACGAACTACGCGACGAGAGCATGCAGACTATCCGTGGCAAAGAACAGTTTGTTCCAGGCGTCAAAGACAAACGCCTCATGATCCGTGAAGGTGAGTTGGCTTCAATCTTCCAGTTGGCTGGGAAGGCTGAAAGTCGAGCCGATATAGTGCTTCGCGACGGGTGGGACAGTAAGGCCTTGCACAATTTAGTCAAGGGCAAGACGGGTGGTTTTAGTAATTCGGCTTCCTGCCAATATCCACACATTAGTATTTCGGCGGATACCACACGCTCCGAGTTGCTTGCGAAACTACCTCCTGGCGCGGAGTCGAACGGCTTTGGCAATCGTTTCTTGTACTGCTACGTTCGGCGCGTTAAGAAATGCCCCTCGGGCGGCCCTCAGGTTAACTGGCTCGCGGAGATTCAAAAGCTCCATGAGTTTCTAATGTTCGCTCGTGAGTTACGGTACGTCGGCATGTGTAAGTCGGCGAACGCAGTTTGGAATCGGATGTACCTCCAGATCGAACAAGAGAACGAGGCGCTGTCTGGTCTCGCGGCTTCCATGACGGCTCGTGCTGCAGCCCATGTTCGCAGACTTGCTTTGATCCTTTGCTTAATGGACGGCCCCGACCTTTTCGGAACCGCCACCATAGAGACCCATCATTTACACGCAGCCAAGCGCATCTGGGACTATTGCGAGGACTCGGCACGGTACATCTTCGGCGGCCTGACGAAGGATCAGGAAATGATCCTCGGTTGGGTCCGCAAGAATGGGTCCGTGACGATCCCTCAGATTACGCAGCGGCTGTACCACAAGAACCGAAAAGCCGATTGGGTCCGTACTCAGGTTAATGGGTTGATCCAGGCTGGCAAGCTGGTAGCGAATGGCGAGCAGATCGCGGCGCGACAGTAGCAAAGAAACAGGAGCGCGGGGTCATCGGTGAGCAGGTGATCCCGTCGTTTCTGAGAACGTGTAATGCGAGCGCCGGTTTTAACGGATTTTAGTAAACGCGAGTCGCCGTACCAAGCAGCGAAAGCGTACAAAGCAGGCGGTAAGCGAGTAGCAAATGAGTGCGTACGAAACGTGGATGTTTTGACGCTTTTCAATGCGTTCAAAACGTGGATAAAAAAAAAGTGCGTTAATGCGTTAGCTGTGAGAGAGAGAGGAAGTACTTTAGATTGTAAGAGATATATTTTAATTCATAAAAAACATCCACGTTTCCAACGCAAGGTATTTTG
>WNFR01003029.1_pt1 | contig 17438 bp, 11 predicted proteins | sample 5400221 | NCBI WGS metagenome assembly WNFR01 (sample SAMN13153357, study PRJNA577476) | soil metagenome | isolation source: 40 cm soil under Madrone tree | place: USA:California | collected 2016-06-14
TTCAAGCGCGGGGATCGTTTCGATATACCGTCTGAATGCCGGCCATCGTTCAAGCGCCGCGATCCGATATTTTTCCGCAGCAGGCGTTAACCCCTGAGCTTCGAGGAATTCGCCCATTCGAAGGTCCAACTCTGTCAGACAGTCATTATAATCCTGCTGATTCGCGTGCCCGCGCTCGGTGGCATCTTCGACCTGGTCCAAATCAATGCCAACGCTTCTGATTGTGCGATAAAGTCTAAGCAGGCCGTCGCCCAGCCGTTCGCGACCGAGTAAAAGCGTAAGTCGAGTGAGTGCTTCGTGACCTTCATCGATATATCTGGAAATGATTTCTTCAGCAACCGTATCCTCGAGCATGGGTGCCTGATGTTCGTCCATCAGGGTGAACTGCGGGTCGATACCAGCTTCCAGTGGAAACTCTCGCAACAGCCGCGAACAAAAACCGTGGATTGTGGTTATCAGGGCACTATCCAGCGTGCGTTTATGTCGAAGCCACATCCTTCGCTCGTATGGTTCCGCGGTCCGCAACAGGCGATCGAACTCCTTACGCAGACGCGATTTCATCTCGTTCGCCGCACGGTTCGTAAAGGTAATGGCAACGACCTGTTCTACAGAGACATGCTTCGTTTTCAGTATGTTCAGATAGCGTTCAACCAGAACTGTGGTTTTACCCGAGCCGGGCCCCGCAGTCACCGAAACGTGCCGGTCAAGAGTGTATGCCGCGGCCTGCTGTTCCGGTTTTAACTCGCGCGGCGTAGGTTTAGATTGCTGAGACATTGGAAAAAATCGTTTTGTTTTTAAAAATCATGAATCCAATTAATGGCGCTTTTATTTTTTGACGGCATTTTGTCGCCGCCCAAATTAGTTGATGTATTCCTACTCGCACATCGAGCTCGTATCAACGCTTATCACCAAAAACACTGCCATCAATTGCCATTTGCCTCTTCTTCTCTCATCGACAAGTTTGGGCTCCGCGAGATTCGCATTTTTTCGCCGATTCGGTGGCGTTCGAACCTGCAAAGCGCGCGATAATCACAGTGAGTGCAACTCTTGTTCGGCGCAGTCGGGGCGACATCAAAACGACCCGCACGCATGAAATCCCAGAAGTCCCATACTCGATCCAGCATAGTTTGGCGAAGGTCATACCATGTCTCATCGTCAAAATTTGACTGTACCGCGCCTATTCCAGTGTATTTACTAAAGTCTGCTCGATAGAGTCCCTGATTTCGCCTGGCTCGAGCGTTCTGTACCAGATAATAGCCACCTCCTGCGATCGCAGTTCCGGGATAGAACAGTCGCTCTAATGCTTCGAGGTAAATTCCAAGCTGAAGCTCGCGGCCCTCTTCCATATCTTCACGACCAGCTCCATTTGTCAGCTTGTAGTCATAGGCCACAAGCGTTCCATCATCAGCAAGGTCAACCCTGTCAATCTTGCCGCGTATCTGGATTCGATCTATGTCCACGTCTGACCTGACACGTTCGAGGTCGACGTATGCTTTGACCGAAGAAGGGTCCACCCCTTCTCCCGTGAAGCCAAATCCAAGTTCAAAGAAGGAAGGCCGCATCCCAGTCGCGGAGATTTTTTCCTGTACTCGAAGCTCGTCTGCAAGAAAATTATCAAGAACGATTTTGCGGATCTCGCGTTCCAGTCGCCAGATGTTTGGAGTGATCGGAGGCACCTTCGATTCGAATTCATCGAAGACTGTATCAGCGATTTTGTGCAGCTCGGAATGAAGCGTTTCCTTTGCGGCTTTATTTAGAAGTTTGCCTCGATGTGCCTCGAAAAATCGTTGAAGGATTTTGTGCATCATCAGTCCCGAATCGATCGCAGCCAGATCGGCAGCGGCCTCTCCACGTGGCTTTAACTTTAAAATCCGCTCCGCAAAATGCTTGAACGGGCATTTGCCGTAAAGTCCGAGTTCGCTTGCGCTGAAAACATGGTCCGCGCCAAACCTCTCGCGAAGCAATCGAATCAGCGCGGGGTTAGTAATCCTGCCGTCAAAATTACTGAATGGGCCTGTTGCTCGTTGGCGAGCGACAGCGATCCGTCGAACCGAATCGGATGATTGATAACCCTGTACCCGCATCCAGTCCCCAACCAGTTCGATAAATTCGCTGGGATTATCATCAGATCGGTCATGCTGGAGATGAAGCTCTTCCTGTTTTCGAGAAACGGCGAGAACCAGTTCACCGGGAGTCGAACTCTGGAACAAGTTGTTTGCATCGGTTCCAGCTCTTACGGTCAGCGTTTCGACAACCTGTGGAAGCAGGGCGTGGCGGAGCTCATTTATGTAATAGGATTCGACAGTCTCACTGCCATCAGCGGAAACCATCGGGCGCGTAAGATATAGGCGTTCAGTGGTGCGGCACGCCGCCTGATAAAAGTAATGCTCTTCCTTTAGCAGTGAGTTTGGTGACGTATCCTCGAGCGTCAGCCCGTATGTCTTAAGCCTTGCCCTCTCCTCGTGTGGATAAATCCAGTCATGACGTGGTCTGATCGGGAAACGACCTTCAACCAGTCCGGCAATGAACATGGCACGGAATCGCAGACCTCTAACATCGGTAGCGGCCAATACTGGCACTCCCCGGCGCCCGGCCGGACGGGTTTCGATGTTTATGCCACGCAAACAGCCAAGAACCGATTTGAGAAAATCCCCTAGCGTAACGGTACCAACAGACTCGGTTTCCTCTTTCCCAAATCCGATAGTAAAACTTCGTACTGCTGAATCAACGGCAAGACGCAGACCTTCGACCGCTCGGAACTCAGTGATGCTCACAGCATCCTCGGGTTCCGAAGAACGGGTGGATCGATCTGAATCAATCAGGGGAACGAACTGGAGTTCCTCAAATGCACCAATAACCTGCTTTTTCAGCTCTTCGGGAGTCCCCGGACTGGCGATGCTGTTGAGAACCTCGACCAGCCGTGCGATCTCAGCGATCGAAAGCTCAAGGGTATCGAATTCGACTTCCGGCGATGGCTGTGTCTTTGCTGTCTGAATCTCTTCGTCGACTGCGCCATCAAAGGAATCAGCATCCTCTTCCTGCGCCGATAAGTCTTCGTTATCCGGCAAGATCGGAATTTTCTTCTTCCGATTTTCCATTAACTTCCGAGCCCTTAATAACCACTGCTTCGCGGTTAGATCCTGTCCCACAAAGGCGATGGCGTTCTCGAGTTCATCCGGGCTTAATTCAACAATTTGCAGCAAATCAATTTCTGTTTCCTGCTCAGACAAAGAAGGCGAATCGAGAGACTTTGATATCGGACCTCCCAGGCGGAAATATCCACTCTTAATGACGGAGGAAAGCGAACTCATCGGGATCTGGTCCGCGGACTCTGCCCCAAGTTCGGCAAATAAATCGAAGAGTTTTATAGCCGCGCGCACGGGCGCGATTTCACCGACGTTCAGTGACTTACCAAGATTGCAGGGTATGCCTTCCTCATCAAAAATGCGATTAACAAGTTCGATATACTCCTCAGGCTGCCGGAATACCACCGCGATTTCCGAAAGAGCAAAATCGCCAGTCAGGACCAGTCGCTTTATCTCCTTCGCGATTGCTCGCATTTCTACTGTCGGATCACTGCAATTTAAGAGTTTTACGCCCTCGGCAAATAATGCTTCCACCGCCGGGTCGCCATCTTCGCCCGATGGCTCTTCGGTGATGATTTCGATGTCAGGATTGAAAAGCCTGGTTTTTAGAACCTGCAGCCCACTTCGAGATCCTTCAGGAACTGGCGAAACAAGCACTTCGAACTTCGAGATGGCCTCAAACATCTCGACCGTTTCAACAAACGGCCGAAAGATCTCGGGGTTTGAATCATCTGCGTTCAGGTTGACGATTACATTTGGTATACGCGGGATTATTTGCCTCAGGATGGCGCCCTGGATTGGAGTGAAGTCGTAAAATCCATCCACGATCAGAAGGTCAACCGTTGATAACCATGGCACGTCGACCTCTGCCCCAGACAGATCTCCGCGGAGGATTTCCAACGCTCGCAATTGGTCGGCATCGTCTTCGGTTAAGCCGAACACTTCCAGACGTTCTGCGTATAGTTTATAGATAGCCGCGAGATCACGGTCGAAGTCGACCTGTGACTGAAGTGGTGAATCGGCCTCGCTTTCGCCTTTGTCGCGCGAACGAGATTGGTCATTAGCACGGAGACTTACAATATGTTCAAACTCGGAAGACGAGATTGCTGCCCGTTGAAACTCGCCCAGCAATCGTTCAACCGTACTGGCACATCCATCTCGCCGCACGAGTGGAGCAATTGTGGTCAATTGCCCGGCATCGGCCAATTCCTGTAATAGCAACGAGACCAGGGTGTGCCTTATGGGGAACTCGTCAGTGTCGATTCGCGTCCTTGGAGCGAGTGACCGCTGATCAGCAACCAACTGAGCTTTTGACAGTATCCTGCGGACAAATCCATGGAAAAGGTATACCGAAAGATTTCCCCATGCTCCCGCGTTGACCACCCCATCCAGCATCGAGTAAATTGCGCGATCCAGCAATGGCCGCGAAGCCGCCAAATAAAGAAAACTATCCGCCTGTCCTTCGCTCAGCCGTGACACGCACTTTTCAATTAACCGATCACGGTTGCCGTTCAGGACTGGCCCAAACCAAATTTCCCTTGTCATGTGATATCCAAAATGCTCGCTTCATCCCCAATTTCATCTGCTAACTGATCGTCCAGCAGATGCCCTGGCAATTGCTTGCTGGTCTTCGCCCCAAGCGCACGAATCTTTTCGGCTCGACTCAGCAAATTTCCGCGACCGGTGCTCAACTTATTAAACGCACTATCGAAACTCTTCTGTGCCGCCCGGAGTTTCGAATCGAGTTCCTGCATGTCTTTGACAAAGCCTGCAAGCTTGTCATAAAGATCTCCTGCCTGACTGACGATTTCCTTGACGTTTTGATTCTGCTTTTCCTGGCGCCAGATGTGGCCGATCGTCCGCATCGTTGCCAGCAAGGTCGTGGGGCACACCACTACAATGTTCCGGCTGAAGGCTTCGTCAAAAAAGGACGAGTCGAATTGAACCGCAAGTGTGAACGCACCTTCGATCGGAACAAAGAGGAGCACGAAATCAAGGCTGTTTAACTTATAGAGGTCCTGATATCGCTTCAGGCTCAAATCCTCAACGTGCCGCCGGAGCGCAACGCAATGGCTCTTCAATGCGAGTTCGCGTTCGGGACCGTCGTCGAGCGAGCAATAACGTTCGTAGGCAATGAGATTCACTTTTGAATCAATTACAAGATGCCGGCCTTCCGGCAGTTTGATCACTACGTCCGGCTGAAATCTGCGCCCGTCGCTGCCATCCATGCTGACCTGAACGTCATACTCACGCCCCTTTACAAGCCCGGACATTTCCAGTACACGTTCAAGAATCATCTCGCCCCAGTTCCCCTGGGTTTTCGTATGCCCTTTCAACGCGTTAGTAAGGTTTACCGCCTCCGTACTGATCCGTGAATTCAATTCGCGAAGATTCTTAATCTCGTGCTCCAGTGAAAATCTTTGTTTTGACTCCTTGTCATAAGTCTCGTTTACCTGTTTCTCGAATTCTTTGAGCCGTTCCTGAAGGGGAAGCAGAGTGATTTCCATGTTCTGCTTATTCATCTCAGTGAATCGTCTGCTTTTGTCTTCAAGAATGTTATTCGCGAGATTCCTGAACTGCTCTGACAGCAGAGTTTGGTTTGCCGTCCGATTGGCCTCGTCTCTGCGAATTTCGGCCTCGAGCGCAGCGGTCCGGCTGACCTCTGTTGTCAGCGACACGCGCAGCTCTTCGCACTTCAAATTCAAAGTTCCCAATTCTTCTCTTAGATATGTCACACTCTTTTCGCTGGCTGCATAACGTTCGCTAAGTTTTGCGACTTCGGCGTTGGATTCGCTCCTCGCGCGTTCGACTGCAACCACGTTTTTTGATTTTGCCAACAATGCCGCACATAAAGCCCCGATCGCAGCACCGAAAACAACAACTCCGAAGTAAATGAAATTGTCCATATGGGATTTACCATCCAGCTTTAGACGGCTAACCCTTATGTTGACACGGGGGCCGGGTTGAGGATCGACTGAAGTCTGTTCCATTCGTCGACATATGCCTGCAAGTGCACTCTCCCCTTGACCTCTATTTCATTCTTCAAAAGCGCACGCACACGTTCGTTTTCAATCGCGTATTGTTCATCATCAAACAGACTGGCGAAGTGTGCGAGCCTTAGCCAAACCAGATATGTTGTCAATGCATCAAATTCATTGTATTGGACGATCTTATCCAATCGACCATCAAGCCAAAGCTCGGCCACCTGGTTCCCGTCGACATCCATTTTCCCAGGAATGCCGGACAACACCGCTACCTGGTTGAGCGTGGCGGAACTGCCACCTCCGCGACCGGCAAGGATGTTGTACATATCAATATTCCATTCGCTTTCGCGTGTAAAATAATCTCGACCCTCCCATGGCTTCTCCGGCCGCTTGCAAAATGCCGCTGCCTCAATTCCCAACACAGTTCCCCGCTGAACCAGAATCTTTAGATCGGCTGCCTGCGAGTTATATCCGACCAACTGGGGAGATTCATTTCCTTTTCCCATCGCCTGAAGGAATCGCTTGATCAGATTTGCTTCTTTTGCCTGTTCGGCGTCCGCGGTGTCTCGTGGCAGCGCAAGGAGATCCAGTTTAACCTCGCCACCGGGTTTAACCTTTCGAACCACCGCGGCGATTGACACCACTCGGCAAAGTATCGTTCGCAGAAACGGCATGGGGTTTTCCGGGGTTGGGTTCGCTTCGTCCCACATTACCATCATAACTTCGCGGTCGGACATCTTTTCCGGCAGCTTGTGTAGCAGACGCCCAGCCATCGGATCAGGGATCCATTCCAGGTCGAACGCCCACACGTGCTCCTTTACGGTTCGAAACATGCACACCTCACAATTTTAAGCTGGGTTCGAAAAACAAAGCGATTTAGCACAAAGTTCTCGTGGCCAGGGACTTTCTGCCGATCAACCTAAGATACCATTTCGAGTCCCCGGTCGCCCTGATAAAACTGCCAGGCGAAATTAACGGCGAAAAGAATCAGGGCTTTCAACCTCGATTCATTTTACCGATGAAACATTGTACCACCTACTCCCACTGAGCGAAACCAGCCCTGCCTAAGCGTAACCATGGCCCCAAGCTCCGGTTTTACACGAGCGTTAGAAGGAAAATGAGCCGTAAAACCTGAACAAAATTCAAAGGCGCAATAAATTCCCGTGGTTTATGGCGCTGACTATGATACCGTCTGAGGTAATATCCGGATACGTTGCGGTGCGATCGATTGAAGAGACTATGGACATGAAATTCCGTTTTCATGCCGTGTCAATTCTCTTGAGAAAACGCCGCGCCCTGTTCGAGATCCTGGTTGAACACTGGTCAAGGCAGAAGGCAGCCTAACACTTGGTTCGTAGCAAGCCTTGACTCTCTGAAAACTTTTCGCAAATTGTCGTTAACGTTTTGTCCCTGAAGAGTTATCGATTCTCTCAGATTTTAAATGGAGGCAGATTTATGGAGCATGTTCAAGGTCCTAATCCTATGCTGTTTTTCGACACATTGAATGCTTTTCAGCGTACACAGGTGCTGAAAGGCGCATTAGACCTGGATCTCTTTACAGCCATTGGCGAGGGCAATCATGCGTACGCCGACATAGCGAGGCGATGCGAGACTTCCGAACGCGGAATGAGAATCCTGTGTGACTATCTGACTTCCGCAGGTTTTCTAAAGAAGGATGGACAGAACTATAGCCTCACTGAGGATTCGGCAATCTTTTTGGACAAGCGATCACCTGGCTACGCAGGCGGCGCAGCCGCATTTCTACTGTCTCCGATGATAAGAGCCGGATTCGAGGATATAGCTGGCACCGTTCGTAAAGGCGGGACGCTGCTGCCCCAGGATGGGTCGGTTACACCTGACCATCCTGCGTGGGTAGAGTTTGCCCGGGGAATGGGCAGTTTCACCGCGTTGCCGTCGAAAATGATGGCAAAGCTGGTCCTTAACGGCTCACAGGAGAAAATAAGGGTACTTGATATCGCCGCCGGTCATGGCATGTTTGGCATCGCCTTTGCGCAACAGAATCCGAATGCCGAGATTGTTGCAGTCGACTGGCCCAACGTACTGCACGTTGCAACCGAATTTGCTTCTAAGAGTGGCGTTCTGAAACAGTTTAAGACGTTGCCAGGGGACGCCTTCGAGGTCGAGTTTGGAGACGGATACGACGTCGTATTGCTGACAAATTTCCTTCACCACTTTGACCCGACGACCTGCGAGTTGCTCTTGCGAAAGGTCCATTCGTCACTGAAGCAAGGTGGTGTCGCCGTTACCCTGGAGTCGATTCCCGATGAAAATCGGGTTACGCCTCCGTTCGCGGCGATGTTCAGCATGATCATGCTCGCGTCAACTCCCAGTGGCGACGCATATACATTCCATGATCTCGAAACAATGTTTGCAAATGCGGGTTTTGAGTCGACACAGTTTCACGCGTTACCGCCGACTCCACAGAGCGTTCTGATTTCAAGGAAATGACGGCTGTTTTCCGGGCGGGGTTTATCCCTGCCGGTTCTTGCCCAGGAACTCGCTCAACAAACCGTGAAAATGGTGAACGCCATTCTCCCGCTTCACCGAGTACCGGCCCTTGTCATACGTGTTTGATCGAAGGCCGCGCTGAACTGCTTCGCAGATACGGATGTCTTCGAGTTGAATTTCGTCACTGAATTCGATTGTCTCGCGAAGTTTTGCCTGCACGTCGGGTTTATCGGGATCCATGAAATACCACTCGAAGACCGTCAGAGTTCGTTCCGGTCCCACTGGAATGATCAGATTTGTCGAATAGTTATCGGGATAGACGTTCAGCATCAGGTTCGGGAAAATCCAAAAGAACTGTGCTTCATCCGCACTCGGATTGCCGGACATTCGGATTCTGTTCGCCGTCTCTTTTTTGAGCGGTGAATGCTGAATAGAGTGATAGCGATCAGTCTCGGTTCTATACTGCGAATAATCGATTTCGCGGTTTAGTGAAGGATGAACAATCGGGATGTGATACCCCTCGAGATAGTTGTCGACATATACCTTCCAGTTACAATCGACATACCAGTCTTTCCTTTCGGCAAAACGCATTGACGAAAGATCATGTGCCTTAAGCTTTTCAGGAATTCCGCCAAGGAAGGCTTCAAGCGGCATTGACGCCGGGTCGATATTGACAAAAACCAGTGAATTCCATATATCGACAGCAAACTGGGGTAAGCCGTGATTTCCTTTTTCAAAACATTCTACGCCCTCGAATTCCGGCGTTCCGGCCAGATGTCCATCCAGACCGTAGCTCCATCCGTGATACCCGCACTGAAACGATTTGCGGCAACCTGCTCCGGTTGCAACTGGTCCTGCACGGTGCCTGCACACGTTTGAGAACGCGCGTAGTTTGTGGTCGGCGCCCCGGGCAACGATTATGGGTTCGTCCCCAATGATCGCTGTAAAGTATTGCCCCACCTCAGCAACTTGCTCCAGCCGTCCTACCAACTGCCAGCATTGTGAGAAGACCTTCTGTTTTTCAAGTCGCAGTAAATCCGGTTCGACATACCAGCTCGAAGGCGGCGTCGAAGACCAGGCCAGTCTCGGGTCGAAATCGAAAGTGTAATTCATAACTCAGATTCTGCTCGGATAAACAGATCCAGGATCTAATCGTCACTTCAAGGGATCGTATTTCTGTATTCGCTTGATTGCAACAAACACCGGGTAGCTGATCAGCAGAACAGCGAGCGCATAAAGACTGTTTTCCCGGTCTCCATGAATTGCACTCGCGAGAAACGCGATTGAGCCCGCCAGCACAATTCCCGTTGTCCAGGGATATCCCCAGGCACGGTAGGGTCTGGCCAGATTCGGTTCGCGAACACGAAGCACAAACAGCGTAATGAATGAGATCGTGTAATTCGCAACGAAAAAGAACGCGAGCAGAGCAAGCACTTTTGCGAATGTGCCGGTCAATATAAACGCGACAGACACCATCGTGCTTATGAAAAGCGAGACGGTCGGTGTTCCTCCCTGGTTTACTTTTGAGCCCGCTTTCAGGAAGAGCCCGTCGCGACTCATAGCAAAAAGAACTCGCGACGTCATCAACTGAAAAGCATTCAAGCTACTGATCAATGATACCACCATGATAATTCGGATGATCGTATCGCCTCTAGCGCCAAAAACCACGTTCGCCGCGGTACCGATTGCCAGATCGCTGCCGGCAAAGCGCGAGAGCGGCATTACGTAAAGCAGCGAGACATTGACGAGCAGATAAAGGACGATGACAAGTACCACGCCCCCGAGCATCGACCTGGTGATATTCCTGGAAGGATCGCGGACCTCTTCTGAAAAATAGATGACGCCGTTCCATCCGTCGTAGGTGTAGATTACCGATTGCAATGCCCGAAAAAGACCGATGCCGATAGGCACCGCCACAAGGGTCTTTTCTGGAATAAGCGCAGGGGTGCTGTCACCCCTACCAAAAACAAACGCGGCAATCACAAATAGAATAAATAAAAGACCTTTTATCGAACTGGTCGAGTTTTGAATCCGGCTGCCCCAATTGACGCCGCGCCACTGAAACAGGGCAAAAGCCAATGTCAGAAAGAGGGCGATTTTGATCGACTGGTTATGAAGGACCGGGAACAGCGCAACAACATAATCACCTACAAGAATCGAAACGGCTGCGGTCGTTCCACCGCACGAAAGCCAATCGCTCCACCCGACAACGAAACCGGCGTATTCACCGAGTCCGCGCCGCGCGAAGATATACTGGCCCCCCGAACATGGAATCGCCGTTCCCAACTCTGCCAGCGAAATTGCTCCAAGCAGCGCATAAACCCCTCCGGCAACCCAGACACCAAGGAAAAGACTATTCGTCGGCAGCCATTGAGCGATTTCGCCGGGGGTTCGCAGAATTCCCGCTCCTACCGTATTGCCGATAATCACGGCAAGCCCAAAGCCCACCCCAAGGACTTTTAAGAGATGACCACGACTTCCTCGTAAGCTGTTTAGAGCGGGGGATTCGTTCAAATGGGCCTTCTTGTGACTCGGGATGATTTTAAGAGAACCTGAGAAAATTCACTTTACTCTTCTTTCTTCGCAGGGTCGAATTTTAATGCTGCCGAATTGATACAATATCGCAAACCTGTTGGTTGAGGTCCATCCTCGAATATATGTCCAAGATGCGCGCCACAACGGCTACATTCAGCCTCGGTTCGGATCATGCCATGCGACGTATCACGTTCCTCAGCAATCTTTCCTTCTTCCGTAGGCGCCCAGAAACTTGGCCAGCCACTTCCTGATTCGAATTTCGTGTCGGAATCAAATAATTCGTTACCGCATGCCACGCAAAGGTAAACTCCGGACTCATGATTATCCCAATATGCGCCAGTAAAGGGTCGCTCAGTTCCCTTTTGCCTTGTTACATAATACTGTTCCGGTGTCAGTTCCTGCTTCCACTCTTCGTCGGTCTTTTTCACTTTGTCAGCCATGTCGTCTCCTTGTCTCGTGCATTGTTTGCTTAATTGATTCTACGACGTTGCTCGGATTTGACGCCAACGTGGTGGTCAGGAAATCGTGTATAATGGATTGATAAAAAAGGACGCTGTCAAAGGCGATATGGACGTGTTTTTGCAGACGGTTGGCGGGGGACTTATCCATGATCCAATTCACTTCGGATATTTGCCACAACTATAAAGAGGCCAGTTCCAGGGAATGGCTGGAAACGAACGGACTTGGAGGGTTTGCATCCTCGACGGTCGCGGGTTCGAATACACGTCGATATCACGGACTGTTGTTCGCCGCAACAAATCCTCCCGTTGGTCGACTATTAATGCTGTCGAAATTGGAAGAGACACTGGTCGTTGATGGCCAGAGGTACGACCTTTCTGCGAACTGCTATCCGGGGACCATCCAGCCGGAAGGCTTTCTTTTTCTGAAGCACTTTCGCCTTGATCCCTTTCCTTTGTTTACCTTTGAGATCGGCGATATACGCCTGGAAAAAGCTATCTTCCTGATTCACGGCCAGGATACCGTCGTTGTTGATTATTCGATTTCGCGACACGCTTCGAGCGGAGATGGCGAGTTGGCGTCCTCTCAGCTCTTTCTTGAGGTCAACCCTCTTATTGCATTTCGGGATTATCACAGCACCGCGCATAGGAATTCGGACATCGACGGCCGCTACCAACAGGAAAGAGGATGTATCACCCTCAACCCATACCCGGACCAGCCTTCGCTTTTTCTGGCTCACAACGCCGAACGCGTAGATACCACGGGATACTGGTATAACGATTTTGTATATGAACGGGAGATAGAACGAGGGTTTAATGACACGGAGGATCTTTTCAATCCTTGCCAGTTGACCTTTGATCTGTCAAAAAACGCCCGTGTCGGGATCATTGCTTCAACTGAGAGGCATAACGCCGCGCTTATACCAGAGATGCGCAGTGCGGAGGTCGAGCGGCGACGGAGTGTCGTAGCGCCGACAAGATTTAACGATCCTCTTGTCCGAGCCCTGGTAACTGCCGCGGATCAGTTCATAGTTGCCCGCGGAGACGAGCAAACGGTAATAGCCGGATACCACTGGTTTGGTGACTGGGGACGCGACACGATGATTGCGTTGCCGGGATTGACCCTTTTGACGGGCAGGGTTGATGTCGCGCAAAGCATTCTTTCTGAATTCGCGAAATACGTTGACAAGGGAATGCTACCGAATCGTTTTCCCGACGGCAGTGAAACTCCGGAATACAACACAGTCGACGCTACGCTCTGGTTTTTTGAGGCAATCAGGGCGCTCGTGCAGTATTCAAAAAATTTCGCGTTTGTTGAGAAAAGTCTATACGCCACCCTGGTTAACATTATTGATTGGCACACGTATGGAACCCGATATGGTATCAAGATGGACTCAGACGGTTTGTTGTCTGCAGGAGAACCTGGGGTGCAGTTGACCTGGATGGACGCCAAAGTTGGTGACTATGTCGTTACTCCGCGTATCGGAAAGCCCGTGGAGATTCAAGCTTTGTGGTACAACGCACTCCGTATCATGAGCGATTTTGCGAAACAGCTTGGCGATGCGCACCAGAGCGCGCAATACTCCGAGATGGCCCAGAGCGCACGTAAAAGCTTTAATGAAAAATTCTGGAATGAAGAAACCAGCTGTCTATATGATGTTGTAACAGACGATCTGAAAGATGGCTCAATCAGGCCAAACCAGATCTTTGCGGTTAGTCTTCCGCACACGATGCTCGACCTGACGCGAGCGACGCAAGTTGTCGATACGGTCGAAAGAGATTTACTGACTCCCTACGGCTTGCGAAGTCTTTCGCCTTCTGATCCTGCGTACATTGGGCGCTACAAGGGTGGTCCGCTTGAACGCGATAAGGCATACCATCAGGGAACTGTTTGGGCATGGCTGATCGGCCCCTTCCTTAATGCGTACGTGAGGGTAAATGAGGGCAGCCCTGCCGCTCGCAAACAGGCTGCAAAGTGGATCGAACCCTTTAGTCGCCATTTAAGCGAGGCAGGCCTGGGGCAGATTTCAGAGGTCTTTGACGGTGACGCGCCACACAACCCAGGCGGCTGCATTGCACAAGCCTGGAGCGTTGCGGAAGTAATGCGAGCCATCCTGGAAGAGGCCCAGTATTACGGTCATCGAACATGGGACACAAAGCCTCTCCAGGCCGCCTACGTCAAACGGGTCTAGGTTGTAATTAGTCCTCTTCGGTTTCCTCGCGCTCGGGCTCCGCGGCATTTTCTCGGGTTGCCATTTCTTCGCGCAGACTGGCGACCCGAGATTTTAATACCGCTGCCATATCCGTCCGATCGGACGAGCTTATCCACTGCACTGTGGCCGAGACAAAAAGCTCCTTAAGGTACGCAAACGAGAAAGAGGCTGTCGCAGTCGCCAACTCAGATTCGACACCTGACGACAAGCGCATCTCCTGGTCAAGCGACGTATTCCAGACTTGAATGTAAGCCAGTCGTTCCGCTTCGGCAGGTGGCTCAAAGAAATACTTACGGTCAAAGCGGCTTGGTCTGTTTAAAATTGCCGGATCAAGGCGCTCGGGATAGTTCGTCGTCGCGATTACGACGATTCCGGAATTTGCGGCGAATCCATCCATCTCATTAAGAAAAAATGACCGGTTTTTCTTGTCAAATAAAGAATCGATGTCTTCAAGAACTATCAGGCACGGAGCATTCTGACGCGCCCGCGCAAAGACATATTTCATACCTTCCCGTTCATCGTCATATCGCGATTTAAAGCTTTTGACGTAGATGCACGGCGTCTTAAGTTGATTGACAAGCGCCTTGACCGTTTGCGTCTTGCCGTTTCCAGGAGGTCCGATCAGCAAAACACCGCGTTTCCACGGAATTGCAAATTTCTCGTAAATTTCTTTTGACGAGAAGAAGTATTGAAAGTCGTTCTGTATCTCCTGTTTTAATTTCGCAGGTAGTACCAGATGATCGAAGTTTGCCGACTTTATCGTTTCGAACAAAGCCCTGCTCTTTTTCCAGTAACCCCCTTCGTAAATCAGGATTTCTCCCCGCACGTCCGAAGACCACTCGCACACTTCGGTCATGAAGTTTTCGGCGATTGCCGATGTTTCGCCAACGATCCAAAAATGACGAGATTTATAGCCCTCATCAGTCCACGTAAGGAACACAACATCAAGAAGTTGTCCCTTCCAGAACACATTAAACCATGCGCTTTCGGCCTCGCGTTTTAATCTCTTACCTTTTCCGCGCCACTCACTCTTGAACAAATTAAATACTGAAGTATCCGTCGTTAGCGAACATTTTCCAGCACGTGCATAAGATTCGAGGTCGAAGACATCGGTGTCAGAATAGAGAACTGTCCTTCCCGGGTTCATCTCGGCCAGCTTGCGGTTTACATAGTAGGAAATGTAGTCAGTGTGACGCGACAAAGCGTCTTTGAAGAAATTTTCTAAGCCCATAACAGAATTCCGGCACGGGTGGCATACCCATTGTGAGACCCTTGGAAGTTCAGGCGCGGAAAAGCAGTCTTCAGCGTCCCCCAAACGAAAGGGTGAGTTGAAACTAGTTGATGCCAGGCAACACTTTGCAGACAAGGCGGATGCGTCGCGCCGTCAGCGCGCCGCCGGGCAGGTAAAGCGGAGGATGGAATTCGTACTCTTCAGCATAACAGTTGTCCTCGAACTCAAATCAGCACATCACCCTAGCGCAAGAACGAGTTTTGGTCAACTTTTTTTCAACCTGTTCACTCCAGTTGTACGCCGCAAGTATCGACGCTCGTTCGTGGATGCGGACCTTCGACAAACACATTACGCGTCAGGCGCGACCGTCCCGCCCCCTTTCCACTTTATCGATTTCATCCGGTACGCGCACGGGGACGAGGGGCATAGTGAGGTGCACGGCCCTTGACGTCGAACTTCGGCAGCAGACAATCTCTCTCCAACATTCCTGAATTCAAAGTTTTACGAGGATTTCCGCTGAGACGTCGAGCAGATTTTAGACACCGGAAAAAGCGCACCAAACCGTTCGACAGTCGTGGTTCTGTGGCCCGCTGAACAGCGGATTTTCGGACCATCCCGAACTCTGTAAAAAATTTTAACGCAAAATTAAAAGAAAACGGTTATTCTTACCGGAAGGAGGCTCCACTGAATGGCATTAAACGGTCGGGTTTTGCTTCTTAACCAAACATACGAACCGCTCGGGACGGTTAGTGTCCCTCGTGCAATCATCATGGTCTTTAAGAATTCGGTCTACGTCGAAGAGTGGGACGGAGATCGGGTGCTTCACACTCCGCGTGACGAATATCCAGTGCCATCGGTAGTTCGCCGCAGAACCTATATCAACATTCGCCGTCGTCGAGAAGCGACTGGTATGAAACGGTTGCGCGTTTATATACGCGACAAATACCGTTGCCAGTATTGCGGGGACAAGAAGAGTCCGTCCGAGTTGACGCTTGACCATATTCTTCCTCGCTCGCGTGGCGGCGACAATTCGCCAGTCAACATTGTCACTGCGTGTATTGGCTGTAATAATCGAAAGGCCAATCGCACACCTGACGAGGCTCGTATGCCGCTCCTGACTTCGCAATCGCTGTTGCGCGCAAAACTCGAACGCGTTGTGTTATGCCACTATGCCGAGGCGCGCCCTGAATGGCGAAAATACATCTTCCTTGATGTATCCGAAGACGAGCGAACGGAAGAGTTGATGGCTTGATCGTTCTATTGTCCGGTAGCGGGGCTGCGTTCCAATTTCTGGACGCGGTCAGCTTTTGCTTCCCTTCAAACAATTAGAAATTAGTCCAGGATTTAGCTCAACTCGTGAATTTCCTCTCGCGCGTTAGGCCCATAAAAACCTGCGCTGTTACCGATACTATACTCAGATAGAATTTCTTTACAGCAGGCCGGAAACACTCTGCTCGATCGAGGACCCCCTGGCTGGCTTGCACGGCTCTCTAACTCTCAATGTTCGTGGACTGGATCAATGTTTAAATTCAATAAAAATTCAAAATCTCCGGTTTTGGCAATTGCTCTGCTGGTTTTGTTTTCATCGATTTCTGCGTTTGGACAGGGATTGAACTCGAGGGACCGTGATACGGGCCTCATGATGCTGCATCGGGTCAGGGATGAAATAAAAAAGAATTATTATGACCCAAACTTTCAGGGTGTGGATTTGGACGCACTCTTCAAGACACAGGAGGAGAAGCTAAAGCAAGCTACGTCAAACGGGCAGGTGTTTGGGATCATCGCCCAGGCAATGCTGGGATTGAATGATTCGCACACGTTTTTTGTACCCCCTCAACGTGCCAGCCACGTGGACTATGGTTTGCAAGCAGCAATGATTGGCGACCAATGCTACATCATCGCCGTGAAACCGGGTTCGGACGCTGAAGCGAAGGGACTGAAGGCCGGCGATATCCTTCATCTCTTGGATGGCTACAAGCCAACGCGCGCAAACTTTTTTACCCTCAATTATATGTATTACACACTACGACCTGTGCCCGTGCTCAACCTCACTGTGCAAAGCCCAGGTGAACAACCTCGGAAAGTAGAATTCAATGCAGCGATACGCCAGGACAAAAAGCTTCTGGATCTGACCAGCGATACGGGCAACGATTTGTATGACATGATCAGAGAGGGCCAGGAATACGGTCGGATCAACGCACATCGCTTCGCGGAGTACGGCGATCAATTGGTGATTTGGAAAATGCCCCAGTTTGACATGTCGAAGGATGAAGTCGATGCTGCGATGGGAAAGCTTAATAAATTAAAGTGCCTGATTGTTGATCTTAGGGGCAATGGCGGCGGGAATGTCGAAACCTTACTGCGAATCATCGGAAACCTGTTCGATCAGGACGTAAATATCGGAAATATCAAGCAACGAAAAGAGACCAAACCTTTTGTCGCGAAAACGCGCGGCAACAATA